>Ga0208078_1000152_pt1 | contig 18700 bp, 24 predicted proteins | sample NGESurdeep072012_3_FD_184468 | JGI IMG/M metagenome (GOLD analysis project Ga0208078, IMG submission 184468) | Arctic peat soil microbial communities from Barrow, Alaska - NGEE Surface sample 53-2 deep-072012 (SPAdes) | ecosystem: Environmental > Terrestrial > Soil > Wetlands > Peat ...
CCACCACCAACCCGCCGGCGTCAATTTCCTCGCGGCCCTGACCGTCGACCTCGCCGACGGCGACGATGCGCTCGCCGACAATTGCCACGTCGCCGCGGACGCCCGGCGTGCCCGTGCCCCGTCGTTTCGTCGGCGGCGTCAGGTATCGTAAGGAGGATTCGCGTCTCATCGTGACCTATCGCTGCACCGGCTGCGGCTACCTGGAATCGTACGCCGAGTAGGGATGCTCGACGGATTCTCGCTTTACGGGAGCAGTACATGCTGAAGCGAATCGGACTTTCATTTCTCGCCGCCGTCGCCGGATATCTCGTGGGCGCGTTCGGCGGAGGGTGGCTGGTGAGCACGTTCTCCGGCGCGAGCGACCGTACGACGGAGGCCGCGATGACCGGCGCTTTCGTTTATGGTCCCGCCGTCGCCTGTGTGGCGTTCGTCGTTACACTCGTAGTGACGGGGCGCTCGCGCCCAGCGTGATACTCTCTCAACGGTAGCCATGCCTCACACGCAAGCTCTTCGCGACCAGCTCGCCAAATTCGTCGACTTCGGCGACGCGCACGCCACCGCCGACGCCGCGATGGCCGATCTCGATCTCGCGCTGCAGGGAAAACGACCGGCGGGGCTCAAGCACTCGCCATGGGAGCTGCTCGAGCATCTGCGAATGACGCAGCACGACATTCTGGATTTCTGCCGAAATTCCGATTACCAAGAGATGAAGTGGCCGGACGACTATTGGCCGAAGAGCGCCGCGCCACCGGGCGCAGACGCGTGGAAAAAGAGCGTCGCCGCCTTCAACGCGGACCGCGATGCACTGCGCGCGCTCGCGCACGACAGGAACACGGATCTCTTCGCCACGATTCCGCACGGCGATGGGCAGACGTACCTGCGGGAGCTGCTCCTCGCGCAGGATCATCTCTCGTATCACACCGGGCAGCTCGTGCTCGTCCGCCAACTCCTCGGCGCGTGGCACGTCGCGAAATAGCGGGTCGATGAGCAATACGAAGCGCCTCGCCTTTCTGACCGCGGAGTGGCGCTATCTGGTGATGCTGAACTACGACGTCGACCCCGCTGTGCTGCACGCGCTCGTGCCTCGGTACACGGAGCTCGATCTTTGGAATGGGCGCGCGATCGCGAGTGTCGTCGGCTTTCGCTTCCTTCGCACGCGTCTGCTCGGCATGCCGATCCCGCTGCACGGGAACTTCGAGGAGGTCAATCTCCGCTTCTACGTTCGCCACAAGACGGCGGATGGTGAGGTGCATCGCGGCGTCGTGTTCGTGCGCGAGCTCGTTCCGCGCCTGGCGATCGCGCTCACCGCACGCCTCGCGTACAACGAACCGTATCTCGCCGTGCGCATGCGGAGCACGGCGCCGGCAAAGCCGGTCGAGACACCGGGACTCGTGTCGTACGGCTGGAAGATGGGATCGCGCTGGCAGGGGCTCTCCGCGGCGTCGGTCGGCGAGGCACAAATGCCCGATCCGGCATCCGAGGAGGCGTTCGTCACCGAGCACTACTGGGGCTACACCCGCCAGCGCGACGGGAGCACCGTGGAGTACGAGGTGAGCCATCCGCGCTGGCGCGTATGGCGCGCGAGCGACCCGCTGCTCGACGCGGACGTCCCGCGCCTCTACGGCTCGTCGTTCGCGCGCACTCTCGCCGCGCAGCCGTCGTCCGCGTTCATTGCGGAAGGATCCGCGGTGACGGTGTATCGTCCGCGACTGCTTTCACAGTGAAGCGAACCGATCCTCGATTGCACTAACTCGCGACACGGAGCGCCGCACGTGCACCTCGCATCGCACGACTGGATCTCGCTCGCCCTCTGGATACTCGGCTGCTACGCGGCCGGCGCCGTCGGCGGCATCGCATCGATTCGCGGGCGAGCGTTCTACGTGTCGCTCACGAGGCCATCGTGGGCGCCGCCGCCGCGCGCCTTCGGCCCGGTGTGGACGGTACTCTACTTTCTGATGGGCGTCGCCGCGTGGTTCGTCTGGCGCGCGCAGGGATGGAGCGGCGGAGCGCGGATCGCGCTCTCCCTCTTCGTATTGCAGCTCGCGCTGAACGCGCTCTGGACATGGCTCTTCTTCGCCTTCCGGAAAGGTGCGCTCGCCTTCGCGGAGGTGCTGCTCCTCTTCCTCGTGGTCGTCGTCACCGCCCTGCTCTTCACTCGCATCGAGCCGATCGCCGGGATTCTCATGGTCCCATATCTCATCTGGCTCGGCGTCGCGATGGCGCTCAACCACGCCGTCTGGCGCGACAATCCCACCCTTCTCTAGCGCAATCGGCGATCATTAGCGCACGATTGAAGGGCTCCGGCGGCGAACGAATCGCGCCGGCCACGCTCCGGGAGAACGATCCATGCAGATTCTCATTCACGCCCTGTGCACGAAGGGCGAGAGCCTTCGCGAGGCGATCGCGAACGATGCGAAGCTCGCGAGTCACCAGCTCGAGATGGTGCGCGAGAAGCAGCCCGGGCGCGCACCCGGATGGATGAAGGTGCGCAGCGCTGGCGAGACACCGGGCGTACTCAACATCGAGTGGCATCCGCAGTCCTCAGTGCTCAGCGCGCGTGTCATCACGCGCGGGTCGGGCAAGCCGAGCGAGATCGTCGGCGACTTCGTGAACTATCTGCTACGGCGTCACGGCCGTCGCGTTCGCACCATCATCACAGCCAAATCACAATGAAGAAGTTTGTTCTCCTCGTCGCCGTCACCTCACTCGCCTGCGCGCACCAGTCCACGTCGAATCCCGACGCCGCGCGCTGGGAGGCGCAGGCAGCCAACGTCACCATCGTGCGCGACGACTGGGGGATTCCGCACATCCACGGCAAGACCGATGCGGACGCCGTGTTCGGAATGGTGTACGCGCAATCCGAGGACGACTTCAAGCGCGTGGAGACGAACTACATCAACGCGATGGGGAGGCTCGCCGAGGCGGAGGGGGAGAGCGCGATCTACCGCGATCTGCGCATGAAGCTCTTCATCAACCCGGATACGCTGCAGGCCGAATATGCGGCGAGCCCGGAGTGGCTCAAGACGCTGATGGTCGCGTGGGCCGATGGGTTGAACTTCTACCTATACAAGCATCCGGCGGTCAAGCCGCGCGTGATCACGCACTTCGAGCCGTGGATGGCGCTCTCTTTCACGGAGGGGAGCATTGGCGGGGACATCGAGAAGGTGTCGCTGCCGAGCCTGCAGGCCTTCTACGGAGACTCCTCGGGCGCGCGCGCATTCGCGCTTGTGCCGTTCCGCTTCGCCGAGCCGACGGGATCGAACGGGATGGCGATCGCGCCGTCGAATACGGCGGATCACCACGCGCTGCTGCTGATCAATCCACACACGTCGTTCTACTTTCGCGCCGAGCTGCAGATGACGAGCGATGAAGGGCTGAACGCGTACGGCGCGTCGACGTGGGGACAGTTCTTCGTCTACCAGGGCTTCAATACGCGCGCGGGGTGGATGCACACATCGAGCGGCGCGGATGTCGTCGATGAGTATGCGGAGACGATCGAGAAGAAGGGCGACGGCGTCTTCTACAAGTACGGCACCGAGCTGCGACCGATGACGGCGTACACGATCGAGGTACCATACCGCACTCCCACCGGCCTCGCGTCGAAGAAGTTCACCGTGTATCGGACGTTGCACGGACCGATCGTTCGCGCAGAGGGCGGCAAGTGGATCAGCGTGCGGCTGATGCAGGAGCCGATCAAGGCGCTCACCCAGTCGTATACGCGTACGAAGGCGACGAGCTACAGGAGCTTTCGCGAGACTCTCGAGCTGCACACGAACTCGTCGAACAACACGATCTTCGCGGATGCCGACGGCGACATCGCCTACTTCCACGCCAACCGCGTTCCGATTCGCGACACGCGCTTCGATTGGCGCAAGCCGGTGGACGGAAGCAATCCCGCCACCGACTACAAGGGCGTCACGTCGATCGACAGCAGCCCGCACCTGCTGAATCCTCCCAACGGCTGGCTCTACAACTCCAACAACTGGCCCTACTCGGCCGCCGGCGCCTACAGCCCGAAGAAGGCCGATTATCCGGCGTACATGGATCAGGGGATCGAGAGCCCGCGCGGCGTGCACGCGATTCGGGTGTTGTCGAACAAGAAGGACTTCACGCTGCAGTCGCTCATCGACGCGGCGTACGACAGCTACCTGCCGGCGTTCGCGGATCTCGTTCCGACCTTGATCGATGCATACGACAAAACGCCGGCCTCCGATCCCGTGAAGGCGAGGGTGGCCGAGCAGATCGCGCTGCTTCGGAAATGGGACTATCGGTGGTCGGTGACATCCGTGCCGACGACGCTCGCGTGCTACTGGGGCGACGAGCTCGGCCGCCGCGTGCACGCGGACGCCGATGGCGAGGACCTATCGATCTACGAGTACATGGCAAAGAAGACTTCGGCGCACGAGAAGCTCGATGCGCTCGCGGTGGCGTCGGACTCGCTGGCGAAGAACTTCGGCACGTGGAAGATGAAATGGGGCGATGTGAATCGCTTCCAGCGGCTGACGGATGACATCGTGCACCCGTTCGACGATGCGGCGCCGAGCATTCCGGTGGGCTTCGCGAGCGCGCGCTGGGGATCGCTGGCATCGTTCGGGCCGTGGGAGCAGGAGAAGACGAAGAAGCTGTACGGCACGGGCGGCAACAGCTTCGTCGCGGTCGTCGACTTCGGCGACAGCGTGCACGCGCGCGCGGTGACCGCGGGCGGCGAGAGCGGCGACACGGCATCGAAGCACTTCGACGATCAGGCGCTCAGATACAGCACGGGCGATCTGCGCGAGGTCTACTTCTACCCGTCGCAGCTCGTGGGGCACACCGAGCGTACGTACCATCCGGGGAGCTGACCATGCTACAGGGTGAGGGCACGATGATCGATCCGCCAATGGTGCCGGGCATCGTGCATCTGCGCAGCGAGCGGCGCGCGGTCGCGACGGTGGACAAGCTCGCGGAAATCGTTCGCGCAAAAGGGCTCACCGTGTTCTCGCGCATCGACTTCGCGCGCGATGCTGCTATCGCGGGGCTCACGGTCCCGCCAGTCATTCAGCTCGCGTTCGGAAACCCGCGCGCGGGGACGCCACTCATCGCGGCGAATCCTGTCGTCGCACTCGCGCTGCCGTTGCGCGCGCTCGCGTGGGAGGACGCTGACGGCCATAGCTGGCTGAGCTACGAGAAGCCGGAGGCGCTGATCGAGCGCTTTGGCTTGCCGGCCGAGCTTGGCGCGAACATCGCGGGGTTGCGCGCGTTGTGCGAAGCTGCGGTCGCCACGCCCTGACGCTCGCACATGCCACAGTTCAGAGTTTTCCCAACCGATGTTCCGATGTCATTCCTGATTCGGGAACGGGCGCGCTCACGGGGATCAGTGGCTCGCTCAACATCATCATCGAGAACAAACAACACTCGTACGAGCTCGACTACACACTCGGAGAGGCACATGGATGAAGACGCGTTCAATCTCTCGATCCGAAAGTTTCTGAAGCACTTCGGCGTCACCGCGCAGCGCGAGATCGAGAATGCGGTGCGAAAGGCGATCGAAGAGGGGAAGCTGCGCGGCGACGAAGCCATCCCCGTGCGCGCGACACTGCTCGTCGACGGCATCCTGCGCGACTTCCACATCGAGGGAACCGTGACGCTTGCCGCCGCGCCACCCGCAGCGTAGCCGCGCGCGTCACGATCAGTCGCCGCAGGCGGAATCGACTACCTCCATCTGCGCGCCCTCGGCTCCCCCGCCAACGGCCGCGCGGCGGCGCGCGCGGGGAAGCACGCCGAGATGCGCAGGATCTTCCTCGCGCACATGAAAACGGAGGAAGCACAGTTGCCGCTCGAGATCACGCATCTCATTCCGGATGCCGATCCCCTCTACTAGAATCAACGCGTGTCAGTGAAACTCACGCCGAGCGTTCCCCATTAGCGGCATCATCACCATCCGCCTCTGCAAGCCGCACGACGCGAATGCGCTCGCGCTCGTCGGCCAGGCGACGTTTCTCGAAACGTTCGCCGGCACGCTCAACGGCGCCGACATCATCACGCACTGCGCCACGCATCACTCGCCCGCTGTGTACGAGGCGTGGCTCGCCGACAGCGGCTCTCGCATCTGGATCGCGGAGACGCAGGTGGGCCAGTCGCCGATCGGCTACCTCGTGTCGCTCCCGTCCGATCCGTCGAGCGAACATTCGCGCGACGATGATCTCGAGGTCAAGCGCATCTATCTCCTCAATCGCTTTCGCGGCAACGGACTCGGCCGGCGACTCATGCAGGAGGCCGAGAAGAGCGCGCGGGCGCGCGGCTGCGGGCGACTGCTGCTCGGCGTGTACGCACGCAACAAGGCCGCGATCGCGTTCTACGAGCGGCTCGGCTTCCACAAGGTTGGCGATCGGCACTACACGATCGGCGAGAGCGTGTACGACGACACCGTGATGGGACTCGACCTCTCGCGCCCCGTGCCGGCCGCGCGCTAGCCGCTACGGCGCGGTCTCGTTGGTCAGCTCGGGCGGCTTCGGACGCGAGGCAATCGCGATGCGCGCCGCCGCGGTGACCGGCGCGCCCACGCGCGCGAAGAGCGCGGCGACGGTCGTCCGCTCCCACGCGAGATGCCAGTCATAGCCTCCTTGATTGTTCTTTGCTCCCGAGTACCAGAGCGAGACCACACCGGTCGTCGCGTCGAAATCGATCGACGAGCGATACACCACATCCCTGAGCTCGTCGCTCGCGCCCTTTACGAGCACCGGTGACGGATAGCTCGTCCACGTCACCCCGTCTGCGCTCGTCGCGAAGCGAAGCCTGTCCGTCGTGCAGCCGCCGGGCTTCTTGACGGGATACACCGCCCAGTACTCGTTGCGCGACGGAATCCATTCGACGTCGATGTGCCACGGCGAGCCATCGGGGTCCTTGAGCTTCGTGCTCTCCGGCGCGTTCCACGTCACGCCATCGGTCGAGCGGCGCAGCTCCACCGTCGTGCTCGACGCGCCGCAGCCGATCACACCGGAGTTCACGCTCCACATGAGCCACTCGGTTGCCGAACGGCGCACGATCGCGGGTGAGACGATCATGTGATTCGGTGCGTGCACAGTGAGCACGGGCGCGCTCCAGGCAACTCCGTTGGCAGTGCGAATCATCCAGATCTCGTTCTCATCCGTCACGCGGCGGTAGTAGAGTCTGAGCTCCGCGAGATCGGGATCGTAGAGCACGTCGGGATCGGAGAGATAGCCTCCCCCCGATGGCCTCTCGAGCGGATTCACGACGTCCTGCGGCACCGTCCAGCTGGTTCCGGTGCTGCCGGTGAACAGTGAGGGGTTCTCGTAGTTCGCGTTGCCTTCCGGATACGGCGTCGCGACGAGACGAAAGGGATCGCCGCTCCACGTCGCCGGAAGACGCACGAAATCCGGATGCACGGCCTGCCCCGAACCGTCGTACGTCACGAGCGGCATCGCGTTCACCTGCATCGGGCCGCTGGCGTCGGCCATCGCGCTCGCGTGCGCACTCGCGGCGCCGTCTGCGGTGACGTCGAGCGTGTGCGTCCCCAGCGTCGCGTCGAGCTGCCAGCGCGCGCTCGCTTCACCGCTGGCATCGGTCACCTTCGACAGCGGGACGATCGCATCCGCCGTACCGCCCTGCGCGCTCCACGTGATGCGCACGCCGACGAGCGGCCGCTCTGATGCGTCGTGCAGCTCGACGACGATCAAATCGGGGAGCTCCGTTCCCGCGGGCGCGCTTTGTCCGTCACCTGCGGCGATCGAGAGCAGCGGGCGCCTCGGGCCGACATCGTCGCTGCAGGCGAGAACGAGGAGCTGAGCGGAGGCCAGCACGAGTGCGAGTGCGCGCGCGGCGTACGAACGTAGGGAGCTCCTGCGCTGCTGATTCAACACGGGCAATGCGCGCACCAGAAGGCGTCGGGGACGACGAGCCGCTTTCAATCCCCGGAGACCTTCGCGCGCAGAGGCGCGTCACCCGTTCACCAGACTCTGACCTTCGTACACGCGCGACGCGCGCGAGAGAGCTACGGCGCCGTCTCGTTCGTCAGCGAAGGAAGATTCGTCGCCGCATCCACACGCGCCGCCTCCCACGCCGGCACGTTCACGCGCGCGAAGAGCGCCGGCATCGTCATGCGCTCGTACGCCAGGTGCCATCGGTAGCCGCTGCCCGCTCCCGCGAACGACGCGCCCGAATACCAGAGCGACACCATCCCCGTCGTCGCGTCGAAGTCGATCGACGAGCGATAGATGATGTCCCGCATCTGATCGTCCGCGCCCTTCACGAGCAGCGGCGACGGATAGCTCCGCCAGTGTACGCCGTCCGCGCTCGTCGCGAGGCGCAGGCGATCCGTGAGACAGCTCCCCGATTGCTTCACCGGATAGACGGCCCAGTACTCTTCGCGCGACGGGATCCACTCCACATCGATGTGCCACGCAAAGCCATCGCGATCGTCGAGATCGGTCGCCGCGGGATCCGACCAGCTCACGCCATCGGTCGACCGGCGAAGCTCGACCACGGTGCTCTCCCCACCGCACCCCTGCACTCCCGCATTCACACTCCACATCAGCCAATCGCCCTGCGCCCGTCGCACCACACTCGGCGACACGATCGCATGATTCGGCGCGTGCGCCGTGAGCACGGGCGCGCTCCACTGCACGCCATTTGCCGAGCGAATCAGCCAGATCTCGTTCTCATCCTTCACGCGCCGATAGTAAATCCGCAGCTCGTTCGCGTCCGGATCGTACAGCACGTCCGGATCGGAGTAGTAGCCGCTGAGCGGCGACTCGAGTGGATTCCGAATCCCTGCGGGCACGAGCCAGCTCGCGCCCGTGCTCCCCGTGAAGAGCGACGGATTCTCGAACGCCTGATCGCCGCCGGGATACGGCGTCGCGACGAGTCGAAACGGATCTCCACTCCATGACGGCGGCAGCCGCACGAAGTCCGGATGCACGGCCTCTCCCGAACCCTCGTACGTCTCGAGCGGGAGTGGCGAGACGGCGGAGAACGGGCGCACGCTCGCGTACGCGCGCGCGTGCGCCGTCGCGCCGCTCGGCACCGTGATGGTGAGCGTGTGCGCGCCAACGGTGGTGTCGAGCAGCCAGCGTGCGCGCGAAAGGCCCTCGCTATTCGTGGCCATGTCGAGTGGCACTATCACATCGCGCGCGCCCTCCGCCGGCGTCCACGTCACGGGCGCGCCGGCGATCGGCCGCTGCCCGCCGTCGCGCAGCAGCACCACGATGTGCTGCGGCAGCTCGGTTTGCGCGAGCGCGCTCTGCACGTCGCCCGAAGCGATCGAGAGCGTCGGCGGCGCGGGGAGCGCCACGCTGTCGCTGCACGCGCAGGCGAGCACCATCGCCGCCGCCGCTGCGACGCGTGACATTCGGAGGGTGATCAACACACGGTAAGGATGGGCTCGCTAGCCTTAACCCACAATCGCACGCAGACTTCGGTGCGACCTGAGCGGGGTGAGTGGGCGATGATCCGGAAATTGAAGAGCGGCGAGTACCGCCTGTACTCGGCCAAGAAGAACCCAAAAACGGGCAAGCGCCGCAACCTCGGCACCTTCAAAACGCGCGCGGCCGCGCAGAAGCACGAGATGGCCGTGCAGTTCTTCAAGCGTCAATAGTGAAGGCACCGAAGGCAAAGCCCGCGAAACCGAAAGCGTCGCAGAAGCCCACGTTCTTCGCCCGCCCCGCCGATTTTCGAAAGTGGCTCGAGGCGAATCACGAGCGCGAATCGGAGCTGCTCGTCGGCCTGCACAAGAGGGACTCGGGACGCTCGAGCATCAGCTGGCCGGAATCGGTGGCCGAGGTGTTGTGCTTCGGCTGGATCGATGGCGTGCGCAGAAGCATCGATGAGCACAGCTACTCGATTCGCTTCACGCCGCGAAAGCCGACGAGCATCTGGAGCACGGTCAACCTCAAGAAGATGCAGGAGCTGATCGCTGATGGGCTGGTGCATCCCGCGGGGATGCGCGCGTTCGAGCGGCGCAGCGCCGAGAAGAGCGAGATCTACGCATACGAGAATCGCCAGTCGGCCGTGCTCGATGGCGATCTCGAGAAGGAGTTCAAGCGGAACCGCGCGGCGTGGAAGTTCTTCGAGCAGTGCCCGCCGTGGTACAGACGCACGGCGATCTGGCGCATCATCAGCGCCAAGCGCGCCGAGACTCGCGCGAAGCGGCTCGCGGAGCTCATCGATTGCTGCGCCGCCGCTGAAGTTGGGCGTCCGTCGCGTTAGCCTTCAGTGCATGCATATCACGCACGTAGAAACTCCGGAAGACACGAGCGATGAGGCGCTCACCGCTCGCGTGCGCGCCGCGACGGAGATGCTCGAGCGCATCGGCAGCGATCGCGGACTTCTCGCGCGCATCCCCGACGACGATCGCAAGCGGCTCCTGAGCGCTGTTGGCGTCGTCTTCAGCCCCGACATCGTCGCCCGCCGGCGCCTGCGCAAGGAGTCCGTCAAGCAGCAGAAGGCGTCGGTCGTGCGCCACGAAGATCGCGTGTACGCGGATACCGGCATCCGCAAGCTGCGGAAGGAGACGGTGTTCACGACGCCGAATTTCTTCCCGCCAACAGGCCCCAACGATCCGGGCATCGACGAATCGTCGAGCGAAGTCGAGCCCGGCGCCGGTGAGCTGAGCGAGTCGATCCACTGCTACGTGTGCAAGCAACACTTCACGTCGATCCATCACTTCTACGATCAGCTCTGCCCGTCGTGCGCGCAGATCAACTTCGCGAAGCGCACGGAGCTCGCGGATCTGCGCGGGCGCGTGGCGCTGCTCACAGGCGGGCGCGTGAAGATCGGCTATCAGGCGGGGCTCAAGCTCCTGCGCGCCGGCGCTCGGCTCATAGTGACGACGCGCTTTCCGCGCGACTCAGCGGCCCGCTACTCGAAGGAGCCGGACTTCGGCGAGTGGGGCGACCGCCTCGAGATCTTCGGGCTCGACCTTCGCCACACGCCGAGCGTCGAGGCGTTCTGCCACGAGCTGCTGACGACGCGCGACCGCCTCGACTTCATCGTCAACAACGCCTGTCAGACCGTGCGCCGCCCGCCCGATTTCTACGAGCACATGATGGAGGGCGAGACCGCGTCGCTCCGCAACATGCCCGAGCACGCGCGCAAGCTGCTCGGCGCGTACGAGGGGCTGCGCGGCTATCACATGCTTCCCGAGGCCGAGGGCACGTCGCTCGCACCGGCTGCGCTCGACCGCCGCATCTCCGAGATTGCTGGGCTCACGCACGCCGCGCAGCTCTCGCAGATCGCGCTCCTCCCCGAGGAGCGGCAGGCGCAGAAGGATCTCTTCCCCGAGGGGCGGCTCGATCAGGATCTACAGCAAGTCGATCTTCGCGGACGGAATTCGTGGCGACTGCTCATGGCCGAGGTGTCGAGCGTGGAGCTGCTCGAGGTGCAGCTCGTGAATGCGATCGCGCCATTTGTCATCAACGCGCGCCTCAAGCCACTCATGCTGCGTACGCCGAATCGCGACAAGCACGTAGTCAACGTCTCCGCCGTCGAGGGGCAGTTCTATCGACCCTTCAAGACCACGCGCCATCCGCACACGAACATGGCGAAGGCCGCGTTGAACATGATGACGCGCACTGCCGCGAAGGACTATTGGACGGACGGCATCCACATGAACTCCGTCGACACCGGGTGGGTGACGGACGAGGATCCCGTGGAGATCGCCGCGCGCAAAGTCGCGGAGCATCGCTTCCATCCGCCGCTCGACATCGTGGACGGCGCGGCGCGCATCGTCGATCCGATCATCTCGGGGATCAACACGGGTGAGCACATCTGGGGGAAGTTCCTGAAAGACTACGTTCCAACGGACTGGTAGCGCGCCATGAACGCAAAGAACCGCTCGCTCGGTGCGCTCGTCCTGCTGATTGGAGCGGCGCTCCTCCTTGTACAGCGACACGAGATCGCGGCGCGAACTGGAGCGGGGCTCGCGCTACAGGGGATAGCCGTGCTCCTCATGATCTGGGCGCGTCTCACATTCGGCATGCGCAGCTTCCACGCGACCGCGAATCCTACTGAGGGCGGGCTCGTGACCAACGGACCGTACAGGTATTGGCGTCACCCGATCTACGCAGCGGTGCTCCTCTTCGTATGGACGGGCGTGCTCACGCAGGGTGGGCCGCCGGCCGTCGATGCGCTGGTGCTCGCGGGGATCGCGACGGTCATGACTGCAATTCGCATTCAGGCGGAGGAGCAGCTCCTGCTCGCATCGATGCCCGAGTACGCGGCGTACGCGGCGCGCACCAAGCGACTCGTGCCATTCGTGTTTTAGGTCGTCACCAGATCGCAGTCAGCGAGCGCTCACGGCATTTGACACGATCGCTTGTGCTCCCCATCCTCCGCTGATGGAAACCCCTCAACCGTATCCGTTCGCGCTGAATCCCGGCGAGCTGCTGCTCTGGTCCGGCGTTCCCCGGCAGGGCCTCATTTTTCGAGCGGCCGATATCGGGAAGGCCACATTCGGCGTTCTCTTCCTCGGCTTCGTCATCTGGACGAGCTTGAACACCGAGCGCTACGGTCCATACGACTTTCTCGTGTGGGGGCTGCTGTACGCCGTGGGGCTGCACATTCTCGTGGGCACATACTTCTACGCGGCGTGGCGTCGCAGGAGATCCTCGTATGCGGTTACGTCCGACCGCATTCTCATTCGCAACACTCCGGTGAGTCGGCACATCAAGTCGTTTCCTCTCGAGACGATGACGGACATTGGGCTCGATGAAAGCGGCGACGGCAGTGGGAATATCTGGATGGGCAGGCGGTACCTCGCGCCCGGCGTCTACGACGGTCGGGATTTCGGGTCTCCCACGAATCGGCTCGGCTTCGCATCCATCCCCAACGTGCGGCAAGTCTACGATCTTCTCGCGGCGGCCAAGCAGACGAAAATCGAGCTCCTGGACGGCTCCGCGGCGAGCCCGCGATGATGCGCGCCCGCCTGGTGCCGATACTCGCCTTCATCGCGCTCGGCTGTCGCGGGGCGGAGCGGTCGCGCGCGGACTCGGCGTCCAGCGTCACCGCTGCGCACCTGGATACGGCTGCGCCTTCTTCTGTGCTGGCCCCGTCCACAGCACCCCCGCCATCGCCGGCCACCACCGTCAAGACGCAGTGGGCAGTCACCGACTCGGGCGCCGGTGCGCTCCGCATCGGCATGACGCGCGACCAGCTCGCGCTCGACCTGCACGCGCCCATCCCCAAGCACACGCGTGCGGACAGTGGTTGCGCGTATCTCGCCATTCCGGGAATCCCCGCAGGGATGCGCACGATGTGGGTGGCGGCGACGCTCGCGCGCATCGACATCGGCGCCCCCAAGCTCCCCACCGATCGCGGCGCGAAGATCGGCGACAAGCAGGCGAAGATCGAGTCGCTCTATCGCGGGCGCGTCTCGGCAATGCCCGCCAAGTACGATCCGCGCGGCAAGTATCTCGTGGTACGTCCCGTTCCGCCGGCGGATTCCTCGCGCCGCATCGTCTTCGAGACCGACAGCTCGACGCGCGTCACGCGCTATCGCGTCGGCCGCGAGCCAGAGGTCGAGTGGGTGGAGGGGTGCAGCTAAGGCGCGCTATCGCCCGCGCGGCTTCCAGCGATACCGCGTGAGCGACACGCGCCCACCGCCATTGAACACGATTCCCTCGCGCTCGAGCAGCTGCTGCTGAACGATCGTGCTTCCCGCGCCCGCGCTTCGAATGCTCACGCGCCCCTGCGCGTTGATGATGCGGTGCCACGGCAGCGCGCTGCTCGACTGGAGCGCGGCCATCGCGTATCCCACCTGGCGCGCGTGGCCCTCGAGCCCCGCGATCTCCGCGATCTGCCCGTACGTCGCGACCTTGCCACGCGGCACTCGCCGCACCGCCGCATAGATCTTCTGCCGGGTCGAGTTGGGGCTTGCGACGCTGCGTATCCTCTTGCGCGCCTTCTTCGTGGCCATCGATCGCCTTGCTCCATGAATTGTGATCGCCAGACGCGCTTCAACATACGCACCGCACGTGGCCCGATGAAGCCGGTGATACATTCCACCGTCACCTCATGAGGAGCTCTCCGCATGCTCGTACAGCGTTTCATGGAAGTCACCGCCATCGTGCTCTGCGCCGCGGCCCTCGCGCTCATCTTCGCGCCCGAGCTCGTGCTCGTGCGCTTCGCGATCGAGCCCGTGCCCGCGGCGATCCCGCTCGCGGAGCTCTACGGCGCCGCGCTCTTCGGGCTCGCGATCACTTCGTGGATCGCGCGCACCATGCTCCTCGGCGGCATCTACGGGAAGGCAGTGGTTGCCGGCGGCTTCGGTCATGCGCTGGTCGGCGTTCTTGCGCTCGTGCACGCTGTGCGCGCCTCGAGCGGCAACGCGTTTCTGTGGGGCGCATGCGTGCTGTACGGGCTGCTCGCGATTGCGTTCGGTATGCTGATGTTCGGCCGAGGTCCCGCGGCGCCGAAGGCTTCGGCCTGAGCGGGGGTGTCTCCGCCGCGCACTTCCGATAGTCTTCGTCACGGCGCCCGACGCGTTCGCTCGGGCAATCGGCATCGCGCTCATGGAGATGGATCATATGGCTTCGCGACTCGCGCACGTGCTCACCACCGCGTTTCTTGGCTCGGCGCTCGCCGCTCCACTCCTCGCGGCGCCCGCGCGCGCGCAGGGAGCGGATGCGCCGGCACGAATCTCCAATCAGGAAGTCGAGTTCCGGCATGGGCTCACGCCGGAGACGTGGACGAAGAACGCGGACGGCATGGCGAAGTGCGCAGTCGCCGCCGCGGGCGCCGATCTCGCCGAGCAGAAGTGGGCGACTGATTCCCTCGCGGGCACGCTGTCGCTGCCGAAGGATTTTCGCGAGGAGCCCGTGAGCGCCGGAGCTGACGGAAAGCGCTGGGTCGGCGCAGACTCGAGCAGCATCGAGATCCACGGCACCCACGCGCTCTACCGCGGCAACATGGGGATGGGCGGCATGGACATCGGCCGTCCGCTCGGAACCACCACCTGCGCGCTCACGCTCGAGGGGCGCGCCGCACCGTCGCACACGCTCGCGCTCACTCGCCCCGTGCACGGCGACACGCTCTACGTCGACACGCCAACCACCGTGATTCGGAATGGCGTCGGGCTGCAGTTCGTCGTGCTCACGAACTCGCCCGCGCGCGAGGCGAAGATGTTCGCTGTGGTGCAGTCACTCAAAGTCGCACCGGCAAAAGCACCGTAGGGCGAGCGATGCGCACGAACGTATCGTCGCGCGCGACGTGGTTTCTCAAGTTCGCCTTCCCGGTGATCTGGACTGCGATCATCGCGCTCGGGGCCATCCCGATGCTCACCGACAGCGCGCGCGGGCACGGGCCGAAGCTACCGGCAGCGCTGACGCTCGCCGTGGTGTGGCTTGTCGGCACCGCGATTCTCTTCGTGTTCAGCGGCTCGCTGATGCGCGTGCAGTACCGCGACGGCCACCTCTACGCATCCAACTTTCGCCGCGAGATCGAGATCCTTCCGGCCGACATCGCCGCCATCACGCAGAACATCTGGGTCAACGTTCGCCCGATCACGATCCAGCTGCGCACTCCCACGGAGCTCGGACGCCGCATTCGCTTCATCCCGCGGTCGCGCGTGATCTTCCGCTTCTGGGTGGAGGATCCGATCGTGAGCGAGCTACGCGCTTTCGCGCAAGGAGCCCCGGCGGTGCGATGAGCGCCTCAGCAAGGCGCGCACGGAACGTTTGCGCCGCTCGTCGCGTAGGAAGTGCATGAGGAGCGAGCCATGATCTCACTGGATATCCGCCGCTGGAAGCTCGGGCAGCTCGTCGGCGTATCGGCCGGCTATTGGGCTGTCCTCGCCGCGGCAGCGCTCGGCCCATTCTCGCGCGCGGTCTACACGATCGGGCGCCTCGGCGGCGAGCGCGGAACCGCAACGGGCTCGTTCAACGACGGCATCGTGACGCTCACCGCGCTCAAGGACGGAATCGCGGTGTACACGGGCAGCGAATCCATTCTGCAGATCGCGCTTTGGATCGCGCTCCCGCCGCTCGGGCTCTGGCTTGCGTGGCTCTCCACGCGTCCCTCGCGCGCGCACGCACGCGAGCTCCGCGCGCAGCACGCGCACGACGCACTCCCCGATGCCGCGCGCAACGGCGCTGCTGCGAACGGAGCGCAATTCCCGGCGCACGAGCCGGTCGCGCGCCACGACGCTCAACGCTAGCAGCGATGTTCATCGAGCAGCGCACCGTGTCGCGAAAAACGCCGCTGGATGGCAAGTTGGAGATCTCCTCCACCGCGGCGGCGCGCCTGCAGACGCTCGGCGTATTGTTCCCGCTGCGCACCGCAGCCGGCGAAGGGAGCGCGAGGCTGCTCGAGATGTCGTGCACGTGCACGAAGGCGGCAGCCTCCGGTCAGCACCAGCATCACTTCATCGAGAGCGAGCTACTCCGCGCGCTCGAGGCAAATACCGACGTGCGCGTGACGCTCGACGACGCGCGCCCCGGCTCGCTCTCGATCGAGCCGGCCTAATCTCCGCCGTTAGACGCTGACGTTCCGCCGCGCGGCGATCGTCTCCACCGCCGCGAACAGCTGCTCGAACGAATCCACCACGAAGAGCACGTCCTGCATCCGGTCGATCTCGTAGCTCTGATTGATCACCGCATCCAGATCGAAGGGGCGCCGATCGCAGTTCGGTCCGAGCGCGTTCGCCGCATCACCGTGCGATGAGATCAGGCCGCTGCCGTACACCTTCGTGCGCCCCGCCTCCTTGATCAACCCGAACTCCACGCTGAACCAGAAGAGGCGCGCCATCTCCTCCGTCTCCTTCTCGCCGGGGGACACCGCCGCCAACGCGCCGAAGTGCTGCAGGAAATCCGCGAACACCGGATCCGCATGCAGCGGCACGTGGCCGAACACATCGTGGAAGATGTCCGGCTCGGGGAGATAGTCGAGCTTCGCGCGCGGGCGCACAGTGAGCGTTGTCGGGAAGCGGCGCGCGGCGAGGCAGCGGAAGAAAACGACCGGCGGCATGAAGCCACCCACGCCCACTGCCGCCCACTTGGTGCGCGCGGCGAGACGCCGGTTGACGTCGTCGAGATCCGGCAGCCGATCCGGCTCGAGCCCGATCAGTTTCGCCCCGCTCAGGTAGATCGCGCTCCCCGTCTCGCGCAGCGCGTCCATCCGGCGCGAGTACAGCATCCGCCAAGTCTCGTGATCCTCAGCAGTGTAGAGCGAATAGTCCTGCGTCAGGAACTCGGGGAGCCCCGTGCCGGCGTCGACCGCGACACCGCCCAAGGTGGTCGAATGCGAATCCTTCACGTGCGCCTCCAGAATGGCCGGTTGCGAGCAGCCTTACGCCTTCAAAAGTAGCGTGGGGGCAACGGCTTCGCTGCCACTTCCGTAGAGACGCGCACCCAGCCGCTAGTAGAACATCTCGTAGCCGAGGCGCACGGCTCGTCCCGGCTGCGGAATGAAGTCCTTGACCACGGACAGATTATCGCGATACACCTGGTTGAAGACGTTGTCGCAATACAGCCGAAGATCGTGCACGAACGCGCCATTCGAGATGCGCACGCCGACGCCGAGATTCGTGATCGCGTACCCCGCGGTCGGCGTGTCCCCGTCGCCCAGGCGGCTCTGCCGCGCCGCCACCCGCTCCTCGAACATCCCCATGAAGCGCTGCTTCGAGTACGTCGCGCGGAAGAGGCCGCGCAGCGGCGGCGTGAACGGCAGCGGTTGATTGAGCCGCGTGTCCTCGGCGTTCACGTAATCCGTGCTCAGGCGAAGCGCGAGCGACTGCACCGGCTGCACGGTGACGCTCGCCTCGAAGCCGAAGAGGCGCGCATTCGTCGGCGCGAACTGCCGCACCGGGAAGTCCTGAATCGTGTCGCCGCGCAGGAAACCGAAGATGTAGTTGTGGATGTAGTTCACGTACGGCGACACGTCGAAGGAGACGTTGCCGTACGTTCCGCGCAGCGACGCGTCCACGCCGTAGCCGGTCTCCGGCTGCAACGATGCATCTCCCACGGAGTACGTTCCGCTCGCGGCATCGAGCCCGTTGGCGAAGAGCTCCTGCACGGTCGGCGCGCGGAACGAGCGCGCAGCGTTGAACGAAGCCGTGAGATGCGGATCGAGCTGCTGCACCACACCGAGCGACGCCGTCACCGCGTTCGAGAGCCGCGACTCGTGCAGCGTCTGGAAAACGGAGTCCGTCGATCCGGCGAAGGGATGCGTCTGGAGCTTGTTGTAGTCGTAGCGCAGCCCCGCCTGAATGCGCGTACGTCCCGTCGCGACGAATTCCTCGTACGCATATCCCGCGAGCCCCGTCGTCAACGAGTTCGGCCCGAGCGGCTGATCGCCCTCGATGGTCAGCTTCTCGAAGTTCGACCAGAGGCCGAGCGTGCCGTGCAGCCGTCCCCACGGCTGCTGTTGAAATTGCACGATCGCGTTCACCGACTGCTTGTGAAAGTGATTCGCCTGCGGATCGGACACGCCCGAGGAGTCCTGCGCCGTGGGAAATTCGGACTGGTTGTAGTCGTTGTACGCGGCGGTGACTCGCAGCTGATCGAGCACCGAGTTGCTCACATTGAAGAGACTGCGCAGCTCGACCGTGTTGCGCCCCTGCGTGATGCGCGAGGTCGTTGGCGGGAAGTCGATGAAATCTTCGTTCGGCGGTGCGCCCGTGATTCCGTAGTTCGTCTGGAAGTGCTTCGCGCCGACTCCGATCGTTCCGAACGGCGCCTGATACGCGTAGCCGGCGCCCGCCTCCCAGTTC
>Ga0208078_1000153_pt1 | contig 18653 bp, 16 predicted proteins | sample NGESurdeep072012_3_FD_184468 | JGI IMG/M metagenome (GOLD analysis project Ga0208078, IMG submission 184468) | Arctic peat soil microbial communities from Barrow, Alaska - NGEE Surface sample 53-2 deep-072012 (SPAdes) | ecosystem: Environmental > Terrestrial > Soil > Wetlands > Peat ...
AGGAGCGTCCCTCGACGTGGCGAAGGAGGATGCAGGAGCGGTATTCGGGGCGGAGCTTGCCGATCGCCTGCTCGATGGCGTTGCCGAGCTCGCGCGATTCTATTGCTTCCAGTGCCGACTGTCCTCGAGATTCGACGTCCAGCGACGTCGCCTGGGCTTCGGCGGCGGTGGCGGCGTGCGGAGAACCGTCGAGGCTGACGGTGGCCAGCTGGCGACGGCGGAGGTGATCGATGGTGACGTTGTTCGCGATCTTGAACAGCCAGCTCGACAGCTTGAACTCAGGGCGGTAGCGCTCGATGTTGTTGAGCACCTTGATGAAGGTGTCCTGCGCCAGGTCTTCCGCCATTTCCCGGTCGCGCACCATCCGGAAGATCAGCGAGAACACGGGCCGCTCATACCGCCGCACCAGCTCCCGAAAGGCCGGCTCGCGCCCTTCTTTCGCGAGCGCGGCGACGTCGGCATCCGGGAGGTTACGGAGATCGAGAGCGAGGGCCATTCATCAAGAGAAGGAGACAGCGCGTAACATCTCGCTCGTCGCGTATAAGGTAAGCCGCGCCCCTGAGGTGAGCCAGCGCGAACGCTTGCGCCCCCAGTGGGGCTCCAGCACTTTTCGCTGGATGTCCACCATAACCGAGGAGGAGGAGGCACTCTCCGCGGCCCAGGGCGGACGCGCAAAGCGGGCCTACGTGCGCCGCATCTTTTCGGAGATCGCGCCCCGCTACGATTTTCTCAATCACGTTCTGAGCGCCAACATCGATCGCGGTTGGCGCCGCCGTGCGATCGCGGCGCTCGAGTGGCAGCGCGATCCGCACGGCACATACGTCGATCTCTGCGCGGGAACGCTCGACATTGGCGCGGCGATCGCGCGCGAGCCTTCGTTCGCGGGGCAGGTGATCGGCGCCGACTTCGCGGAGCCGATGCTGCGCGCGGGCGCGGTGAAGTCGCGCACGCTCCCGGTGCGACCGGTCGTGGCCGATGCGCTTCGGCTGCCACTCGCCGATGAGAGCGTGGCCGGCATCATTGTCGCTTTCGGCGCGCGCAACTTCGATGATCTCGACGCCGGGCTTCGCGAGATGTTGCGCGTGACCGCGCCCGGCGGGCGAATCGTCGTGCTCGACTGCTCCACTCCGCGCTCGGCCGCCGTGCGCGTGCCCTACCACTTCTATTTTCACTACGTCTTGCCTGTGATCGGGCGACTCGTGAGCGGGCATCGGACGGCGTATCAGTATCTGCCTGGGTCCGTCGACAACTTCCCCGACGGCGAGCATCTCGCGGGCCGCATGCGCCTGGCGGGGATCTCGAACGTGCAGTGGGAGCCGCTCACCTTCGGCATCTCAGCGCTGCATTACGGCGAGCGTGCCGCGTGAGCATCAACACGATCCCGGAGTTCATCGCGCAGATCGATTCCATCGGTGAGCTGGTGCGCATCAAGCATCCCGTGCGCGCGGAGCTCGAGTTGTGCGAGATCGCGGATCGCGTGATGAAGAGCCCGCACGGCGGGCCCGCGCTCTTGTTCGAGCATGTGGTGCTGCGTGATGGATCGCGCTCGGCGTATCCCGTCGCGATCAATCTCTTCGGCTCCATGAAGCGCATGGCCCTTTCGCTCGGCGTCACGGATCTCGACGACATCGGCGCGCGCATCACGGAGCTCGTGCAGCTGAAGGTGCCGGACGGACTGATGGGAAAGCTGTCGATGCTGCCGAAGCTGCTCGAGATCGGGAAGTATCCGCCGCGCGTGAAGGGGGGTGCGGCGCCGTCGCAGGCGATCGTCTGGAAGGGCGCCGACATAGACCTCAACAAGCTGCCGATCATCACCTGCTGGCCGGAGGACGGCGGCCCGTACATCACGCTGCCGATGGTGATCTCGAAGGATCCGGTGCGCGGGATTCGCAATGTTGGCATGTATCGCGTGCAGCAGATGGGGCGCGACACGCTCGCGATGCATTGGCAGCGGCACAAGGTGGGCGCCGCGCACTGGCGCGAGATGGCGGAGCGGGGCGAAAAAATGCCCGTGTGCATCGCGATCGGCGCGGATCCCGCGAGCGTGTACTCGGCGTCGGCTCCGCTGCCGCCGACGATCGACGAGTTTCTCTTCGCGGGCTTTCTGCGGAAGGAGCCGGTGAAGCTCGTGAAGGCGCTGACGTGCGATCTCGAAGTGCCGGCCGACGCGGAGTTCGTCATCGAGGGGTACTTAGATCCTGTAGAGTCCCTTGTGATGGAAGGGCCGTTCGGCGATCACACCGGCTTTTACTCGCTCGCCGATCTGTATCCGCTCGTTCACGTCACGGCGATCACGATGCGCGAGCATCCGGTGTACGCGACGACGATCGTCGGTCGCCCGCCGATGGAAGATTTTTATCTCGGCCACGCCACCGAGCGGATTTTTCTCCCGCTGCTCAAGCTCACGGTGCCGGAGATCGTCGACTATCACATGCCGGCCGAGGGGATCTTTCACAACCTCGTGTTCGTCTCGATCGACAAGCAGTATCCGGGGCAGGCGTACAAGGTGATGAATGCGATGTGGGGGCAGGGGTTGATGTCGCTCGCGAAGATTCTGGTGATCGTCGACAAGTGGGTGAACGTGCGCGATCCGCGCGAGGCGTGGTGGGTGGCGCTCAACAACATCGATCCGGAACGCGACGCGCGCTTCACGATGGGGCCGGTGGATGTACTGGATCACTCGAGCCGGGCGTTCACGTACGGGTCGAAGATGGGCATCGATGCGACGAAGAAGTGGCCGGAGGAGGGATTCAGCCGGGAGTGGCCGACGGTGATCGAGATGGACGCGGGGACGAAGGCGAAGGTGGATGGGATGTGGTCGCAGCTTGGGCTCGGCGAGATGCGCGAACGAGGACGCGCGGGCGTTTCCGCGCGGACGGAGAATCGTAAGTGAGCGGGCGGGCGGCGGGCGCAGGGCAGGAGGGGCAGACATTCGGTGGGACGTCGCGGTTCGTGCGGTACGCGAACTTTGTGAAGCTGCCGCATACGCTCTTTGCGCTGCCATTCGCCCTGGTGGGGGTTACTATCGCCAGTTATGTCAAAGAGGTGCGCGCTGTCGACGTACTTTGGGTGGCCGTCGCCTTCACGGCTGCCCGCTTTGCCGCGATGGGCTTCAACCGCATTGCCGATCGCCACATCGACGCGCTCAACCCGCGCACCTCCGCACGCGAGCTGCCGAGCGGGGCGATGTCGGTGCGCGAGGCCTCGCTGGCCGTACTCTCGGCCTCCGCGATCTTTTTGGGCGCCGCCTGGATGCTCAACCCGCTCTGCTTCGCACTCTCCCCGATCGCGCTCGGGTGGGTGCTCCTTTACAGCTACACCAAGCGCTTCACCCGCTTCGCGCATCTCGCGCTCGGCGTCGGCATGTCGATCGCGCCCGTGGGCGGTTATATCGCGGTGACCGGCGCGTGGAGCAAGCCGTGGTGGGTGCTTCTAGCGCTCGCCGCTGCAGTGATGAGCTGGGGCGGCGGCTTCGACATCTTCTACGCGCTGCAGGACATCGACTTCGATCGCGCCAACGGGTTGCACTCATTGCCCGCGCGATACGGCACCGCGCCGGCGATCGCCATCGCGCGCGGGCTGCATCTCCTCACCGTCGCGATGCTCACGCTGGTGGGATTCGGGATCGGCGCGGGCGCGCTCTATTGGGCGGGAGAGTGTGTCGTTGCGCTGCTGCTCATCTACGAGCACTCGCTCGTGCGGCCGACGGATCTCTCGCGCATCGATGCCGCGTTCTTCACGATGAACGGCGTGTTGAGTGTCACCTTCTTCTGCTTCGTGCTCGTGGGCCGGGTGCTCGCGCCATGAGCGAGCGCGCACCGATCGTCGTCGCGATCACCGGAGCGTCGGGCGCGCCGTACGCCGTGCGCCTGGTCGAGGCGCTGGTGCGCGCGGAGGAGCGCGTGTGGCTGATGATCTCGTCGCACGGCTGGCGGTTGCTCCAGATGGAATCGGGAATCGGGTCGCTGCAGGAGCTCCGCGAGCGCACGAACCCTCAAGGTTGGGACACGTACGTCACACTCTACGACGCCGAGGATCGCGGTGCGGCTCCCGCATCCGGCTCGGCGCGCACGCGCGGGATGATCATCTGTCCGTGCTCGATGGGGACGCTCGCCGCGCTCGCGGCCGGCACCTCGCGCTCGCTCGTGGAGCGCGCGGGCGACGTCACGCTCAAGGAGCGGCGCCCGCTCATCCTCGTCGTGCGCGAGACGCCGCTCAGCGTCATCCATCTCGAGAACATGCTGCGTCTCACGCGCGCCGGCGCGATCGTGCTCCCGGCGGCGCCCGGCTTCTACAACGCGCCGCGAGACATCACCGATCTCGTCGATTTCGTCGTCGCGCGCGTGCTCGATCACATCGACGTCGATCACTCACTCGGCAGGCGCTGGGGAGCACAGCCTGACGGAGATGCGTGATGGCGCGGGCTGACGGCGTTCACGTCGTCGGACTCATCTCCGATACGCACGGTCAGCTGCGTGCGGGGGTTCACGATGCACTTCGCGGTGTCGAGCTCATTCTCCACGCGGGCGATGTCGGCGGCGATGAGATTCTCGACGAGCTCGCGCTGATCGCACCCGTCGAGGCCGTGTACGGCAACACCGACACTCCGGGAAATCCGCGCTTGCAGGCGACGATCGTGCGCGAGGTGGGAGGCGTGCTGATACAGGTTCAGCATGGCCACGAGTCAGGACGACTCACCGCCGATGCGCTGCTAGAACGCTTTGATGCAGCCGTCATCGTGTACGGCCATACACACAAGCAATCGGTTACGCGACGGGAGGGTCGACTCGTCATCAACCCGGGTGCGGCGGGTCCGCGCCGCTTCCATCTGATGCCGAGCGTCGGGCTGTTGACGATACGCGATGGAGAGGCAGCGGTGGAGATCGTGTCACTGCCCGCTTAGGGCGCGAATCTCGAATCTGAGGGGAATCCATGCGACGAGCACTGGCGCTCTTCGCTCTATTGGCGTGCGCACTCTCCCGCCAACTCGATGCACAGCAGGCGCTCGCGCAGACGGTGACGCTTCCAAGTGGAGTGACAGTCGCGCGCACGTGCGACAAGCTCATGTCCGAGGGAGTGCTCGTTGCGTCGCTCGACGCGCGCGTGACCGCGCCCCAGGACACCCAGTATTTCGCGCAGCTCGCGGAGACGATCGCGCGCCGAGTCGGGGTGCGTGCGGGCGATCCACCACGCGCGGCGACGTACGGTGTGCTCGTGGTGCGCGATGGGTCGTTCGCGCAGCGCTTCTCCGTCGTGCGTTCGGGTCAGCGCGAGCTCGACACGAGCATTGATGGCGCGCTCGCGATCTCGCCATCGGATGTGGATCGCGTGCCGATGCCCGCGGACATGCCGGATTCCGTGCGCATGCTCGTGACGTTCGGCCAGCACGAGGACGGCTCGCCGTTCGTCGCCTCGCACACGCGCTGCGGCGCGGTCGCGTTTCCGGACAATCCTCCGCGCGAGATGCCACGCTGGGCTCGCGCGCATCCGCGGAGCGTGACGGTGCGCGGATCCGTGACGGCGGCGGGGCGCGTCGACACCACGACGGCGCTCGTCGACGATCCGAGCGACGAGCGCTACGTCGAGGCCGCGATGAATGCTGTCGCGCGGATGCGCTTCGTGCCTGCGGAGTTCGATGGACTCAAGGTGCCTGCGCCGATCGAGATCGTGATTCCATTCGGCGAGACCGAGAGCGCCGAGGAGCCGGCGGCGCCGTAGCGATCAGGCGCTAATGGCGGCGCGCGCGTCGGCGAGCTTCGCGAGCGATTTCGGCGCGCGCGCGGAGACGGCGGCGACGGGCGTGAGTCCGGCGTCGGTGGCGCGAACGGTGCGCGCGAGCTCCGCGGGGAAGCGGCGAAACCACGACGACAGTAGCAGCAGCTCGTCGATCTCGTGCGTCGGGATCTGCGCGGTGTCGCGCTCCGTGGTGCCGTACACGGCCTCGGTGAGATGCGCGAGGCGACGGTGATCGCGAACTGCCTGCGGCGGAATGTCCTCGGCGCGCACCCGGCCGCGGCGAATCAGATAGACGCGATCCTCGCCGCCGTAGCCCGGCACCGTGTAGATGAACGAGAGCGTCTCCACCGCAAAACGGAAGCGGAGAAACTGCTGCTTGAGCGCCTCGAGGCGGTACAGCTTGTCGCGCATCGATGCCGCGCGCTCGAACTCCATCTTGTCGCTCGCGACTTCCATCTCGTGGCGCAGCGTGGCGATCGGGCCGTCGTCGTGGCCGTCGAGAAACGCGCGCGCGAGCGCGACGCGCTCGAGATATTCGCTCTCCGTGCATCCGCCGACGCACGGGCCGAGGCACTTCTTCACCTCGTAGCGAATGCAGCCGGGGGTGCGCGTCATCAGCTGGAAGAGCTCGCGCTGATCGGCGAAGTGCATCTTCGTGTCGAGGGAGCAGTCGCGCATCGAGAGCACGTCGTGCAGCTCGCGCACCGCGTCGTTCACTGCCTGCGCGCCCTGGAAGGGGCCGTAGTGCGGCGCGCTGTCGTCGCTCGCGCCGCGCACCACCATGAGCTTGGGCGCGGGGCTCTTCACGACCTTGATGAACACGAAGTTCCGGTCGTCGCGCTTCATCGCGATGTTGAAGCGCGGGCGCAGCCGCTTGATCTGCTGCAGCTCGAGCAGGAGCGCCGCGAACTCACTCGGCGCGTACTCCCAGTCGATGCGCACGGCGTCGCGGAGAATGCGCGCGCCCTTGTCCTCGGGGTATGAGCATCGAAAGTAGCTCATGAGCCGCGTGCGAATTTTCTTCGACTTGCCGACGTACACGACCTCGCCGTCCGCCGAGTGCATGCGGTAGATCCCCGGCCGATCCTTGCACTCGGCCTTCACGCTCGCGCGCATGACCGCGAGCTGATCGTCGGGGGTCCTTGGGCGGCGCAGCGACTTCTTGCTCATCGCTGGCACCACGCGCAGAAGACGGTGGTGCGGCCGTCGATGGCGCTCGTGTCTACGAGGGCGGCGCCGCAGGAGGGGCAGGGAAGACCGCCGCGGCCGTAGACCGCGAGCTGGGTCGAGAAGCCGCCGCGCGCGCCCGAGGCGTCGCGATAGTCGCGGAAGCTCGTGCCGCGGGCCTCGATGGCCTCGCGGAGCACGCTCGTGATGCCCGCGTGGAGCGCCCGAGCGCCTTCGCGATCGATCGAGCGCGCCGGGCGCGACGGATCGATGCCCGCGCGCCAGAGCGCCTCGTTCGCGTAGATATTGCCGACGCCCGCAAGGCGCCGCTGATCCATCAACAACTTTTTCACCGCCTGTCTGGAATCCCGAAGAATTCCCGATAGATGCTGTGCTGTGAAGGCTGGGTCAAGCGGTTCTGGGCCTAAAGCGGCATCAAATTTCGCAAAACGCAGCGGAGTCATCAGCGAGAGGGTGCCGAGTCGACGGATGTCGCGGTAGGCGAGAGTGCGAGCGTCGTCTAAAGCGAAAGAGACGGTTACGTAGCGGAGCGCTTCGGGCGGAAGGGTGCCGTCGTCGATGAGAAGGGCGCCGGTGAAGCGAGGCTGGACCACGATTCGGTCGCCCGTGTCGAGGGCGATGACGACGGCCTTGGCGCGGCGGAAGCTTCGCTCGATGCGCGCTCCGAGCACGCGTCGCGACAGTGACGCGGCAGTTAAGTCGCGGAGCACGTCGGCCTTGTGCACGGTCACGCCCACGATCATGACGCCCGACAGCGCGCGATCGAGGTCGCGCGCGATCGTCTCAGTCTCTGGTAGCTCCGGCACTGCGCTCCAGCTCCCTCCAGCCGATGTCCCGACGGAGCTGCTTCCCCTCGAAGTCGATCGCGCCGGCGGCGCGCGCGCTCTCCCGCTGCGCCTCCGCCAGCGATGGCGCGATGGCGGTCACCGCGAATACACGCCCCCCAGCCGTCACCAGCTCGCCGGCGGCGTTGAAGGCGGTTCCGGCGTGAAAGACGTGGACATTTGGCTCGCGCGGGGGCAACTCGATCACGGATCCCTTGCGCGGTGAGTCTGGGTAACCTGCTGTGGCAACAACGGTGGTTACTGCGTGATTTGACGACCACTTGAGCGCCTGATCCGTCAGCCCGCTTCCATTCGCGACGGCCAGCAACGGCTCCAACAGACTACTCTCGAGCAATGGAAGGATGGCCTCCGTCTCCGGATCTCCGAAGCGGCAGTTGAACTCCACCACCTTGGGCCCCTGCGCCGTCAGCATCAGCCCCGCGTAGAGCAAGCCGCTGAACGGGGCACCTGCGGCCCGCAACGCGTCCAGCGTCGGCAGGAAGACGCGTTCCACCGCATCCGCCACCAAAGCGTCGCTGCTGAGCGATACTGGGGCGTAGGCGCCCATTCCGCCCGTGTTGGGGCCCATGTCGCCATCGAGGAGCCGCTTGTGGTCCTGGGCTGCCAGCATGGGGAGCACCGTGGTCCCGTCCGTGATCGCGAAGAGCGAGAGCTCCTCGCCCTCCATGAACTCCTCCACCAGTACCTCGCGTCCCGCCGCGCCGAACGTGTCGTCACGCAGCATCGAGTCGATCGCCGCATCCGCCTCGGCGATCGTCGAGCACACGATCACGCCCTTTCCCGCCGCGAGTCCAGACGCCTTGATCACCACCGGCGCGCCGAAGTCGCGCGCGGCGCGCTTCGCCGCCGGCGCATCGATGCAGCGAATCGCGCGCGCGGTCGGCACTCCCGCCTCGCGCATGAGTGACTTCGCGAACGCCTTCGACGACTCGATGCGCGCCGCGCCGCGCGAGGGGCCGAACACCGGGATGCCGACTGTGCGCAATGCATCCGCGAGCCCTGCTGCGAGCGGCGCCTCCGGCCCGATCACCACGAGATTGGGCTTTTCCTGCATCGCGAGCGCGACGATGCCCAGAATGTCGTCCGCGCTCATCGCGACGCAGCGGCCCAGCGTCGCGAGCCCTGGATTCCCCGGGGCGGCGATGATCTCGATCGATGGCTGGTCCTGCGTCAGCTTCCAGGCGAGCGCGTGCTCGCGCCCGCCGCCCCCGACGATCAGAACCCTCATGCGACCGTCATGCGGGCGGAGCGCCTCCGCCAGAGCCGCCGCCGTTGCCCGGTGAGCGAAACGCCGTGTTGAACGCATCGCGCGCGCGATTCAGCACATCGCCCACACTCGCCGCCGCCTGGCGCGTCTGCGCGCCGTAGTAGTCCGCCGCATCCGCGACGTCGTCGCCGAGTGGACGAGTGTCGTCGCCGCGACGCGGATAATCGCCGGCGAGAATGCGCTCGTACGCGCCACTCTTCTGCCAGCGCTGCAGCTCGGCCGCACGCGCGGTGTTGAACGGATGCGAGCGGAAGAGAAGGTTGAGCACCTTGAGCACGCCGTCGATCGCGTGACCGCCAACCTCGTATTCCTCCGCCTGCACGAGGAATTCTTCGAGGCTCGACTCATCATCACTCGGCATGCCACCGGCGAACTTGAGATACATCCCCATCGTCACCGTCGGATCCTGACTCGCGAGCAGCCCCGCGCGATCGGCGCTCAGCTCCGCCTTGCGCGACCACTCGAGCAGCGCGAGCTGAATCGGCAGCGCGATCAGTCCGAGCCCCGGGATCGCGGTGAAGCCGGCGTTGAGCAGAATCAACGCGATGGTTGTGTACGTCGCATGCCCGCTCATGATGTGGCCGAGCTCGTGGCCGATCAGCACGCGACGCTCCTCGCGATCGAGCAGGCCGAGCGCGCCGCTGTTGAGCACGATGAACGGGCGTTCGAAGCCGACGGCCATCGCGTTGACGAATGGCGTCTGCGACACGAAGAGCTCGGGGCGCTCGCCCTTGTAGTCGAGCGTCTCGAGCACCTCGGAGTAGAGGGCGTCGAGCTTCGGACGCTGGCGTGGGCCAACGCGAACGGAGTCCGCCGTGAAAAAGAGACGCACGCCGCGCTCGCCGATGAGCCCCATCACCTTGCGAACGACCTCATCGAATCCGGGAATGGCGCGCAGCGTCTGGAGCGCCGCCTTGTCCGCGGGATGCTCCCAGGCGGTCGAGGAGATGTCGGTGAGTACTTTGCGATCGGCCATGAGTCAGGCTCCCAGTTTAGAGTCCGGCGAACGCCTGCTCGACGTCCTGCAACAGATCGTTCGTGTCTTCCACTCCGCACGAGAGCCGCACCATTCCTTCCGTGATTCCCAGCGCCGCGCGGCGCTCCGGCTCGACGGACGCGTGCGTCATGCTCGCCGGATGGCTGATCAGGCTCTCGACTCCTCCTAACGACTCCGCGAGCGAAAAGATTCGGACTTTCTTGAGCACCTGATTGGCGAGCGCCTTGGTGCCCACATCCACGGTCACCATGCCGCCCATGCCGCGCATTTGCATGCACGCCAGCGAGTGCTGCGGGTGGCTCGCGAGCCCCGGATAGCGCACGCGCTCGTGGCCGAGATGGTCGGCGAGATACGCGGCGATGACGCGACCATTCTTGTCGTGCGCGGGCATGCGCAGATGCAGCGTCTTCATGCCGCGCAGTACGAGCCACGAATCGAACGGGCCGGCAACGGCGCCCGCCGCGTTGTGGATGAATTGCAGCTTCGCGGCGAGCGCATCATCGATTACCGTCGCGACGCCGCAGATCACATCGCTGTGTCCATTCAAGTACTTGGTTGCGGAGTGGAACACGATGTCGGCGCCGTGCGAGAACGGCTGCTGGAAGAACGGCGTCGCGAAGGTGTTGTCGACGATGAGCAGCGCATGATGCGCGTGCGCGACGTCTGCTGCCGCCTGCAGATCGGTGATCTGCATTAGCGGATTCGTCGGCGTTTCCACCACGACGGCCTTCGTTCGCGGGGTGCACGCGTCTTCGATGCGCTGCACGTCCGTCGTGTCGACATAGGTGAACGAAAGGCCTAGATGCTGCAGGAGCTTGTCGAACAATCTGAATGTGCCGCCGTACACGTTCGCGCCGCAGACTACGTGATCTCCGGATTGGAAAAGCTTCATGATCGAGTCGAGACATCCCATTCCGCTCGCGAACGCAAAGCCATGCTGCGCTCCCTCGAGTGCGGCGATCGTGCGCTCGAGCGCCTCGCGCGTTGGGTTCTTTCCCCGAGCGTACTCGTACCCCTTGTTCTCGCCCAGCCCTTCCTGGATGTACGTCGAGGTCAGGTACACCGGAGGCATGATCGCGCCCGCAAGCGGATCTTCGCGCTCCCCTGCATGTATCGCAGTTGTACCGAATGCGGTCTTGCGATCGTCATCAAATACGCGTGTCATGCACGCTCGCATTTCAGGTTGCAGCGGCAATGGGGAAACGTGAGCCGCCGCGTCTCGTTCGCTACGCCCAATCAAGATAGCTTGACGGCCTCTCCTCTGCAGGCAGCGAAGAACGCCCGCTACTCCGCCGACGACGTATTCGAGAGCTCGCTCTCGCGGCGCTGTCTCGTTGTCGACGATGAGCCGCGGCTTCGCCAGGCGCTCGTGCGGCTGATGCAGGGCGATGGCTTCACCTGTGTCGAGGCCGGCTCCGGCGTCGAAGCACTCGCGATCCTCGAGAAGGAGCCTGTCGCGCTCGTCCTCTCGGACATGCGCATGCCGAAGATGGACGGACAGGAGCTGCTGCGCAATTTGCGACTCACCTATCCCGACGTCGCGGTGGTGATGATCACGGCCGTCGCCGAGGTCGAGGTTGCGGTCGCATGCCTGTCGCTCGGCGCGATGGACTACATCACCAAGCCGTTCGTGTTCGAAGAGGTGCGCGCGCGCGTGGCGCAGGCGCTCGAGAAGCGCAGGCTACTCGCCGACAATCGCAACTATCAGGAGCGTCTCGAAGTTCGCGTGAAGGCGCAGGCCGAGCGACTCGAGATTCTCTTTCTCGCGAGCATCCAGTCGCTGGCGGATGCGCTCGAGCTCAAGGATCCGTACACGCGCGGGCATTCGGTGCGCGTGAGCCAGTACGGCGTGGCGATCGCGCGCGCGATGAATCTGAGCGCGACGCTCACGGCGCAGATCGAGCTCGGCGGACATCTGCACGACGTCGGGAAGATCGGCGTGCGCGAAGAGGTGCTGCGCAAGGCCGGCCCGCTCACGACGGAAGAGTACGAGCACATCATGACGCACCCGGTGCTCGGCTGGCAGATTCTCGCGCCGCTGCTCGGTGAAAATCTCGTGGCGCTCAACATCGTGCGCTCGCATCACGAGCGTTACGATGGGCGCGGCGTCCCCGACAAGTTCGTGGGCGAGAACATCCCGCTCGAGGCACGCATCATCGCCGTGGCGGACGCCTTCGACGCGATGATGAGCAAGCGCCCCTATCGCAACGGGCTGACGTTTACCGAAGCGATGGCGGAGCTGCGCCGCGTGGCGGGAACGCAGTTCGACGTGAAGGTGGTCGACGCGTTCTTCGAGGTGGCGCGCAACGAGGCGTTCATCCCGGACAACACGGGCGAGACCGAGGCGATCAAGCTCCGTCCGCCGAGGCGGTAGAGAGCTACAGCTCGAAGCGCAGCATCACGCCCTTGAGCCGCGCCGCGATGTCCGCGAGATGCTGGCTCGACTCGGTGACGTGCATCATCGACGCGGTCTGCTCCTGCACCACTGCGCTCACCTGCTCGCTCGTCGATGCATTCTGCTCGGCCACCACCGCCACCGTTTCGATCTCGCGCGCGAGCGACTCGGCCTCCTGATGCTGCGAGACCGCGCTCTCGACGATGCGCTCGACCGCGGCGCGGCTCCCCTCGATCTCCTTCACGATCTGGATCAGCGCGCCGCTCGATGAGCGGATGACCGCCTCGCCGGCGACGACGCTCGTGCTCACGTCGTCGATGCGCGCGGACATCGCGGTGCTCGCGTGCTGGATCTCGGTGGCGAGCTGACGGATCGTCTCGAGCGCGCGGCCGCTCTCCTTCGCGAGCTTGCGCACCTCGTCGGCGACGACGGCGAAGCCGCGGCCATGCTCACCGGCGCGCGCGGCCTCGATGGCCGCGTTGAGTGCGAGGAGGTTGGTCTGGCGCGCGATGGCGCCAATCGTGTCGGTGATCTGCCCGATGCGCAGCGACTTTTCGCCGAGCTCCGCGACGGCGGGGAGCGTCTCGCTGGTGACCGCCGAGATGCGGGCCATGCTCTTGAGCCCCTGCTCGGCGGCGTCGCCGGCGCGGCGCGCGGAGTCGGTGACGGCGTCGGCGGCGGTCTGCGCGCGGACGGCGTGCGCCGATACTTCCTGCGCGCGCGTGGCGACGCGTCCGGAGATCGCGACGACGGTGTGGATGCCCTTCGTCTGCTGCGCGGCGGATGTCGCGATCGACTGCGCGGCGGCGGCGACTTCTTCGGTGGACGCCGACATCTGTTCGGCGCCCGCGGCCAATTCATCTGCGGTAGCGGCGACTTCGGCGGCGCCGGTCTCGACATCGCGTAGCAACGTGCGGAGGCCGGCGCTCATGGTGCGGAAGGATGCGGCAAGCGCGCCGATCTCGTCACCGGATTCGAAGGTGAGCTCACGGCGCATGTTGCCGCGGGCGACGAGCTGCGCGTGGGCCGCGACCTCTTCGATTCCGAAGGTCATCTGGCGCGCGGCAATGAGCGAGGCGGCGAGCGCGCCGACCATCACGAGCACCGGAATCCAGGCGATCCGCATGAGATCGTGCGACAGATCGGAGAGGAACGGATCGGCGTCGAGCGTGACGACGGTGAAGGCCGCCGATGTGTTGTCAGCGCGGAGGATCGGATATTCGGCGGCGAGCTCGTGTCCCACGGGGCCGTCGTAGAGCGGCGTCTCGCCGGCCGCAGAGCGCATGAGGCTGTCGGCGAGCGTCGGCGGCGGCGACCACTCGCGGCTGTACTGCGGCTGGCCGGCATTCCACGAGGAGTGTGCGAGATAGCGATAGCTCGAGCCATCGCGGCGCACGATCGAGATCCCGTTGGTGAGCTGGCGTGTGTCGCCGCCGTTCGCGGCCCACGTGCGCTTGAGCACTTCGCGCACGAAGACGAAGGCGGCGGTGTTCTGCCCCTGCGTCGCTATCACGTCGAGCGACTCGGGGGGGATCGCCACACTCGCGCTGGCGGCGATTGCGGAGAGGCGGTGCGCGTTGAGCTGCGTGAGCTTGCGTCGGCCCGCGATGTAGACGGGCGTGAGCACGAGCGCGAGGGTGAGGAGCACCGCGATCGCGGTGATCAGCGCCATTTTCCAGCGGAACGGAAATGTCGAGAAGCGGGAGCGAAGGCTCACGGTATCCGGGGCAAAGACGGGGGTGCGAAACCACGGAGAAAGGCGGGCCGCTCTCCTCCCGTATTCACGCGTGAGAGCGCGTGGTGTAACGAGTTGCGTCGTTTGCTGGTGCGAGGGCGCGCGCTAGCTTTTTGCTAACGAATCGGGAGGCGGTCGCGTGTACGAGAAACTGATGGTCAGTGTGTCGGGAGTGCGGGGACGTGTGGGCGATGGGCTGACGCCGGCGGTGATTTCGAAGTTCGCGGCGGGATTTGGCGCGTGGGCACTGAAGGCCGGCGCATCGCGGACGATCGTGGTCGGGCGCGACTCACGTGTGTCGGGACCGATGTTTCATCGCGCGACGATCGCGGCGCTGCAGAGCGTCGGCTGCGACGTGCTCGACGTCGGCCTCGCGCCGACGCCGACGATTCAGCTGGCCGTCGAGGACGCGCATGCGGCCGGCGGCCTCGCGATTACCGCGAGCCACAATCCGATCGAGTGGAATGCGCTCAAGTTCATCGGCGCGAGCGGGCTCTTTCTCGATGCGGAGGAGGGGGCGGCGATGCGCGCGGTCGTCGAAAGCGAGATCACGTACGCCACATGGGACACGCTCGGGGATGTGACCCAGGACACCAAGGCGATCGAGCGGCACATCTCGCGTGTGCTGTCGCTTCCATTCATACAGGTTGGCCGCATCCGCGAACGCGCGTTTCGAATCGCGCTGGACTGCGCCAACGGGGCCGGCGGCGCAATCCTGCCGCAGCTGTTGGAACGTCTTGGATGCAGGGTGACCGGCGTCAATCTGGAGACCGACGGGCGCTTCAAGAGGCCGCCGGAGCCGGTCGCGGCGAACCTCGGTGAATTGGAACGACTCGTGCTCTCTACAGGCGCTGACGTCGGACTGGCAACCGACCCCGACGTAGACCGGTTGGCGCTCGTGTCGGACGCTGGAAAGGCTATCGGCGAGGACTGGACGCTGGCCTTGGCCGCGCGATTGGCGCTTCGGTACAGGCCGGGGCCGGTGGTGGCGAACCTGTCGACGAGCAGAATTGTCGATGATGTGGCGAAGGAAGCGGGAACAACGGTGATACGCGCGCCGGTTGGTGAAGTAAACGTGGCGCTCAGGATGCGAAAGGAAGGTGCCGCGATAGGCGGTGAAGGAAACGGAGGGGTGATTCTCTCCGAGCTGCATTTGGGGCGTGACGCGCCGGTGGGTGTGGCGATGCTGTTGCAGATGCTGGTCGAGGATGGCGAGCCGCTGTCGAAGGTGCTCGCGCGCTATCCGCAATATCGGATCGTGAAGGACAAGCTCGATCGACCGAACGCGCCGCTCGACACGGTGTATAGCTCACTGCGAGCGAGCTTTGCGGATGCAGTGGTCGACACGCAGGATGGGTTGCGGCTGTCGTGGGACGATCGGTGGGTGCACGTGCGGCCGTCGGGAACGGAGCCGATCGTGCGAGTGATTGCCGAGGCACCAACAGATGACGAGGCGCGTGATCTGGTCGCGCGATCGCGCGTACCGCTGGATGCGCTGCGCTGACTTTTATCGGGAACGCGGTCTATGTGCGGAATAGTTGGATATGTCGGGCCACGGCAGGCGACGCCAATGCTCCTCGAGGGGCTGAAGCGACTCGAGTATCGTGGCTACGACTCGGCGGGGATCGCGATCATGAACGGGAAGGGCGTCGAGACGCGTAAGGCTGCGGGGAAGATTCTCGAGCTCGAGAATCTCGTCGCGTCGACGCCCATCAACGGGACGCTCGGAATCGCGCACACGCGCTGGGCGACGCATGGCGCGCCGAACTTCATCAACTCGCATCCGCAGATGAGCTGCGACGAGAAGATCGCCGTCGTGCACAATGGCATCATCGAGAACGGCTCGGCGCTGCGTCAGGCGCTCGAGGATCTCGGCCACACCTTCCGCTCCGACACGGACACCGAAGTGCTCGCGCACTTGATCGAAGAGGTGTACGAGGGGAACCTCGAGCAGGCCGTGATCCAGGCGCTGTCGAAGGTGGAAGGGACGTACGGCATAGCGGTGGTGTGCAGCGAGGACCGCGACAAGATCGTCGCGGCGCGCAAAGGAAGCCCGCTGCTGATCGGACTCGGCGAGGGGGAATATTTCGTCGCGAGCGACGTGTCGGCGATTCTCGCGCACACCCGCCAGGTGATATACATGGACGACGGCGATCTCGCGGTACTGGATCGCAACGGCTATCGGATCATCGACATGAACGCGCTGCCGCTCGAGCGCGCGGTCGCGAGCATCGACTGGGATCTCGACATGATCGAGCGCGGCGGCTTCGCGCACTTCATGCTCAAGGAGATCTTCGAGCAGCCCGACACCGTGAAGAACACGATGCGCGGCCGTCTGCTCTTGGATGAAGGGACGGCGAAGCTCGGCGGCCTGAATTTGAAGCCCGAAGAGCTGCTCAAGTTCGACAACATCCTGATCACGGCGTGCGGCACCAGCTGGCACTCGGCGCTCATCGGCGAATTTCTCATCGAGGAGCTGGCGCGCGTGCCGGTGGAAGTCGAGTACGCGTCGGAGCTGCGCTATCGCAATCCGATCATCAGCGACAAGACGCTGTGCATCGTGATCTCGCAGTCGGGCGAGACGGCGGACACGCTGGCGGCGATGCGCGAGGCGCAGCGTCGTGGTGCGCGCGCGCTCGGCATCGTGAACGTGGTCGGCTCGACGATCGCGCGCGAGTCGGACGGCGGTATCTACATCCACGCGGGCCCGGAGATCGGTGTCGCGTCGACGAAGGCGTTCTCGAGCCAGGTGACGGCGCTCGCGCTGTTCGCGCTCAAGCTCGCGCGGCTGCGCGGGCTGACGGAGCTCGAGGGGAAGCGCATCGTGGAAGCGATGCAGAAGCTTCCCGACCAGATCGCGGAGATTCTCGAGACGGCGCCGGCGATCGAGGAGATTGCGGAGCAGTTCAAGGACGTCACGAACTTTCTGTATCTGGGCCGCGGCTACAACTTCCCGGCGGCACTCGAGGGCGCCCTCAAGCTGAAGGAGATCAGCTACATCCACGCGGAGGGTTATCCCGCCGCCGAGATGAAGCATGGTCCGATCGCGCTGATCGACGAGAACATGCCGGTGGTGTTCATCGCGCCGCACGACTCGGTGTTCGACAAGATCGTGTCGAACATTCACGAGGTGAAGGCGCGCGGCGGGCGCGTGATCGCGCTGACGAGCCGCGCGGAGCCTGCGCTTGTGGGGAAGCTGGACTACGAGATTCGTATTCCGGAGACGATCGACATGTTCACGCCGATCCTCGCGTCGGTGCCGCTGCAGCTCCTGGCGTACTACATCGCGGTGAAGCGTGGCGCGAATGTGGATCAGCCGAGGAATCTGGCGAAGTCGGTGACGGTGGAGTGAGGGGTTGACGGAATGATCAGCGGGGCGGGTCTTCACTGAGCCGCCTCGCTTGACATCCATCCGCGTGGCGCGTTACCATAGTGCACCTACCCATAGGTGGCCTATGTATGCCAGCTGATCGCAAGGACGAGCTCCTCCCCGGCACCCTCGAGATGCTGGTGCTCAAGACGCTCTCCCTCGGCGCCCTCCACGGCTACGGGATCGCGCAGCACATCCGGCAGCTCTCGAAGGATGTGCTACAGGTTGAAGAGGGCTCGCTCTACCCCGCGCTGCAGCGCATGGAGCTCAAGGGGCTCGTCAGCGCCGAGTGGAAGCTCACGCCCACCAAGCGCCGCGCGCGCTATTACAAGCTCACTGCAGCCGGGCGGAAGCAGCTGGGCGTCGAGCAGAGCACGTTCGCGCGGCTCGTCGACGCGATCGCGAGCGTCATGCAGCCGGAGCAGTAGCGCGTGGCCGGCATGGGAGCGGCGCTCTCATCGATTCTGCGCCGCGCGCGGGCCCGGGCCGCGCGCCCCGCCCGTGCACGCGAGCTCGACGATGAGCTCGCGTTTCACGCCGAGCTGCTCGAGCGCGACCTTCGCGCCACCGGGATGTCGGAGCTCGACGCGCGGAACGCCGCGCATCGACAGCTCGGCAATCGCACTCGCATCGCCGAGGTCTCCTGGGAGCTGCTGAGCCTCGGCCCTTTCGACACATTTGCTCGCGAGCTGCGACTTGCCATGCGAGCTGCACGGCGAAGCCCGGGATTCTCCATCACCGTCGTGCTGACGCTCGGCGCCAACGCCGGCAGCCCGATCGGTCCGCTCCGCGAGATCGCCTCCGGCGGCGAACTCTCCCGCGTGATGCTGGCGCTCCTGAGCGTCGCCCACGGTGCCCGCGTCGCCGAGCCGGAGCTGGATCAGCTGCTCGTGTTCGACGAGATCGACGCCGGCATCGGCGGACACACCGCGCGGGCCGTCGGCGAGCACCTGAAGTCGCTCTCGCAGCGCCGCCAGATCCTCTGCATCACGCATCTGCCTCAGGTCGCCGCGCTCGCGGACAGGCACTTCACGATCGCCAAGGACGCCAGCGCGGAGCCGGCGCGGACGACCGTCAGCGCACTCGATCAGGACGAGGAGCTGGTCGGCGAGCTCGTGCG
>Ga0208078_1000154_pt1 | contig 18642 bp, 19 predicted proteins | sample NGESurdeep072012_3_FD_184468 | JGI IMG/M metagenome (GOLD analysis project Ga0208078, IMG submission 184468) | Arctic peat soil microbial communities from Barrow, Alaska - NGEE Surface sample 53-2 deep-072012 (SPAdes) | ecosystem: Environmental > Terrestrial > Soil > Wetlands > Peat ...
ACCGTGGCACGAGGGAGGTCGCGTCCCGTGTTGGAGGTGGCTACGCCGTGGCCGCTATCGGTTTCGCCTACGTCGCGATTTTCTATCTGGTCACTCGGACGCTGTTCGGCTGGTGGGTGCCGAGTGAGCTGCTCGACGATCCGAACCAGATCGCGTCGCCGATGCCATGGATATCGGGCATCGCGGCGTCGGTCAATGCCGGTGTGTGGGAGGAGTCGCTCTTCCGCGCGCTGCCGCTCTCTCTGCTTTCGCTTTGGATCGGGCGACGTCCTGGGCGCCGGTGGTGGTTGGGGGCGGGTGTCGTCGCGACGGCACTCATTTTCGGTTTCGCCCACGCGAACTACGAATCGTGGCCTCCGTATTCGCGCGGCGTGGAGCTCTTTCTCGACGCCTGCTTCTGGGCGGTGCTGTTCATCAACTTCGGGCTTATCGTCACCGTGATCGCGCATTTCGTGTACGATCTCGTGCTGTTCGGGATATTCGCCGCGACGGGAAGTTCCATCGAATACCGGGTCTCGGCCGCGATCATCCTGCTCGTGCTGCTGGCCCCGGCCCTCGTCGTGTTGTGGCGATGGGCGCGGCAGCGCGGCTTCACAACGGCTCCGGAGGACGCCTGGTTTGGGGCCTGGACGCGTGTCGCCGTGGAGGAACCGCGGACTCCGATCACCGCGAGACAGCCGGGCGTAATCGCGGCGCGGGCGCGCCGGCTCGCGGTGGCGGCCGCCGTTGCCGGCGTCATCGTTGCCGTCGCTCGTCCGCCCAAGCCCACACTTGGCCCGCAGTTCACGGCCGACCGCCAGCGTGTCCTTGTCGCGGCCGACTCGATGCTGCTCTCGCACGGTGGTAATCCGGCCGGCTGGACGCGCCTCACCGGGACAGGGGCGGACACGCTCGCCGCGTGGCCGCGGTTTCTGCGGCAACACAAGCTCGTGCCCGAGGCGCAGCGGTTCGCGTCCACATATGAGCCGCCCACGTGGTGGACGGTCCGCTACGTTCACACGACGGGCAGCGCGGCGCAGCGCACCGAGGAATGGCGCGCCAGGCTGTGGCCGGACGGCAGGCCGCTCGACGCACGCCATCTCATTCCGGATTCCGCGCCCCGCGGTTCAGCCGATTCCGCGGCCCTTCGCCGTATCGCGCTCGCATCTCTCGCGCGTGAAGGGATAGACACATCCAAGCTCAAGGAATCGGAGGTCAAGGAGACAGCACGCCCCGCGAGACGCGACGCCACGATCACTTACACGGACACGGCTGTGAAGCTGCCGGACGGTGCGGCCGCGCATGCGTGGGTGCAGATCGCCGGGGACGAGCCGCTCGTGGCGCGACGTGGCGTGGAGTTGCCGGAAGCATTTCTCCGCGCCGACCGCGCGCGACAGACAAATCGATTGTTGAGCGGGGGCGTGACCATTCTGCTCCTATTGGGACTGGTGGTGACAGGCGCGATCGTCGTCAAGCGCCGCCGCCCGATCGTGCTGGACGACGGGACGCTCAATCGAAAGGACACTCTCATTTCCCTGGGCGTGCTCGTCCTGCTCACGACACTGAGCGGCCTCAACTCCCTGCCGTCGCGGCTCTTCTCGTACGACACGACGCAGACCTGGGGCAACTTCATCGGAACTACCGCGCTCGGGTTCATCCTGTCGATCCCGTTGATACTGTTTATCCTCGGCCTGTGGCTCGCTCTCAGCGCCATGAGACGACGCGTAGGAATTCCGATGTTTCCGGGCGAGCCATCCAGGTCGACAAGCAATGACATGCTGATCACTGGGCTCGGACTAGGCGGCATCACCTACGCGATGACACACCTGGATGCGCTCATCCCCCGAACCGGCATGCCTCGCCCACCGATGACGATGCTCAATGAGGTGTCGCCATTATTTGCGGGCATCGCCGACATACCAGCGAATGCGCTGATGATGGTTGCGCTGGCCGGCATCCCGTTACTCGTCGTCGCGGGACTCACGCCGCGCTGGAGCCTGCGAGCGCTCCTTGTCCTGGCGGTCGCGGTGATGGTGGGTGTGTTGGCGTGGACGTCCGGCCCAGTCAGCGACGTCGACATCGATCCCGCGGGCGTGGCGATGGCCATTGTCGGCCTGGCCGTAGTGTCGACCGCGCTCGTTGTCTGGGGCTCGCTGTCCGGCTGGTCCTGGATCGTCGCGGCGCTGGCATTCCAGGGGTTGGGCGGTCTGCGCAACGCCGCCTATGGGCCGGTGGGGCAGACACGCGGCGCGGGCGCGCTTGCGGTCCTCGTCGCCTCGGCGCTCGTCGCGGTGATCGCGCGTCAAACGGCGCGAAAGCGCGGAGCGACCGAACCCAGTCTGACGCAAGTCTGAGCGCCGGGTGTATACTCTTATTCGACTGCAGTCGAAGCGGAGCGAAGGGGTTCGGACGCGAGAGGCGTCCGAACCCTATTTGTTAGCGCGCGGCCCGTTCCGTTAGAGGTCCTAGGGACGCGCACAACGGGGAGTAGTATCTTTATGTGAAATCATTCACATGGAGATTGCGCGGTGAAGATTGCCGTGTGCGTCAAGCGGGTTCCCGACATGGACGTCCGCTTTCGGATCGGTGCGGACAACATTTCGGTAGATCAGGGCGGCCTCAAATTCGATATCAACGATTTCGATGCGTGGGCGGTGGAAGCCGCCCTGCAATTGAAGGATAAAAACGCCGGGAGCGAGGTTACGGTGATCTCCCTGGGCCCGGATGTGGTACAGGAGACCATCCGGAAGGCGCTGAGTATGGGCGCCGACCGGGGAATTCATATCAAGGCCGACAAGGTCCCCTTTGATGGGCTCGCGATCGCTAAGGCGCTGTCGGCGGAGCTCAAAACCGGCGGCTACGATCTGATTCTCTTCGGAAAAATGTCTCCCGATTCGTCCAACGGAGTCGTGGGCCCCATGGCGGCGGAGCTGCTCGGACTCCCGTGCGTCACCGCTATTTCCTCGCTCGAGATCGCGAATGGCAAGGGCACGGCGAAGCGGGAGCTGGAAGGCGCGCAGGAAATCGTCGAATTCCCGCTCCCCGCGGTCCTCACAGTCGACGAAGGTCTCAATGCCGCGCGCCTGCCGTCTCTCAAGGGAATAATGGCCGCCAAGAAGAAGCCACTCCAAATCAAACCTGCTCTGCTCGCAGAGCCACAAATCACTGTAAGGAAGCTCGAGCTCCCCGCGGAGCGAAAGGCGGGGAGGATTGTCGGCGAGGGCGCGGCGGCGGTGCCGGAGCTGGTCAGGCTCCTGCAGACCGAGGCGAAGGTTCTCTGATGGCGAACGTCTTCGCTTTTGTCGAGACGCGCGGCACCGACGTGCGAAAGGTTGGGCTCGAGGCGGTCACCGCGGCGCGGATGCTCGCTGACAAATCGGGCGGCGGGGAAGTGCACGCGCTCCTTCTCGGCCCGCCGGGAATCGCCGCGAAGGCGTCGCAGATCGGGCAGTACGGCGCCGACGTAATCATTGTAGTCGAGCACGCCGGTCTCGCCAACTACAGTCCCGAGGTCGCGACTGCGACCGCCGCGGATCGCATGAAATCGGGCAGCTACCGCGCCGCGATATTCAGTACGTCGGCGCAGGGGCGTGATCTGGCGCCGCGCGTAGCAGCGCGTCTCGGCGTCAGCATCGTCACGGACGTTCTCTCGTTCGAGATCGAAGGCGACTCGATCGTCGTCCGTCATCCGATGAACATCGGGAAGGTGATTGCGACGATCGCGATTGCCGCCAAACCTGCGGTGATCGCGATGCGTCCAAACGTCATCGCTCCAGCCCAGAATGCAAAAGCGGGACGCGTGGAAAAAGCGCAGCCGGCAATCGATCCGGCGTCCGCGCGCGTGAAAGTGATCGAGACGCGCCAGGGCGGCGGCGGCAAGCTCGATCTCGCCGAAGCTCCGGTCGTCATCGCCGGTGGACGCGGTCTCAAGGCGGCGGAGAATTTCAAGCTGGTCGAAGACCTCGCCGCGGCCTTCGGAAACGCGGCGGTCGGTGCCACGCGCGCCGTCACCGACGACGGCTGGCGGCCGCATAGCGATCAGATCGGACAAACGGGACGACTGGTGAGTCCACAGCTCTACATCGCGGTCGGAATCTCCGGCGCGGTACAGCACCTGGCTGGCATGCGCACCTCGAACACCATCGTCGCCGTCAACAGGGACAAGGACGCGCCGATCTTCAAGGTCGCCGACTACGGTATCGTCGGCGATTTGTTCGAGGTGATTCCGGCGCTCACCGAAGCGGTGCGCGAGGCGAAGAAGCACCACTGATGGCCGCCCGCGCCGGAAATGTTCTCCCGAGTGCGCATCAGGCGCCGCTCCCCATGGAACGGCTGATCCTGACGGAGCCGCCCGACACCGAGGCGGTGCCGATGGATGTTCTCTTCGTCGGGGGCGGACCGGCGGGAATGGCTGGAGCGATCGCGCTCGCCAGGCTGGTCAAAGCCGATAACGAGGCCGGCGGAGATCTCGGCGACATCCAGATCGGCGTGCTCGAGAAAGCCGGCGCCCTCGGCGAACATTCGTTGTCCGGGGCCGTCGTCAATCCGATCGCCTTTCGAGCGCTCTTCCCAGAGCTCAAGGACAAGGATTTTCCATTCCGCGCGCCGGTGGATGGAGAGCGGGTCTATTTCCTGACTGGAAGCCGGGCGGTGAGGATCCCGACGCCGCCGACGATGCAGAATCATGGCTACCAGATCGGGTCCATCTGCGAGATCGTGCGCTGGCTGGGCGAAAGAGCGGAAGGTCTTGGCGTCAATATCTTCACCGGGTTCCCAGCGGCGTCGCTCTTCACCGAGGGCCAGCGGGTGATTGGCGTTCGGACCGCCCCTTCGGGCCTGGCGAGGAGTGGTGATCCGGGAAGCGGCTACGCCCCGCCCACGGACATCACGGCGCAGATCACGGTGCTGGCGGAGGGAACGCGCGGAACTCTCTCGCAGGCGTATCTCGAGTGGCAGAAGATCTCGTCCGACAACCCGCAGATCTTTGCGCTCGGCGTGAAGGAGATCTGGGAAACGCTCAAGCCGCTCGACGCCGTCGTGCATACACTTGGCTGGCCCCTTCCTCGGGATTGTTTTGGCGGCAGCTTCATGTATCCGCTCAGCCGAAATCTCGTCGCGCTGGGACTCGTCGTCGGGCTCGACTACAAGCGCACGTCGGACGACGTGCACGAGATGCTGCAGCGGATGAAGTTGCACCCGCTCTTCCGCGATCTGTTCGAGAGCGGCGAGATGATCGAGTGGGGAGCGAAGACGATTCCGGAAGGCGGCTACTACGCCATTCCAAAGCGCCGCCACGGCGACGGACTCATGATCGTCGGCGATTCCGCCGGCTTCGTCGAAGTCGCGTCGCTCAAAGGAATCCACTATGCGATGCAGTCGGGCATGTTCGCCGCGCGCGCGGCCTTTGATGCGCTGAAAAGAAAAGACACTTCGTCTTCGTCACTCAAGGCCTACGATGCGATGGTGGACGAAAGCTTCATCGCGAAGGATCTCTACCGCCGTCGCAACATGCGCCTCGCATTTCAGGAGAGCAACTTCTACGTCGCGGGTTTCAAGGCCGGTCTCATGACGGTGACTGGCGGCGCGTTGCCCGGTAGCAAGATCAAATCACACAGCGACGCCGAGGTCCCGCGCGAGGCGGTGCCGCCGGAGCCGTTCGTGCCAGATGGGAAGCTCACCTTCAGCAAGCTCGATGCGGTTTTCAAGTCGGGCAACGCGACCCGCGACGACATTCCATCGCACCTCATCGTCGGGTCCGACATCACGCCCGAAGTCGCGGAGCTGTACACGCACATGTGTCCGGCCGGCGTTTACGAGCGGGACGGCGAGCGGCTGGTCGTCAGCCCCGCCAACTGCATTGACTGCAAGGCGACGGACGTGATCGGGCCGCGGTGGACGCCCAGGGAAGGCGGGAGCGGGCCGAAATATCGACAGATGTGATCGACTAACCGCGTCCGATCTCGTAGATATCGATCTTCTGCTTGATCTCCCCGGCCTCGAACGGCCGGGTTTCTTTTTTCTGGATCTCGAGCCTGTGGATGGCGCACGCCTCGACGAACACTGGCGCGGCGACGCGGCCCGGGTCGGCGATCAGCGCGACCCCGCCCGGCGCCAGCAGCCGCAAAAGAAGCACGGGCAACAACTCGGCGTACTCATTCTCGTACAGCACGTCAGACGCGAACACCAGATCGAATGTCCCTAAATCCTCGGGGAAATGCCTCCAATCCACCATGCGCGTGCGCGCCGTCGTTCCGAGATTCCGAAAGACATTCGCGCGCGTGACATCCAGCGCGTCCTCGTAGTAGTCCGTTGACAGGACGTCAAATCCCGCGCTCGTCGCCGCCAACGTGCTCAGACCGACGCCGCAACCAAGCTCGAGCGCGGTGCGTCCCGCGCCCGTGAGCTCCAGCAGCTTTTCCGCGAGGACAATGGACGACGGCCACACATCGGCCCAGTAGGGAAGCCGCTCGTCCATGACGAAATCCTCTTCGCGAATTAGATCGTCCGCGTTCGCGGGCTTGAGGATGCTGAATGTGCGCTCGTCTATGGTCGCGTCCTCGATCGAAGTTCGGAAACGCCGAGTGAGCGAGACGACGAGCGCGTCACCATCGAGGACGGCACTCTTGCCGAGGTTCGAGAGATCTCCGGCGTCGATCACAGCGAGAAGGCCGACGTCTCTTCGAGGCTCTGATCGAGCATCAGCGCGTTGAGCTGTGATCCCTTCGCGACCTTCGGCGAAGTAGCAGGCACGATCAGCAGCGCGTTCGCCCTCGCCATCGACGTCAGCGCCCCCGAGCTCTGCTGCCCCGTAAGACGCGCGACGAGCGCTCCATCGTGATTCCTCGTCACGATCGCGCGCAGAAAATGGGTGAGCTTGGCGCTGATCTTCACGTCTTCCTCCACGGTCACCGTCATAGTCCGGCGGAACATCGCCGAATGGCCCTGCATCTTCCTCAGCGCGGGCCGGACGAACAGCTCGAAGCTCACCATCGCCGACACCGGATTGCCCGAGACTCCGAGCCACGGGACATCATTGAGCATTCCAAAGGCCAGCGGCGCGCCCGGTCGCATTTTCACCTTCCAGAACTTCAGCTTTCCTCCCAAGGCCGCGAAGACGCTGCGCGTGTGGTCGAGATCGCCGACCGAGACGCCCGCCGATGTGAGGATGAGATCACAGTCGCTCGCGCTCTCGAGTTTTCTCTTCAGCGACGCTTTGGTGTCGGCGGCGATTCCGAGGTCGACGGGTTCTCCGCCGGCGACACGGGTCAGTGCGTCGAGTGTGTAGCTGTTCGACGAGACGATTCTGCGCTGCGCGATCACTTCGTCGAAATCGTCTATGTCGACCAGTTCGTTCCCGGAGCTGATGATCGCGACCCGCGGCCGCTTGAACGCCTTCACCTGCGCCACGCCGCTCGATGCAAGCACGCCCATCAGCGCCGGCCTGACGGGAGTTCCGCGCCTCGCCAGCACATCGCCGCGCTGATAGTCCTCGCCCGCCTGCCGGATGTTCTTCCACACGTCAGCGGCTTGGCGAATCTCGACCTTCGCGCTTCCGCCGTCGGTGTGCTCTTTTCGAATGACGGAGTCCGCACCCTCGGGCACCGGCGCGCCCGTCATGATCCGCATCGCCTCGCCGCGCTTCAACGGTCTCGGGGCAAACTCGCCTGCTGCTATCGTCGCCACGACGCGCAGCTTCACCGGCTCGCCGCTCATGACTGGAGTGATGTCCGCCGAGCGAACCGCGTAGCCATCCATCGATGAGTTGCTCCACGGAGGCATCGTCACCGTCGCCGAGATGTCTTCGGAGCAAACTCGCCCGAGAGCCCGACGCAGCGGAACCGATTCGACGTCGAGCTGCCTGATCTCGGCCATGATGCTCTCGCTGGCTTCCGCGACAGTCAGCACGGGCTGATCATGGCGGCGGCGTTTGGGAATCGACACAAAGACGTTAATGCGCGCGGTAGGCTGCGAGCGCGGAAGCGATTTGGTCCGCCACGTCTGTGACCGCGGAGCTCGGCGTCGTCCAATTGTTGGCCAGGATGCTGAAGATGAGGCGTTCGCCATCGGCAGTCGTGACGTACCCGGAAAGCGAACGCGCCGCCGCGATCGAGCCGGTTTTCGCGTGCACGTTTCCCTCGGCCGGCGTGCCCTTCATTCTGTCCTTGAGAGTGCCGTCGACGCCGGCAATCGGCATCGCGTTGTAGTAAACGGCGAACGCGGTGTCCTGCTGAATCTTGTCGAGCACTTTAACGATCGTCTCCGGAGAAACGAGATCGTGGCGCGAAAGTCCGCTGCCGTCGCGGATCACGAAGCCGTCCGACTGCGCGCCCCAGGCGAGCAGTTGTTGTCCAACTATCTTCCGCGCGCTGTCGGATGTCCCCATTCCCCCTCGCTCGAGCCCAATCGTCTTGAACAGAATCTCCGCGATCTGGTTCTGCGACGGCTTCATGAGCGCCGGGATGATGTTCCGCATGGGAAGGGAGACAAACGTGAACAGCGTGTCCATCTTGAATGGCGTCGGCACAATGCTGTCGATGATCCCCGCTTCAACCGTGATGTGCTTTCGCACCAGGGCGTCGTTGAGCGCGTTGAGGTACCCCGTCGCCGGATCCTTTGCTGGGCCCGAGTAGAGACTGTCGCGCACGGTGTCAGGCGGGGGACGCGGCGTCGTCGGCGCCATTCCCTCGTTGAAAATCAGCTCGTCCACGCCGGCGCCGTAGTATTCGCCGAGGTCGTCCCACTCCCAGCCGTAGCCGTGGATGGAGTCGGGGAAAGCGTTGCCGACCCGCGCGAGCGAGCCCGTGATCTGTCTGATTCCATGAGCGCGAATCGAGTCGGCGAGCGCGTCCATCACGGTTGTCGCGATGCCCCTCATGTTGTCGCTCACGGTCGGGTCGCCGCGCCCGATCACCAGCAAGTCTCCGTCGAGGAGAGAGTCGCGCACCTCGCCGCTGGCGAGAAACGTCGTCTTATAGGTGTAGTCCGGCCCCAGCAGGGTGAGCGCCGCCGCGGTGGTGATGATCTTCATGTTGGACGCCGGCATGAACAACTTGCCCGCGTTCTTCGAGTAAAGCGTGTCGCCGGTGCGTGGGTTGACGATCAGCACGCCCCAGTTCGCGTTTCTGAATACCGCCTGGGATGTCAGCGAGTCGATCACGTGCCCGAGCTCGGCCCGCTGTGACGCGGGGTGAACGCTTCTCATCACCGTCACGCAGGCAGTGAGAGCGAACAGCGCGACCGTGCTTACAAGCGCGCGCGCGACCCGGCGTTTGAAAAAGTCCGACACGATTGTGAGTTACTCCCTGCTATAGGTAGCGCTCAGGCTGTCGTCTTCCCCGACGGTGACGCGCATCACTCTGGCCGGCTTCGGCAGCTCCTTCTCGACGCGCTCGAACACGTAGCGCGCGAGATTCTCCCCGGTTGGCACGAGCTTGCCGTCCGCGAATTCCGCTACGTCGAGATTGATGTTGCGATGGTCGAAGCGGTCCTTCACCTGCTCCTTGAGGATCCGGTCGAGGACGCCGAGATCAACGACGAATCCCGTCTTGTCGTCGATCGGGCCGCTGACTGTGATGTCGCACACGTAGCTGTGCCCATGAAAGTTCGGCCACGCGCAGGCGCCGAAGGTGCTGGCATTCTTCTCATCGCTCCACTCTGGGCGGCTGTAGCGATGCGCGGCTGAGAAGGAGATTCGTCTGGTAAGAGAAGCGCTCGGCATCCTTTAATTTGCGCAATGCCGAGCGCTGGTGCCTAGTGATCGTCGTTCATCACGTCTGGGGTTGCGTCAGACCCGCTGAGGCCTTCTGGCGTCGGGCCATCGGGTGGATTCCACGGAATCCCTCCCTCGATCGCTTCCCGCACGTCGGTTGTTCCGAATAGCTCCGAACGGAGGTCCTCGTGCAAGTGCTGGGCTTCCGGGTCCTCGGTACGTGCACGACCACCGAGCAACAGTCCTTCGTGCAGCTCTTCGTCAACCAGGTGCTCGTCGATGGCTTCGGGACTCTCGGCGCGTCTGATGGGGTCGACGACAATGTTGTTCCGGAGATTTTCGAGGCCAATCAGATCGGTGACCACGTGCTCTGCTACGCGAGCCTCTTCCTCGGTCCCGACGCGCCCTGAGAGAGTGACGACCCGATCGCGAACCGACACCTCGACATCATCCGGATCGAACAGGAGCTGTTGGTCGAAAGTGTCGCGGATGAGAGCGCGCAGCTCGTTGTCGCTCAGGTCGTCGGTATCTCTGATGTCCTCGTAGTCCTTTTCCACACTGTCTCCGTGTCCGCCCACGGAGGAGCGGTTCAGGTTACCGGAAGAACAGCAGCGATGCGCCAAGAGTCAGAGCCCGACTGCTCTTCCAGAATGAACGGGCCTGGTTGCCGGTTACGGCAGCAACCCCGCCGATGGGATTCACATAGTACGCGGTCGGATATTTCAGCTGGTAAAGGTAGTCATTCCAATCAAATGTCAGCTGGAACCGCCCGCCCGGGACGTACCTGAGCCCACCGCCAAATGAAAATGCAAACGGGGTGCCGAAAGTGTACGGATCGGATGCGACCTGGCAGCCGCACGCTGCTATTCCGGCGCCAAGATTCACGACGGGCACGATGCGGTGGAAGCTTTTCTCCCCCGTGAGATTCAAGGCGAGATCGATGTCGAAGAGGTTGACCGAGACGTTCTGCTTTCCGAGCTGGCGCGCGGTTCCGGTCTTGGTGGGATCGATCGCAAATCGCTCGGTGTTGACGTGCGACCAGCGCGCCACCATGAAGGCGGGGCCGCCAACGTGAACCTGATAGCGGATTCCGAACATTTGACCGTCGCCGGGCGCGATGCCGATGGGATCCTTGCCGGCCGTGTAATGACCGCCGAAGAACGTGAACTCCTGGCGGGCTTCCAGATCCCTGTAGGGGCTGTTATCAGGAAGATGTCCGACCTGCGCGCGCGCGGTCGTCGCGATACAAGCAAGCGCCAGAGCGCTCAATAGCTGCTTCACTAATCCACTCCAAGATTGACGCCGGTCATCTCCGCCGGCTGCTCGATACCGAGCATTGATAATATAGTTGGCGCGACATCGCAGAGAGCGCCGCCCGAGCGCACTCGCTGCTCCTGCTCCCAGTCGACGACGACGAGCGGAACCGGATTCGTCGTGTGTGCGGTGTGCGGACCGCCCGTTTCCGGATCGATCAGCATTTCCGCGTTTCCGTGATCGGCAGTGACGATCAACCTGATCCCCGCGCTCTCGGCGGCCTTCAGAACGCGCGCCAGGCATTGATCGACGGTTTCCACCGCCTTGATCGTAGCCGGAATCGATCCGCTGTGACCCACCATGTCCGCATTCGCGTAGTTGCAGAGAATGAAATCGTGCTCTCCCGACGAGATGCCCGTCACCAGCGCGTCGGTCACCCCAGCGGCACTCATCTCCGGCTTGAGATCGTACGTCGCCACCTTGGGGCTCGGCACCATGACGCGGTGCTCGCGGGGAAACGGGGCTTCAACGCCGCCGTTGAAGAAGTAAGTCACATGCGGGTACTTCTCGGTTTCCGCCGTCTTCAGCATGTCGAGCCCACGCGATGACAAGACCTCGGCGAGAATCCGCGCCATCGACGTGGGCGCGAACGCGACCGGAACATCGAACGTCTTGTCGTAATTCGTGAGCGTCGTGACCATGACCTTGGGGCGCCGCGGGACGGTAAAGCCGTTAAAGGCCGGATCGATCAGCGCGCGAACGATCTGCCGCATTCTGTCCGAGCGGTAGTTGAAGCCGATCACCGAGTCGCCGTCCTTCATGGGCGCCACTGGTTTTCCATTCTCTGTGACGACCACCGGCAGCATGAACTCGTCTGTCTTTCCGGATTCGTACGCTTTGCGAATGGCGTCGAGCGGATCGGTGACCGCCGTTCCCTCGCCCAGTACAATGGCGCGGTACGCGAGTTCCGTCCGCTCCCACCTCTTGTCGCGGTCCATCGCGTAGTAGCGGCCTGAGACGCTCGCGATTTTCGCCGGCGAGCCGGTCTTCCGGATCTGATCGATCAGCTCCTGCATGAAGCCGAGCGCGGATTTGGGGAGGGTGTCGCGTCCGTCGAGGAAAGCATGAATTGCAACGCGCTCCAGACCTTCGCGCTTCGCCAGCTCGAGCAGCGCGAGAAGGTGCTTGTCGATTGCGTGCACGCCGCCCGAGCCGATGAGGCCCATGAGGTGCAGAGTCCCGTGTAACTTCTTCACGTGCCTGCATGCGCCCACGAGGGCGGGATTGGAGTAGAAGCTTCCGTCGGCGATGGCCGAAGAGATGCGTACCAGATCCTGCATCACCACGCGTCCGGCGCCTAGATTCAGGTGTCCGACCTCGCTGTTGCCCATCTGGCCTTCAGGCAGGCCGACGCGAAGTCCGGATGCTTCGAGCAGCGTGCGCGAGCCGCGGCTCCAGAGCGAGTCCCAGGTCGGAGTGTTGGCGAGTGCGATTGCATTGCCCGCAGTTTCGGGGCGGTAGCCCCATCCATCGAGTACGATGAGCGCGACTGGCCGCGCGCGCTGTGACTTGACCATTATATCTGTAATGTAATCCTACCCCGACGAGAGGCGCGAAGAGAAACAATGGAAATCTTCAGACCTAAACAGGAGACCGGCCCGGAAACACGCCGCCATCCCGACCGTTCCGAAGAAGGCGACCGGCGCCGTGGCACCTGGCGCGATTTCAGGCGCGCCTATCCGGGATTCGTCTTCGTCCTCGGACTCGGCCTGTTCGCGATGATCGCCGTCGACGGGTGGCTCCTCGTCAAGCGGGTGAAATACAACCAGGACGTGAAGTCGCTCCGGGATCACATGTCGCAGGCCGAGCGACAGCGGTCGGATTTGATCGTGCAGTCGGAGCAGAACAAGCTTCGGATCGCGATCGAGTTGGCCAAGCGGCAGGCGAAGTTCGACAAGAAGCTTCACCTGAACGTCTCGGTCGACAGCTCGCGGATGTACCTCACGCGCGAAGGCGCGGTGCTGCGCGAGATGCCGGTGCAATTCGGACCGGAGCGTTCGCCGTCCGAATCGTCGGACTCCCTGCCGGCGGCGATTCCGCGCGGAGAGCGCACTGTCGCGGATCTCTCCGAGACGAAGATCCTGCTCGACGGCGGGGCCCAGATACTGTCGTCGGAGAGCGCTCAGCTCGCCAACGATTCGACCGCGATCCCACCCGGATCGCTACGCATCAGCATCGTGGACATGAAGGCGATAAAGCCGAACCTTAATGCCGGTATGAAGGTATACTTCTACTGAGCAACGCACCCCTCAGTCAACAGCGCAAACGAGGAAGCAAATGGGAGTGAGCAGAATCTTTTCGTACGGCGGCAAGACGGTCTGGTTGCTGATCACCGGCTTCATCGTCGCGGCGATCCTCAGCGTCATGCTGCTCACGAAAACCGCCGAGCTCCGCTACCAGCGCGACGTCAACCGCATGGTCTACAACGACAACCTCGGTGTCCTCAACGAGGTGAAGTCGAAGCTCGGCATGACCGGCGACAGCCTCAAGGCGCTTCTCAACGAAACGGCGGGGGAGGCGACGAACCAGCCGTACATCGTCGTGAGCATGGCAGACCACCACCTCTGGTACAAGCAGGGAAAGGACGTTTTGTTCGAGGCAGCGGTGGCGACCGGCAGCGGCAAGGAGCTGGTGGGCGGATCGGCCGGCCAGTGGCGCTTCGAGACGCCCCGCGGACGGCTCACGGTTAAGGGCAAGGATGAGGATCCGGCGTGGGTTCCACCCGACTGGCATTACGTCGAGCAGGCGCACAAAAAGGGACTTGGAATCGTGCGCCTCGATCAGGGTGAAAAGATTTCGACTGGCGATGGAGTCCTCACCACTCAGAACGGCGAAGTCGTGAAGCGTTACAACAATGGCAGTACGGTGTCTTTAGGTGGAGGCGTCGAAGGAAAGGAGATCGTCGCAAATGGGAACATCGTCATTCCGCCCTACGGCACTACCGCCCGCAGGTACATGGGCGTGCTGGGAACGCGCCGACTGGAGCTCGGCGACGGCTACGGAATTCACGGGACCGATCACCCCGAATCGATCGGGCAGTCAGTGAGTCATGGCTGCGTCCGGCTGCGGAACGAGGACATCGAGCGGCTGTACCCGATGGTCGCGGTCGGTACTCCAGTCTACATCTATTAAGAACGCCGCTTGGAGTCTGGAGTCGTAGGGGAGAGACGGGATCATCCGACCGGCGAAGAGCTCGAGCTTCCCGATGATCTCCCGGTTCGAAAGCGCCATACCGCGCGGATCGTCTGGATCACGGCGGCGGTCGTCGCCCTTGTCGGCGCGTTCCAGTTCCGGCAAGCCGCGAGCGACGCCACCGACAAGCCGATCGGGACATTCGTCAGATCCGTTGTCCCCCTGGCGGAGCCGTCCGCCAGCGCGTTTGGAGCGAGTGGGGAGCTGAAGCTCGCCTTCGCGATGCCGTCGGAGGAGATCTCGTATCCGCTCGACGTGCACGGCGATCCAACCGCGCTGCAATACGCGTGGATTCGAAATGGTGATTCGACGCTGGCGACCGAGGCGCAACCTCTCACTGGAGACAAAGTCTCCGCGCCCCCCACTGCTGGCTTCTACAGGCTCGCCCTCATGAAGGCCGGCCAGAAGCGCGCGGTCGAAGGTCTGACCCTCGCGGTCCTGGTTCCGTTCGAGGAGAAAGAGGGCGCGATGCTCCACGGCTATCGCATCGGCATGTATCTGGCGGAGCGCGTGCGTGGGAAGACGCCGCCGCCGACGGGATTTCTCCAGATCACCCCTGCCGACGTCGACATTCCTATCACCAAGCACCTGAAAGTCGGTGACTTTCTGAACCACGACCAGCAGGGCGTGTGGCCGAGCTTTGCCGCGGTGAATCCGAAGCTGCTGGACAAGCTGGAGCTGGTGATTCAGGAGATCGCTCGGTGGCACGGCGACAAAGCCATTGCCGACATCGAGATCGATGTGCACTCCGGATTTCGCGCCCCCGAACACAACCAAAGGGTTCGGCGCGCGGCGAGCGACAGTCAGCACCAATACGGCGACGCCGCCGACGTGGCGATAGACGCCAATGGTGACGGAAAAATCACCGCGATCGACAGCCGCATGGTAGGTTTGGCAGTGGAGATCGTCGAGCTCAAGCACCCTGATCTCGTGGGCGGACTCGGCATCTACACTACCGGGCATTCCAGCACGAATTACGTGCATATTGACGTACGTGGTAGGAGAGCCAGGTGGCGCGGGGGCGGGTGAACGGCAACTGCAACTTCGAACTGAACGGGATCCTAGATGTGAGAAGCGTAGATGACAGGCACTAGTAAGGGCATGCGACGTCACTATGTGGCGTTCGTTGCACGGCGACCACGGGGGTACGACGGATATGAACGACATTCTGCGTGAGCGGCTTATTCGCAAGCTCGATACGCTGCCCGAGGAAAAGATTTATCAGATCCTCGACTACATCGACTTTCTGGAGTCGAAGTACGCTCCGAAGCTGTCGACCGCGCCCAATCCGCTGAAGCGGTTCGCCGAGGGCGTGGAGGACACGCTGCGCGCCGGAAGAATGTCCGCCGGCGTGATCGGCGGAACGATGAGTGTGATGAACAAAGCCGTTGGCGTGGTGACCGATGTGGCGAACGCTGGCAAGTCAGTTGCAACGGAGATTGCGGGGGTGGTGTCGTCGGTGACTTCCTCGAGGTCGCCAACGCAGGCCGGTCCGGCCGGTCCGGCTGCGACGACAACGCCACCGGCATCACCGTCGGTCCAGAATCCGCCCCCACCACCTCCGGGAGATCAGCGTAAGTGAAGAGTCAATCCTCGCGTTCCGGCACGGCCTCGGCGCGAAAGCGTCGCCCGACAGGGAGTGCCACGGCTGCCGCTGCGGCCTCGCGCGCGCAGGCGCGTGCGCGCGAAGCGCGGGATGACGATGGGCCATCGGTCTCTTCGCCGAGAGCGGGTGCCAAGCGCACGCTGATGTCGACGGTCAAGGATCTGCCGAATTTTCTCAGGCTGCTCGGCGGATTGCTGACGGATCGGCGCGTCTCGAACACCGACAAGCTCCTCGTCGCGGGCGCGATCGCGTACATCGTGATGCCGATGGACTTCATCCCGGACTACATCCCCTTCCTCGGCGAAATAGACGATTTGTTCGTGCTCGTTCTGGCCCTCCAGCGACTGATCGCAAATGCGGGACGGACGGTGATCCAGGATCACTGGATGGGCGATCCGAGCCAGCTCAAGGAGCTGGATCTCGAGCGCATTCTGGTTGCGGCGGCGTTTTTCCTGCCGCGCAGGATCAGACGGCGGTTGCGGACCCTTGGGCGGGATTTCTAGACCGGTCGTTCTCGTCCTGGCATCGCTCGCCCTGAGCGCTTGCCGCAGCGCCAACCCAAAAGATGTGGTGAGGATGACGGGAGGCTGCACGACGCAGGTGCGCGCCAAAGGGCCGGTGCCGCGGCTGCCTCGGAGTCCTTCGCTCAAACCGGGTTTCGGCGCCGTTGTCGGTACTCTCGCGGATTCCGGTGGCGCGCTCCCGCACTATCCCATTCTCGCGACCACTCCCGGCGACGCTCCCGACTCCCCGCACGCTTCCGCGACCGCGGACAGCGTGGGAGGATTCGTGTTCGACGCTCTCCCTCCGGGGCAATACCGGCTGTTCGTCCGCGCCTTCGCGCATCGTCCCGATTCAACTGAGATCGAGGTCGCGGCTGGGCGGGTCGATACGGTGAATTTGTCGCCTCAGTTCTTTGAGTGCGTCCGCTAGGCCTCTTGAGCGTCTGGACCGAGGGTTTGCCCAGGAACCGATTTGCGCCGCTGTCCGTTAGCTTTAGATGAAGTTGTGCCGGGCACGGAGCCGGGCCGCCCAGTTTCATCGCCCAAGCCCCACACCTATAGCTACCGGGTCGGCCGTCGCACCTAACGTAGGTCGCGGCTGACGACCAAATTTCGAGTGCAGCTTCGGCCCTGCTTCGCCCCATTTATTATCGCACTGACTATGGACGACCAAAACAAGCCCCTTGCCCCCTGGACCGCCTCACGGAGCGCGAAAGAGAAAAACGTCGTGCAACGCGCCGTCACTGCTCTGCTGGATCAGCTCGCCCCCGAACGGGTTCTCAAGCGCGGTGATCAGCTTCAGCTCACTGTCGAACAGCACCGGACGCCAAATGGATGCGTGCTGCAGGCGCCGACGGCCGCGGTAAGCGTGTCGTGGTTCTCCAAGACGGGGAAGGATACGCCTCTGGGGGAGCTGCACGTCATCGTGTGGAGCGGCACCGTCTCTCGGCGGGGCAGGGCTGCCAACCCGGAGGGCGCCAAGATCCTGAAGGAGCTGGTGTTGCTCCCCATCGAGGCGCCATCCACGGATTACGTGTGGCGCGCGGCCGACGGAACTGAATACGATACTGCTTCTCTGGCAGCGAAGTGCATCGCGCTCCTGGAGGAGCAGATCTGAGCCATCGCCGTAGCGGGTGAACGCGAGCATGCGCCGAATTTTGGCCCGGAGGTTTTCGTGAGGCGCTTGGTGGGTTTCGGGGTTGTGAACGCAGGAGTGGCGCTCTTGTTAAGCGGTTGCAGCGCGCGCCCCCCCATTATCGAGGCCACGCCGAATGGCGCCGTAGTTCGCAGCGCTCGCACCGGCTTGTACACCAAGGCTGTCATGACCAAGAAAGAGCCGGACACGTTTCTCGCCGACGACGGCACCATTTGTCGAGTCCCGGCGGATCGGTTTCGGGATACCGCCCTCCACACTCTCGTGTACTGCAACTGGCAGTAGTAGTACAGCACGCCGGCTCTTCCTCGTAGTTTCCGACGCCCCATCCTCGCATCGCCAAGGTGGGCCACTCCCACGTCTACGTGGTTTGACGTATTTGGCCTCGGCCTCCTGCCACGCACTTTGATCTCTCCCATGCAGCTGGCACCGAACAACGGAGGTCAAAATGAAGGCACTCATCTGCATCCTGATTGCTGCAGCGTCGATTTCGCCCCTGGGCGCTCAAGACAGTTCCAGAGCGACCGCCGACTCGGCATTAACTCCGGAGACGGGGTTCTATCGAAGTCCTCGCCGCGCTCTGATTCTTGGGAGTCTGATTCCCGGGGCAGGGCATATTTACGCCGGAGAATACTGGCACGGGTTCGTGAACTACGAAACGACGGTCGCAGGGATAGGAGGCGGCCTACTGACGTTCATGATAGACAGGTGCAGCTTCAACTTAGATCCCGAGTGTGATCCCGGCCCGCAATGGCCTCATCGGGTGCTCGGGGTGACGATGGTTGGACTCGGTTTTTGGCGGTGGATATCAAGTGCGCGTGACGCATCGCGTGCCGCGGAGCGCGCGAATGAAAGGCACCGTCGCAAAATGGCAAAAGCCAAGCCGATCATCGAGGCCCCTGTTGGGTTGCAGGGCAACTGGCGCGCGGGCGTTGCGATCCCCTGGTAGGATTCCGCCTCATACCTGACGGACCGGGCGGCTGACGATAACTTCCTGCATCGTTCGCCAATCTCTCAGGCATCCTAGAAGGGAGCCAACGTGAAGAATTACCTGCGCGCAGTCGTTCTCGTTTTGTTCATGTCATCAGCCGCCGGTGCGCAGTCCACGCCGCCCGCTCAACCGACCGCGGAGCAAATTGCCCAGCGATTGGCGCAGGAGGAGCAACTCCACAACGATTGGGCGAAC
>Ga0208078_1000155_pt1 | contig 18571 bp, 9 predicted proteins | sample NGESurdeep072012_3_FD_184468 | JGI IMG/M metagenome (GOLD analysis project Ga0208078, IMG submission 184468) | Arctic peat soil microbial communities from Barrow, Alaska - NGEE Surface sample 53-2 deep-072012 (SPAdes) | ecosystem: Environmental > Terrestrial > Soil > Wetlands > Peat ...
TCGCGCTTCTGCCGAACGGCATTTGAGCGAGTGCGTGCGTTGCGCCAGTGTGCTGAGAGACATCGAGAACATCAGCAAGGAAGCGGCGGCGATGCCGGACCTCGCTCCGTCGCGAGACCTGTGGCAGGGGATCGAGGCGCGCATTGCGGCGCCGGTGATTCCACTTGCGGCTCGGCCCGAGCGTAAGAGGCGCTTCGCGCCGGCGTGGATGGGAGTCGCGGCAGCTGCGCTGATCGTGAGCACCGCGGGAATCACCTACATGCTCACCGCTCACTCGCTGCGGCTGACGCGGGGCAGCGCTGTCGCCCAGGCAACGTCGATCAAGAATGAGCCGCGAACGAATACCGGCACGGACTCCGGAGTGACTCCGGGCTCGACCACGCCCTCGCCGGTGGATGTCGCTGTCCCGGGCACTCAGCCCGGCGCGACATCGCGCGTCGTCATAGGCGACGCTCCCACGCGTCAGCGCGGCATACCTGCCCGTCTCGCGAGCCAATCCACAGCTGACCGCGAGCATTCCGATCTCGTATACGGAAAGGAGATCCAAATGCTCCAGAACATCGTGAGCCAGCGGAGGGCCCAACTCGACTCCTCGACGGTGGCGATCATCGAGAGGAATCTTCAGATCATAGATGCTGCAATCGCACAGAGCAGGGCGGCCCTCGCCAGAGATCCGGCCAGCCACATGCTCGACCAGCAGCTGACACACGCGCTTGACATGAAAGTCGAGCTTCTACGTACGGCGGCCATGCTGCCGGCAAGCACATGAAAATGAAAAACCGAATCCAACTTTCGCGGCTCGTCGTCGTAGCGGTCGCAGTAATGGCCCTTCCAATTGCGGCAAAGGCGCAGGACGAGCAGGGGGTGCAGATACGCGGCCTCACTAAGATAGACACAACAGTGAGACTGGACCGCGGCGGCGCCGTGGACCTCTCGCTCATTTCCGGGAAAATCCGCGTCACGGGCTGGGATCGCCCCGACGTCAAGATCTCGGCGTCCATCGAGAGCGGGCTGCTGCGCTTCACTGCGAATTCGTCGAGGGTCAGCCTGAGCGTGGACGACTCCGACGAAGGGGGCCGGAGGGGCCGCCGGCATAACAACGTGGGTGACGCCCGCTACGATGTATCGGTTCCGCGTGGAACGCGGCTCATCCTCGAAGCCGTGTCGGGCGACTTAACGTCGAAGGGCTCGCAGGGCGAGATCGAGGCGACGAGCGTCAGCGGCGACGTCGACGTGACCGACGGCGTACGTACGGTGAGCGCCGAGTCGGTCTCAGGATCGGTGCACGCCGCCCAGGTAAACGGAAATCTGCGAACTGAGACGGTCAGCGGAGACCTACGCGCCGAGAACGTGACTGGAGACGTCGGGGCGAGCTCGGTGAGCGGCAACATCCGCCTCGTCGGAATTCAATCGAAAGATGTGCGCACGGAGACAGTGAGTGGCGACATAGTGTATTCGGGAGCGATCGAGCCGTCGGGTAAGTACGGCTTCGAATCCCACTCGGGAACCCTGCGGCTCAATATTCCGCCTGGCGCGGGAGCGCAGTTCAGCGTGGAGACCTTCAGCGGCGATCTGCAGTCGGATTTTCCCGTCACGATTCAACCCAAACCCAGCCTGAGAAGGGAAGGTCGAATCGAGTTCACGATCGGTGACGGGAGAGCAAAAGTTACCGCCCAGACATTCAGCGGCAGCATAGTGATCAACAGTGGTTCAGACTCAACCACCCGGAGAGATGATGAATAGAACGAGACTTTTGGCCGCTCTCGCCGTCCTGCTCGCGGCGCCGGCGCTCGGCGCGCAGCAGCAGTATGGGCGCGACTCGGATACATGGAAGTGGGATGGCCGGGTGGACGCAGGCCACTGGATGAACGTGTTCAACATCAACGGCTCGGTGGATTTTGCGCCCAGCCCCGACAACATGGTTCATCTCCTTGCCGTGAAGAGGTCGAACGGGCGCGAGATGGACGACATCCATTATGAAGTCGTCCAGGCTGGCGGTAACGTCACGATCTGCGCCATCTGGAACAACAACTCGAGCTGCGAGGATGGCGGTATCGAGTCGTCTCACCGCAACGGCAACAACGAGACCCACTCGAACGTCAAGATCACGGTCAGCGTGCCACGCTCCGTCAAGGTCGGCGCGCATTCTGTCAATGGTGGCGTATCAGTGCGCGACGTTGGCGCCGAGGTGCGGGCGAACACCGTGAACGGCGGCGTCGTTGTCCGCAACACCAGCGGGCCCGTACGGGCAACAACGGTGAACGGCGGCGTCGACGTGAATACCGCGGCGGGCCCCGTGACGGCCGAGACGGTCAACGGAAACGTCGATGCGCGGATGGCCTCGCTTCAGGGTGATGACGATATGAACTTCAAGACCGTCAACGGATCCGTGACGATTTATGTGCCCGCGCGCTTCGACGCTACTTTCCAATTCGACACCGTGCACGGTGGAATCGAGAGTGATTTCCCGATGACGCTCTCGGGCCGCTGGGGTCCGCGCCACGCATCGGGGACAATCGGGAATGGCGGACGCGACGTGAGGGCGAGCAGCGTGAACGGCAGCATCGAGTTGAGGAAACAGTAAATCCGGACTCGCTGAAATCGACTCGAAAGGCGAATCACGACAGAATGAAGAGAGGGAGCCGCCTGGCTCCCTCTCTTTCTTATTCACGCGATCATCGCCGCGATGGTACTGAGGCGAGCAGGCTCACGCCCAGGTAAATCGACCGCTGGGATCCCGGCTCGTAAAACTTCCCGCCGGCGGCGTTCACGCTGACGGACGAGATGTACCGCGTGCCGAACAGATTCTGCGCTCCAAGCGTGAGCTCCGCGCCCGATCCATTCCACAACGCGCTCGACACGATTCTCGCATTGAAGATTGCGTAGCCAGGAGAGCTCTCCGAATTCGCATCGTTGACGAACATTCTGTCGGCGAGGGTCGCTTCCGTGACTAGAGTCGCGAGCGATCCGTGCAGCGCCGCGCTTGCCTGAAGCGTCTGGCGCGGAATGCCGGGGATCCTGTTTCCGGCGTAGTGCGCTGTGTCCACGGTGAAGTCGACGAAACGATAGTTCGCGTAGGTGTAAGCCCCGCCTAGCTCGAGCTGCCTGATCGCAATCCCGAGACCCAGCTCCAACCCTCGCCGCGATGTGCGGCCGGCGTTCCGAAAGTATCGCCTGCCCCCGCTGGCGGGGATGTCGAACGGAATGAGCTCGTCGTGCACGCCGGTTGCGAACAGCGCCGCATTGTATTGCAGCCCGTTGTCGCCCACGCCCTTGACCCCGACTTCGTAGGTCGTCGAGCGCTGGGGCTTCAGGTCGCGATTTATCCCGCCCGCTCCGCTCGGCTGATTCCCCAGCTCGGTCGCCGTGGGAGTCTCGAATGCCGACGAGATGTTTGCGTAGGCGCTGTGCGATTCAGAGAGACGGGCGAGAATGCCCACCATTGGACTCACGGCGTCGAGAAGTCGCTGACCCGAGTCGTCCGGATTCGTCGCGTTGATCAGTTTGTCCTTCACTCGAAAGCGCACGGCATCGGTCCGGGCCGACGCGGTGAAGGTGTATCGCTTTCCGAGGTCCAGCTCGTCCCGGAGGTACGACCCGAACGAGGAGACGATCTCGCGCTGATCCAGCGTCACAGACCCGCGTTCAACGCCGAGGACCGGGCATGTTGGCGTCGGCGCGGCGAGCGGGGGAACGTCGTTGCAGTTGGTGTAATTCAGGCGCAGGTCGTTCTGCAGCTGGACTTCCGTCCCCGCGGTGAGTCTGTGATCAGCGCCCAGCACCGAGAAGGGAAGTGTCGCTCTCAGGTTCCCGCCTGACATCGCGCGGCCAACATCCACCACAGCGAAGGTCAGCGGATTGTCGAGTGTCCGTGTTCCGACGTATCCCGATGCCTCGATCTCACCGCGCGCAACGCTGTGACGCCCTGTGAGCCCGAACTGGGATTGAGTCACGGCCTTGCGGGCCCCTTTTCTTATCGAGAGCGGATCCGCCATTCGAGGATCAGTCTCGAACTGTGCTCGAGTAATGGCTCCCGGATTCTGCGCGACCGGCGTATTAACTCCGAGCCACTCGAGCGCGTAGGACCCTCCGCTGTCGTCGTACGATATGCGCGCGAACCCGTTCGTCATTCGCTGACGCGAGTAGTCGCGATAGCCGTCACTTTCGGTTCGTGCAACATTGGCCTGATATCCGAATCCATCGGCCGCACCCCCCGTCTTCGCGACGAGACGACGCGTGTCAAAAGCTCCAGTCCACATTCGAACAGCACCCGAAACCGGAACTGGAGGCGGGTCACTGGTGCGGATGTCAACCACTCCGCCACCCGCATTTCCATAGAGCGAGGATGCGCTGCCGCGCATTACCTCCACGCGGCCCACCGACTCGAGATCGAGGTAGTCAACAGGCGTCTGACCGTCGGGGAGCGTGAGGGGAATGCCATCCCGCAGCACTCGGATGCCCCGGACCCCGAATGCGGAGCGCGCGCCGAAGCCGCGAATGGAGATGCGCGGATCCTGCGACGGATTGTTTCGGTTCGAGACCGAGAGACCGGGGATCAGCCACAGTGTCTCATCGAGCGAGAGATGCCGCTGACCCGGTCGCATCGAGTCCGGGGTCTGAACGGTGACGGCAAAAGGGAGGTCGAGGGGGGATCTGTGTGTTCCGCGCCCGACCTCCACGACTACCGGCTCGAGCTTGGCTACCGTCGTATCCTGGGCGCAAGCGTAATTCGCGAGCGGGGCGAGTGAAATCACTGCCGCCGCCACGCCGATAGCGTTCGAGTTCATGATCCTATATACAGGTCAGTACACGCGCGCTCAACTCGGCCGCGGCTCAGCCCTCGTCGAGAACCTTCCTCACCGTTTGCAGCAAGGCTTCAGAAGTGAAGGGCTTTTGAAGAAAACTCTTCGAGGGCTCGATGAATCCCCGTCTGATGATGTCGTCGTCGGTGTAACCCGACATATAGAGCGACTTCATTCTCGGGCGAATTCCCGCCAGCCGCTCCACCAGACCCCTGCCATTCATGCCGGGCATCACGATGTCGGTAAGCACCAGATCGATTATGCCTACCTCCTTCGTCGCGATGTCCATTGCCTCGCGTCCGTGCTGCGCCGACAGGACTCGGTAACCCTGTTTCTCCAGAATCCGCGACGTTAATCCGCGCACTGCCTCTTCGTCTTCGACGACCAGAATCGTCTCGGATCCCCGCGACGCTTCCTTCGTGGCGGGCTTGTATTCCCCTGGCTGGAAGGCCGTGACGGCGCTGACCTCCGGAAAATAGAGCTTGAGCGAGGTTCCATGCCCCGGCTCGCTGTAAATCCAGACGTATCCGCCCGATTGCTTGACGATTCCATACACGGTTGCCAGGCCGAGGCCCGTCCCCTTGCCGGCTTCCTTTGTCGTGAAGAACGGATCGAACGCGTGCTCCCGCGTGTCAACGCTCATTCCGACGCCCGTGTCTCCCACGGCGAGCATCACGTAGCGTCCAGGCATGACCGGCGCGTGCTCGCTGGTGTAAGTCTCGTCCAGCTCGACGTTCCGGGTCTCGATGCTTATCGTGCCGCCCTGAGGCATCGCGTCGCGAGCGTTAACCACCAGATTCACGAGGATCTGCTCGAGCTGGCCCGGGTCGGCGACGACATACCCACGCGCGGCGCAGGCCGAGGCGATCGTGATATCCTCGCCGATGAGACGTCGCAGCATGGGCTCGACGGTCGCCACCACACTGTTCATGTCGAGCACTCTTGGCTGCAGAATCTGCTTGCGGCTGAATGCCAGCAGCTGCCTGGTGAGTGTGGAAGCCCGCTCCGCCGCGCTTCTGATCTGCTTCACGTCCTCGCTGCGGGGATCCGTGGGGTCGAATCCCTCCATGATGATCTCGGTGTTGAGTCTGATCACCGTCAGGAGATTGTTGAAATCGTGAGCGATTCCTCCGGCCAGTCGGCCGACGGCATCCATCTTCTGCGACTGGCGGAATTGCTCCTCGAGGTTGCGCCGCTCGGTCAGATCGATCGAGACGCGCACGTACCCGAGCACGGTTCCGCGTTCGTCGCGAACGGGAGCGGTGGTGAGCAGAGCGGGGAACGCCTTGCCCGATTTCCCCTGCACCAGATACTCGCCCGTCCAGCTCTCTCCGGCTGCGCCGCGCTGACCGATCTCTCCCCCGTGATCGCGAAGAAAGGGCGATGGCGTCAACTCCTGAATCGGCTTTCCAACGGCCTCCTCGGCGGCCCACCCGTAAAGGTTTTCTGCGAAGGCGTTCCAGAAGATCACGATCCCCTCGGGATCCGTGGCCACGACTGCCTGCTGTACGGCGTTGAGCAGTTGCGCCTGGAACCTGATCGCCGCCTCAGAGCGAGAGCGCTCTGTTACGTCTGTCATCGCGCCGATCATGCGGATAGCCGTGCCAGTGCTGTCGCGCGCGACGTGACCACGATCCATCACGTTGGCGTATGTCCCGTCGGCGCGGCGGTAGCGGTACGAATCGCTCCAGTTCGTTCCTCCGTGATCAAGTACTCCGTGAATTCCGGAGGTGACCCGATCGCGATCTTCCGGATGCATGTGATCGAACCACCACTTGATCTCCGGAAAGATCTTGTTCTGCTGGTGCCCGAATACGTGTTCGACGGAATCATTCCAGACGAGAGCGCTGGTCTTGATGTCCCAGTCCCAGATGACGTCGTTCGTGGCTCTTGCCACGAAGCGAAAACGCTCGTCGGTCGTGCGCACGGCGCGCTCGGCCTTTCGCTGGTCGGTCACGTCAACCACGATCGCGACGGCGGCTACGACCTTGCCATCAGCATCGTGCACGGGAGCGGAGCTCATGCGGATGTAGCCATCTGAGCCATCGCCGCGGAGAATGCGGATTTCTTCGCCACGCACGCTCTCCCCGCTGAGTACAGTGCGCGCCAGCGGCCACTCGAGGGCGGCGAGCGGAGTGCCGCTCTCGCGAAACCCGACCCATTCGTTGTAGCTGTGCAGGTCGGGCGAGGGCGTGAACGACGTCCGGAAGATCTCCGTCATCTGGGCGTTCACCGAAACGAGCCGCCCCGACGGCACTTCCGCCACGACGACGCCGACCGGCATTTGCTGCTGGACCGCGTGCGAGAGAGTTCGCTCGGCGATCAGGCGGAGTTGCGTGTCTTGTACCGCGCGCGTGGCAACGCGGCGCTGTATCTCGGACATGACTGCCGTGGAAAGTGCAGTCAACACGCCGATATCGCGCTCGCTCCAGGCGCGCGGTTTTTGATCGAATGCGCATAGAGCGCCGAGCACGTGCCCGTCTTCGGTGATGAGCGGGACACCCGCGTAAGCCGTGACTTTGGTTCCGCTGTCAGCGAAGACTGGGTCGTTCCGCGCATCAGCCATCACGAGCGGCATTCCCGTCCCGACGACGTCCTGGCAGAACGATGCGTCGAGCGGATTCCAGCCAGCCGAAGGGGAACCGCCATTACCGGCCACGCTCTTGAAGTACTGGCGTTTGGCGTCGACGAGCGAGATCAGAACGGTGGAGACGTCGAGGACTTGCGCCGCGAGGCGCGTGAAGACATCCAGGCGGTCGTCAGCGGCCGTCTCGAGAAGTCCCGTGTTGTGGAGAGCAGCGAGCCTGGCCGGGCTCGTCAATGCCTGATGGTTGGGCAAGTGGGACTGTAGAGATGAGAAATCGGACAACTGGAGCAGCAGAGCACTGCTGGGGACAACAGTTTCAAGCGCTCAACACTGCAAGAATCACAGCATGATACGTGGTGATCGCTCAGGCGCAGAGCGCCGTGGGCTAAGCGGCTCCCACCACATGCACCATGGGGCGCGTAGTGGACTACCAATCGATGCCGAACGGATCTCCTGGCGGCGCGCGCAGCGCTGGAGTCGGGGAGGGAAGCTCCTGTCGCTCGAGCCAGCGATTCAGATCCGCGGCGATGCTCGTCCAGTGCGCGCGGCGCTGTTCATCTCCCGATGAAGACAGCGCGCGGCTGCGCGCACGCAGGGAATTCATCTTGAGCTCGATGAGCGAGCGGACCTCTGGCGCCGCTTCCTTGTCCGCGGCCAGAAGCAGGATGCGATCGACGACCGCTCGCTGCGCAACCCTTCTCAGCGCGTCAAGCTTTTGACTGGCGAGCCTGGGCGCACCCCAATCGGACGTCAGCGCGTCGACTACTTCGCCGAGCGTGAGCGGGTTCGGCATGCGCGTCTGAAATGCCACGACGCGCGCGGCGCGCTCCCGCTGAAGAATTCCATCAACGATCATCTGCGCCAGCGTGCGCGCCGCTCCCAGTTCGTCGAACGCCGGGCGTGTGCGGCTGCTGAACAGCTCAACGTACGGCTGGTAGGAAAATGGCCGCGGTCCGAGCAACGTGAGAACAGTATCAGGGATCGCGAGCTCGCGCGGATCGAGCGCGGAAATCAGGGTCGCGAGCGCCACGCGCTGGGTGGCCGCGTCGATCGGGTGGGTCGCCTGCACCCGGTCGCCCCGTATCGCGTTCGCGTACTCCATGCCGCCGATCGTCTTTGTCAGCGAGTTGAGCGCGAAGCGGTGCATGAGATAGAGGGGGACGAACCGTTCCTGCAGGAGCGCGACTGGTTCCCCGACGCGGATGTTGTGCTCTCCAAATCTGGCCATCGCCAGGCTCCGCGCTGCCATCTCGTGCCGCAGAAACTCGGCGGGCGTCGACGCATCATCCCAGAGATTTGTCCGCGGGTCAGACGCGAAATCTGGACGCGCGTCGGCATCCGAGAGGAAGAGAAGTCCGCGCCGCAAGCCGTCCTCGACGATAGCACGGAGCGAGTCTGTTTCGGATCCGGGGGGAAAAATCCCGTATCCCCAGTGAATGGCGAACACGTCGTACGCGCCGGGGCCCGTGGCGTAGGCGCTCGAGATGTCGATGTCGCCAGCCGCGTTGACGGTAACGCGGGGCGGGGGATAGTCCATTACCGACCCGCGATCGTAGGTCGAGGCGATGTAGTTGTGAGACAGGCCAAGCGTATGTCCCACTTCGTGCGCGCTCACCTGGCGCACGCGAGCGAGTACGAACGCGGTGTCAGCGGCAGCCGCGTCCGCGCCGAACAGCCCGGCGTAGATGTTGTAATCGGTCCGGGCACGGTGCGAGTCCAGACGTGCCATACCCTTGATGATCTCGCCCGTGCGCGGATCGCCGAGGGAGCCTCCGACGGACCAGCCACGCTCGTTTCGATTCTCCCACTGGACGACATTGTAGCGGGCATCCATCGGGTCCACGCCCTCGGGCAGATCCTCGACCCTGAATCCACCCTTGAGTCCGGCGCGATCGAATGCGTCGATCCACCAGCTGACGCCCTGCTTCGTCGCGGTTCGGATCGGCTCCGGAATGCCGCGGTCGATGTAGTAGACCAGCGGGTTCCTGATCGGACTATTCGGATCCGCGGGATTCACGCGCTCGAGTCGATGGCGCGCGATCCAGCGCTGCTCGAGCGGCTGTTGAATGGGCTGCGCGTAGTCCTTGAAAACGACGTCGGAGAACCCGACCCGCGGGTCGAGCGCGCGCGGCTTGTAGCCGGGATCGGGAAGCGGCAGCAGCGAGATGTGCTGCCTGAGCGTGAACGATTTTCCGTCGGGAACTATCGACGAGATGGTTTGTCCCGGTCTACCCTGAGTGGCGAATGTGAGCGCGACGTCGACTTCGGTGTTTTCGGGAAATGCCTTCGTGTGCGGCCAGTAAATGCTCGAGCGGTCGCGAGCGACGGAGTACGCGCCCTCGTCGCTCGAGGCGATGGCGCCAGCCACGTCGTTCCAGTCGCGCATGAAAAACTCGGTCGCATCGACTACCAGCCGTAGACCATCCTGCGCGATGATCGGGAGCGACGCGGGAGTGCTGGGCGGAAAAGCCTCGATGACGGATCGCGCATGGGCCGGATTGTCCAGCGCCGACGTGCGGTAGTTCCAGTTCTCGAATACGACGAGGACGCGGTCCCCGTTCCTGTCGAAGCGCGCGATGTAGGAATCGCCGCTCGCTCCGCGGTCGAGGCCGATAGGATTCGATCCAAGCCCAGTGGCGAGACTGACGAACATCAACGCCCGGGTCGAGTCGCGCGGGATCTCGAGGTAGATCTTTCCCTGTCTGGTATCGAGGTACAGGGGAATAAATCCGTCGCGCCTCTCCATTCCCGCTGTCTTCGCCTGTAGCTGCGATCCGGCGGCGGTTTCGGGGGTGGCTGTCTGGCGCTGGAGCGGGGCCGACGCGCAGGCGATGGCACCGATGACGACCGAAAGGCGGGGAATTGTGTTTCTGCTTGGCATTGGAGCAGGAGGCTATGGATGAGCGAAAATCCCACGACCGGCTTCGGGGCGCAAGGCGGAGCTAGCACTGATTTGTCAGCTGGCAGCTCACCTCTCGTTCCGTTGCAGTTCCTTCCGGTTATGGCTAGGGGTTCGAGTCGCCAGCGGAACGGTCACAGTGAACACGGAGCCGACGCCCGGGTCGCTTCTCAGCACTATGTCTCCGCCCATCCCCCGCGCCAGGCCGCGGCTGATTGCCAGGCCGAGTCCGGTGCCTTCGGTCGTCCGGGTCAGACCCCGATCGAGCTGCACGAACGGCTCGAACACGGACTCGTGCTTGTCGTGAGGGATACCGGGTCCATTGTCTTCGACGTGGATCGAAACCGTTTTTTCCTTGAGCGTGCACGAAACCCTGACGCGTCCGCCCGCCGGCGTGAACTTCACCGCGTTGGAGAGGAGGTTGATCATGACCTGCCGAAGCTTGTCGGGATCGGTGCGCGCGTACACGTTGCGCGAGGGCGAATCACACCGGTAGGCCACTGACTTGGCGCGCGCGAGCGAGCTCACAACAGCGTCGAGATCGGTGATCAGCGGGCGGAGCGGCACATCGATGATGTCGTATTTCACCTCGGTGGCTTCGAGTCGGGTGAAGTTCAAAATGTCATTGATGATGCCCAGCAGGTGCAGCTGGCTCCGCTTGATGCGAGTAAGGTCGGATTTCTGCGCGCCGGTGAGCGGTCCGCGCAGTTCCATCTCCAGCAGATCCACGTAGCCGCCGATCGAGTTGAGCGGAGTCCGCAGCTCGTGACTCATCACCGTGAGGAACTCGGCCTTCGAGCGGTTGGCCGAGTCGGCGGCCGCCCACGCTTTCCTCGCCTCGCTGATGACGGCGCGCAATTCCTCGTTGGTAAGGGCGAGCTCGTGTGCCAACTCACGGGCCTCGTTGGTCTGGTTCTCGAGCTGGCGAGCCTGACTCTGAAGGAGATGATTGCTCTCCTCGAGCGCAGTCATGCGCGCAGCCGCAACCTCACGCTGGCGGGACATCCTCACAGCGCGCATCACTGCGTTGACCTTTGAGAAGGCAAATGGCATTTTCGCGCCCGTGATTCGGGATACTCTGAAGACGATTCTTACGGCGCGGAGCCACCAGGAGTGCCCAGTTCGCTGCGGGAGTGCCGCCAGGGTGGCCTAACACAGGTTTGTGATATTATCCCGATGCCTCCCGGACATCGGGAAGCGCACCATCAGCAGGCCTTCCCACACCATCGGACGAGCTGCACGCGAGCGGCTGACTCGATGCACTGTCCGTTGTATCTTGAAGGCCATCAAGACCCGGTAGCTCAGTTGGTAGAGCAACGGACTTTTAATCCGTAGGTCGTGGGTTCGAAACCCACCCGGGTCATTTTCTAAGTGGTTGGAACTGAAGGTTTTGATTGCGCGGCGAGACGCATCGGTTGCAGTCTTAGTTTGCGTTTGTGTGCCGCCAGTGTGCCAGGGAGTAGCGCCCCTGAATGGCGCAGAATCTTCATAGCGCGGTCCAGCTTATTACAACCGAATACGCGGGTGATGCGGCGAGGATGTCGCGAAGTGAGTCGATTCAGCCTGCGGCGGCACGTCGTGTTGCTTCGCCGCTCCCATAAATCCCATATGTCAATCACTCGTCCCGCAAGTCATTCCGTGTTTTCTCGGTGTTGTATCCGCGAGCCCATTGTGGCACGCCGGGCCGGTAGGCGCTCACGATGGCTTCCGCTGGTCACCGGTGCATGCGGGGCGGTCTTGGGTGTTGCATGCTCGAAATCTGCGCCGCCTCCCGCTCCGCTACCGGCGGAAGTCTCAGTGATCACGGTTACGCCGCGGACTGTGGAGGACAATCTCGAGTTCACCGGTCAGGTCCGTGCGTTTCGAAGCGTGCAGGTTCGCGCGCAGGCTACTGGCGTCATTCTCGCGCGACCATTCATCGAGGGTGTGCAGATACACGCCGGCGACGTGCTGTACCGCATCGACCCCACGACGTCTGACGCGGAATGGCGAAGCGCGAAAGCGCGGCTCGCGTCCGCGCAAGCCACTCTGGCCAACGCCGAGACGATCGCCGAGCGACTCCATGCGCTTCTGCCGGGTAACGCGGTAGCAAGACAGGACGTCGATAACGCGGATGCGCAGGTGAAGTCGGCGCGCGCATCCGTGGACGATGCGCGCGGGACCGTGGACGCCGCACAAAAGAACCTGAGCGAAACTACGGTTCGTGCGCAGATCAGTGGACGCATCGAGCGCACGATGCTGGACGTCGGCGCCCGTGTCACCGGCCCCGCGGACTTGCTCACGACAATCGACGTTCTGGATCCGATCTATGTGACCTTTCGGCCATCAACGGACGAACAGGCGGAATGGCGCCGCAATCCGGGGTACGCTCGCGCGATTGCACCCGGCGGCTCCGCCCGCGTCGAGGCGACGCTGCCTGATGGACATTCATTCCCGACTGAAGGCCGCATCGGATACATCGATCCGGTCGTGGATCCGCAAACTGGCACGCAGGAGTATCGCGCCGAGTTCGCCAACCCGAACGGTATCATGCTGCCGGGCCAATTCGTGCGCGTGCGCCTGCACGGACTTGCGCACAAAGACGCCATCGTGATTCCGCAACGCGCCGTCCTCCAGCAGATGGGAGGTCAGATGGTCTATGTCGTCGGATCGGACAACAAGGTGGCGTCGCGTGATGTGAAGGCGACGGCGTGGACCGGCAGCGATTGGCTCATTTCGACGGGGCTCGCTGCCGGTGATCGCGTGGTCGTGGATGGCGTGCAGAAGATCCATCCGGGCGCACCGGTGCACGCGACGCCGTTCGTCGATTCGGCGGCAGCTCCCCCGGTGGCGAGCCAGAGCGCGCCCCGTCAGGGCTTGGCGCGATGAGCACGGCGATGCCAGACCCGGCTGCGCATCCGCAGGCGACAAAGACATCCGAATACTTTTTTGTCAAGCGTCCGGTTCTGGCTGGTGTCATATCCATCGTCATCGCGCTGCTCGGCACCTTCGCGATGCTGTCGCTCCCGGTGAACAGGTACCCGCAGATCACGCCGCCGGCGGTGCAGGTGACGGCTGTCTACCCGGGTGCAAGCGCGCAGGACGTCGCGAGCTCCGTGGCCGCGCCGATCGAGCAGCAACTGTCGGGTCTGAACGGCCTGCTCTACTACAAGTCATCCAATGCGAGTGACGGGACGATGAACCTGTCGCTCACGTTCGATGTCTCGCGCAATCAGGATCTCGCCGCGGTGGACGTTCAGAACGCCGTCAACCTGGCGTTGCCGCAGTTGCCGGCATCGGTGCGGCAACTTGGCGTCACAATCACCAAAGCGAACTCCGACATCCTGCTCGTCGCGACGCTCACGTCAAAGGATCCGCGCTACGATGCATCGTACCTGAGTAACTACGCAAAGCTCTATATCGAGGACGAGATCAAGCGAGTGCCCGGTGTCGGCTTGGCGCGCACATTTGGCAGTCTCGATTTCGCGATGCTCCTGAGTCTGGACCCGGAGAAGATGGCGCAGCTTGGCATCACGGTCGACGATGTCGCCGCTGCCGTGCAGGCGCAGAATTCGACGAAGCCGGCCGGCCGCCTCGGCCGAGAGCCGGCACCCGCGGGAACGCAGCTGACGTTGCCGGTGACGACGACGGGGCGTCTCACCACACCGTCGGATTTCGCGAGCATCATCGTACGTGCACGGCCGGACGGCTCGATCGTCCACCTTGGCGACATCGCGCAGGTGCACCTCGGGTCGCAGGGTTATGATGCGGGCGGGCGGTTGAACGGAGTGCCGACGGCGCTCATGATCGTCTATGCGCGTCCGGGCGCAAACAACCTGGACGTCAAGAACGCGGTAGCCGCGCGGCTGAAGGAGCTTTCCAAGTCATTGCCAGCCGGCGTCGAAGCCCACATCCCGTTCGACACGACGCCATTCATCACCGAATCCATAAAGGAAGTCGTGAAGACGCTGGCGGAGGCAATGCTGCTGGTCACGCTGGTGGTATTCGTCTTCCTTCAAAGCTGGCGCGCGACGTTGATTCCCGTGCTCGCGGTGCCGGTGAGCATCATCGGTACGTTCCTTGGCCTGCAATTCCTCGGCTTCACGATCAACACGCTTACGCTGTTCGCGATGGTGCTTGCGATCGGCATCGTGGTGGACGACGCGATCGTCGTCATCGAGAACGTCGAGCGGATCATGGCGGACGAGCACGTCTCGGCGCGCGTGGCAGCGAACAAGGCGATGCATCAGGTGAGCGGTGCGCTGGTAGCGATCGTGCTCGTGCTGTGCTCAGTCTTCATTCCCGTCGCTCTGGTCGGTGGCATCACGGGGACGATGTACAAGCAGTTCGCGATCACCATCGTGATTTCGGTGGTGCTGTCGGGCGTGGTCGCGCTGACGCTCACTCCCGCGCTCTGTGGTGTGCTGCTTCGCAAGCCCACAGAGGAAACGGACAATCGCTTCTACAACTGGTTCAACCACGGCTTCGGCAAAGTGACGAAACGGTACGCCGAGGCGGCGGGGCGCATCATCGACCGGCCCAGGCTATGGCTCGCCGTGTTCGTGGGCCTGGTGGCTGTCCTCCTGCTCCTCTGGAGGGTGGTGCCCGGCAGCTTCCTGCCGAGCGAAGACAAGGGTTATTTCGCCGTTGCCGTCCAACTCCCCGATGCCGCGTCGCTGCAGCGCACGCGAGCGGTCGTAAAACAGATCGAAGGGATGCTTCGGAAGGAGCCGGCCGTCACCAACGTCGTGGTTCTCGTCGGGCTCGATCTTCTGTCGCAATCATCGCAGACCAACGCCGCGACCATGTTTGTCAGCCTTAAGCCGTGGAGCGAGCGCAACAGCAGGTCGGACGGTGTGGACGCCATTCTCCAACGCGTCAATGGCAAGCTTTTCAGAATGAAGGATGCGATCGCATTCGGCTTCAACCTGCCCGAAATACCGGGACTGGGCACGACAGCTGGACTCGAGCTGAATCTGCAGCAGCGCGCCGGTACCGACTACGACGCGTTTGCGAACGCCGCACGAAATTTCGTCGCGGATCTCAAGACGGTACCGTCGCTGCAGAATCCGACGGTGAATATCCGTACTGACGTACCGCAACTGTTCGTGCACGTCGACGAAAATGCGGCAGAGTCCCGTGGCGTGAATAGCGCGACGATCTTCTCGATGCTGCAGGCGATGCTCTCCAACCTGTACATCAACGACTTCAACCTTTACGGCCGCACGTACCGGGTGCAGGCGGAAGCGCAATCGCAGTTCAGGCAGCGGCCCGAAGACATCGGTCGTTTCTATGTGCGAAGCACGAGCGGAGAGATGGTCCCATTGTCCGCGCTTACGACAACCGAGATGCGCGGTGCTCCGGTCCTCCTTACCCGTTTCAACGGCTTCCCATCCGCGATGGTGACGGCGAGTGTTGCCCCGGGACATAGCTCCGGCGAAGGGCTGGACGCGGCGGAGAAGCTGGTCGCCGACAAGTACGCGGCGCAGGGCGTTGGATACGCATACAGTGGCCAGTCATATCAGGAGCGCGCCTCCGCCGGGCAGGGCGGACTCGTGCTCGCGCTCGGACTCGTACTCGTCTTTCTGGTGCTTGCCGCGCAGTACGAGAGCTGGGCGATTCCGTTCGCCGTCATCCTCGCGCTTCCGTTCGGCATTCTCGGTTCCTATCTCGGCATCTGGCTTCGCGGTCTGCCGAGCGACATCTACTTCCAGGTTTCGCTGCTGGCGGTGCTGGGACTTGCCGCGAAGAACGCGATCCTCATCGTGGAGTTCGCGACCGAGTTACGGCGATCGGGCATGTCCATACGAGACGCGGCCGTCGAGGCGGCGCGTGAGCGCTTCCGTCCCATCCTCATGACGTCGTTCGCATTCATTCTTGGCGTCGCACCACTGGTGATTGCGGGGGGCGCGGGAGCAGCGAGCCGCCATTCGCTGGGTACGGGAGTGTTTGCCGGAATGCTCGTCGCGACGTCGATCGGAGTCTTCTTCATCCCGCTCTTCTTTGCAGCGATCGAAGGGCTCGCCAATCGGCGTGCAACACGAACCGGGGACGCCGCCGTTCCGGCCGCTGGCGTGCCTGTACCTAGCCACTTGGTGCCAGAGTAGTGACATCATCCAATCAGGTGCTGCGGACGGCGTTCGCGGCCGCGTCCTGCGTGCTCGCCGGTTGCGCCGTTGGACCATCGACGGCTGTTACTCCCGTCGTTCCGACGGTCTCGCATACGACCGACCACGCGGTGCCGCCGGCCGCGCGGGTGTTTCTGGACTCGCTCGCGGCTGCACGGGCCGCGGATAGCCCGGCGTCTGCGCCGCAATCGCTGTCTAACCCGGTGCCTCTCCAGCTTCAACCCGCGAAGGATCTCACGTGGCTCGACATTCTGCGCGATACGACGTTGGTCGCCATTATCCAGACGGCGATTGACAACAATCGCGATCTGCGGTTCGCTCAGGCGCGCATCCGTGAGTATCGAGCGTTACATGGCGCCGCGATCGGCCCGCTCTTCCCGGAGGTAACGGCGAACGGCACCGCGAGCAAGAACAAGATCGTGCTCGCAGGGTCGCCGCCGATCAAGTACCAGGCATTCCGCGCAACCGGCGATGTCTCGTGGGAGCTGGATTTCTGGGGACGCCTCCGCCGCGGCGCGGAGGCAGCGAACTTTGACCTCCTGGGTCGCGAGGAGGATGAACGCGCGACCGCACTGACGTTGGTGAGCGACGTCGCGACGTCGTATCTGCAACTCCGCCAGCTGGACGAGAGCATACGTGTCGCAGAGGCGACGCGCGCTGCAGGACAGGCCGTGTTGGAGCTTGCGCGCCGCCGCTTCGGCGAGGGGCAGATCTCCGAGCTGGATGTCCGGCAGTTCGAGGCTCAGGTGGCCGACCCAGCGGCGCGACTTGCGCAGTTTGCACTCCAGCGGCGACAGCAGGAGAACGCGTTGTCATTGCTCATGGGCCAGCCGCCAGGTGACATTCCCCGCGGTCGCCCGCTAGAGGAGGTAATCCAGTCGGTGACGGTCCCCGATTCGTTGCCGGGCGCGTTGATCGCCAGGCGTCCGGATGTGTTGCGCGCGGAACGTGACATGCAGGCGGCGCTTGCACGCATCGGCGTTGCGGTTGCGAACAGGCTTCCAAATATCATCATCAGCGCGGAATACGGTGCGCAACGCCCGCAGCTGAACAATCTGTTCGCGGGTCCGGGAGACATCTACACGCTTCAGGCTGGTCTGTCGTTTCCGATCTTCACGGGCGGCCGATTGCTGAGCGAGGAGCGCGCGGCTCGGTCGCGCGCCGAGGAGCTGAAGGCGCAGTACGACCAGACGGTGCTGGCTGCGCTCCGCGAGGCGGCCGACGCGCTCGCCGGTGTGCGGCTTGGCCGCGATCAGTTCGTTGCTCAGCAGACGCAGGTGCGGGCTCTTTCAATCGCCGCAACCATCGCGGAGAGACGCTACGCCAGCGGGGTCTCCAGTTACCTGGAAGTGTTGAGCGCTGAGCAGAGCCTCTTCAACGCGCAACTCAGTCTCGTGCAGGTGGAGCAGCAATATCTTAGCGCAACAGTGGAGCTGTACAAGGCGCTGGGCGGAAGCTGGGTTATAGCAGCGCACTAGAACCCGTCTCCGTTGCTCGTGACCTGGTTCATCGAAGCTCTGTCCGGTGGAGAGTCCTAGGGTTGCGAGACTCGCGCGATTGATGAGCAATAGACAAGAGAGGCTACCGTTAGCGTCGATACACCAAGCCGACATGAAACGGCGCGCAGGCATCCGGACTTTGGATTCAGGAACACCACTGTCCGTCCCCTACTGGTCTAAACAGTGACGAAGATCGTGGATACGCACTGCGACCCCGGCCTTCTTGCACGCCGCCACCCCAGTGGCCCCTTTGCGAATGCAACCAACTTTGCCTGGGCCGGGTGCCGCTGCCAATCAGGGGACTCACCACAATCGAGGGTCGGTTTCCCCGATTCCGCCGCCCACGAACGGGGGTGTAACATTGAAAGTTTCGTTACTTCGACACATTGAGAAGGAGTCCGCCATGTCAGTTTGGTCTCGAATGGGATGGTTCCTGGCCGCGTTGCCCACCACGGCGGTTGTCTGCTTGGCGCAGGCACCTTCGGTCGTCGCTGAAGACTTCCCCACCCTGGTAAAACGCCTTCAAGCGGAGAAACCGATGTTCGCGAAGCGCCAACAGGATTTGCTCGCGGCGCGCTACGACCTCGCCGACCGGCCGGCCAGGGGAACGGCCATGTCGCGCGGCAAGCCGGTGCAAGACGGCGTGCGTGTCAAGTTGCCCGCGGGCATGACCTGGG
>Ga0208078_1000158_pt1 | contig 18405 bp, 13 predicted proteins | sample NGESurdeep072012_3_FD_184468 | JGI IMG/M metagenome (GOLD analysis project Ga0208078, IMG submission 184468) | Arctic peat soil microbial communities from Barrow, Alaska - NGEE Surface sample 53-2 deep-072012 (SPAdes) | ecosystem: Environmental > Terrestrial > Soil > Wetlands > Peat ...
GGGAGCGGCATCGGGCTCTCGGTGGTGCGCCACCTGGTGGAGCGATATCGCGGACGCGCGTGGGTGGAGGACGCGCCGGACGGAGGCGCGCGCTTCGTCATCGAGGTGCCGGGGATGAGCATGCCGCGCACCGAGGAAGTGGAAGAGATGCCTTTCGTGACTCGTTCCTCCGTTGTGCAGAGTGGAGACTGAGAGCAGCCATGGCGAGAATACTCGTAGTAGAAGACAGCGTCGATCTCGCGCGCGCACTGCGCACGAATCTCGAGCTCGAGGGGCACGAGGTCGGCGTCGCGCTCGACGGCGAGCGCGGGCTCGCACTCGTGCGCTCGTCGCGCCCCGATCTCATCGTGCTCGACCTGATGCTGCCGAAGATGGACGGCTATCTCCTGCTGCGCGCCGTGCGCGGCGAGGGGCTGCACATGCCCGTTCTGATTCTCACCGCGCGCTCGGACGAGGCGGAGAAGGTGCGCGGCTTTCGCTGGGGCGCCGACGACTATGTCACGAAGCCGTTCAGCCTCATCGAGCTGCTCGCGCGCGTGGAGGCGCTGCTGCGCCGCTCGCGCCAGGCGACCACGGCGGCGGCCGAGCTGAGCGATGCAGCGGTGCGCTTCGGCACGATCGAGGTGCATCCGTCGAAGCGGTTGGTGATGCGGCAGGGTGCGCCCGTGCCGCTACGGCCCAAGGAGTTCGATCTGTTGATGGCGCTCGTACGTCGCGATGGAAGCGTCGCGCAGCGCGCGGAGCTGCTGCGCGAGGTGTGGGGCTACAAGCCGGCGATGGTGAGCCGCACGATCGACACGCACATCGTGGAGCTGCGCCGCAAGCTCGAGGATGATCCCTCGTCGCCGCGCCACTTTCTCACCGTTCGCAAGACGGGATACCGCTTCGAGCGCTGACGTCGCGCGCATGACCGCCACGCGATGCTGACATCGCGCTGACGAGTTCCTCCACGCACGTGTGAGTTCCGTGCGAGCATCGCCAACTGGGAAGCGCTCCGCGCGACCGCCTTCTACCGTGCTTTGGGTACGGGCCCGCCATCGGACTCACGCATTGCGTCTCCGCGATGCACTCCGTGACGCGGCCTACGCGTAGGCACCCACGGTCTTCCGCGATCGCGGAAGGAGGACACATGGTATCGAAACTTCGTCAGACCGGTGCGCTGCTCGCCTTCCTCACGCTCGCCGCCACGGCGGCGAGTGCTCAGGGAGTCACCATTACTGGACTCGTCACGAGTGACGCCGGGACGCCGCTCGCGTCGGCAAGCGTCATCCTGGATGGGTTGAGCATCGGCACCATCACGCGCGACGACGGCCGCTACACGATCGCCGTACCAGCCGCGCGCGCGAACGGACAGCCCGCGTCTCTCGTCGCGCGGCTCATCGGCTACAAGTCCGTGTCCTTCCCGGTGACGCTCACCGCGGGCACGCCGATCACGCACGACTTCGTGCTCGGCACCAATCCACTTCGTCTCGGCGAGATCGTCATCACCGGAACCGGAACGTCGTCGTCGGCCGAGAAGCTCGGCAATGTGCGCAATCATGTCGACTCGACGGCGATCACGCTGAGCAACGAATCCAACATCGTCGAGTCGCTCGCGGGCAAGGCGCCGAACGTCGAGGTGACGGAGCAGAGCGGCGAGCCGGGCGCGGGATCGTACATCCGCATCCGCGGCACGCGCAGTCTCGCATCGGGGAACAGCCAGCCGCTGTTCGTCGTGGACGGAGTGCCGATCGACAATAGCAGTATCTCGACGACGAACTTCAATCCGAACGATGGCTTGGGCTCGGGAGAGATCGAGGGTACGGCGCAGGCGAACCGCGCCTCGGACATCAATCCGAACGACATCGAGAACATCGAGATTCTGAAGGGCGCGGCCGCAGGTGCGCTGTATGGTGCGCGCGCGGGGCAGGGTGTCATTCTCATCACGACGAAGAGCGGAAAGGCGGGCGCCACGCGCTACTCGGCGCAGAGCAAGCTCTCGTTCGATGACGTAAACAGAAACTATCCGCTGCAGACGAAGTACGGGCAGGGATACTACGGCCAGTCACCGGCGATGCTGAACGCGAATGACGAGGGCGATCCGGATCCCACGGCGTGCGACAACATCAGCAACGCCTTCTGCCGCTATAGCTGGGGCCCCGATCTCACCGGCACCGGAACGCCGGTGTACGACCATGCCAACGAGGCGTTCGTCACCGGACACACCACCGACAACAATCTCTCGGTGTCGGGCGGCAACGATCGCACGTCGTTCTTTCTCAGCGGAGCGTATCTCTACGACCGCGGCGTATTCGAGGGACCGAATAACAACTATCAGCGCTCCACCATCCGTCTGAAGGCGACGCAGAAGCTGACCGATCGTCTCGATGTCGGCGGCAACATCTCCTTCGCGGACGCGCGCGGAAACTACGTCGAGCGCGGCAACACCACTGACGGACTGCAGCTCGGACTACTCCGCACGCCGCCGGACTGGAACAACCTTCCGTACAAGGGACCGAACGGGCAGATCACTTTCCGCTTTCAGCATCCAATCGCGGGGGATGTCACCAGCGATCGCGGCTGGAACAACCCCTTCTGGACTCTGAACGAAGGCGTGCACAACTCGCAGCTCGGACGCGTTTTCGGAAATCTGACGTCGAGCTACAATGCGACCGACTGGCTGAAAGTGAACTACGTCCTCGGCGGCGACTACTACGCCGATGAGCGTCTCGAGGGCGCACCGCAGGGATCCGCCGGCACCGGCGGCGAGAACGTGGGGCGCATCACCGAGGGCAAGATCATCAACTACGAGCTCAATCAGAATCTCTCGGCCACGGCGTCGCACACGTTCAGCCCGAGTTTCGCCGGAACGTTCACGGTCGGCAACACGCTCGACGATCGCAACTACCGCCAGCTCTCCGATGTCGGACGCACTCTCGTCGCGCCCGAGCCCTTCAATCTTGCCAACACCGTCACCCGCGATCCGACCATCGACGCGGTATCGGAGATTCGCAACATCGGCTTCTTCGGCCAGGCGACCACCGATCTCTTCGACCAGCTCTACCTCACCGCGGCGCTTCGCAATGACGGCTCCTCCACGTACGACAGAAATCACCTGCGCGCCTGGTTCCCGAAGGCGAGCGTGTCGTGGACTTTCTCGAAGGTGCTGCCGATTCCGGGCGTGTCGTTCAGCAAGCTGCGCGCGGCATATGGCGAAGCCGGGCAGGAGCCGGTGCCGTATCTCACCACGCAGACCTACTCGAGTGTCGCATTCCCAACGATCGCACAGGGTGTCGCGCTCACTCCGACGTACGGTGGCTTCGGCGGTCTCGCCTCGAGCATCACGAAGGCAACGGCGAGCCTCCTGCCGGAACGCACACGTGAGCTCGAGACGGGCGCCGACTTCGGTTTCTTCAAGGACAAGGCCGATCTCGGCATCACGTATTATCACGCGGTTACGAGCAACGTGATCCTGACACAGCAGCTCGCACCATCGTCCGGGTATTTCCAGCAAGTGCAGCAGGGCGCGAAATTCCGTAACACCGGTCTCGAGATGACGGCGAACGTTCGGCCGGTGTCCAGGAAGGACTTCACGTGGGAAGTCGGCGCGCAGTGGGCGCGGAACCGGAGCACGGTGCTCGACCTGCTCGGCGCGAACTTCGTGCAGCTCGATCCCACGTACAACACGCCGCAGGAAGTCGCGATCAAGGGACAGCCAATCGGCGTCATGTACGACCTTGGATTCGCGAAGTGTGGGATCAGTCCCAACGGCCTGGGCGCGGTAGTCGCCGATATCGATCTCGCGACGGTGTGCGCGGGCAAGCCGAAGGGTGCGCTCTACATCGGCGCCGATGGCTTCCCTGTGCTCGATCCCAACCAGCGCATCATCGGCGATCCGAATCCGAAGTGGACGGGGGCGCTGCACACGGCCCTTCAGTTCAAGAAGGTGTCGGTGTCCGCGCTGCTCGATATCAAGCATGGCGGTGTCGTGAACAACGGCACGCGCGGCGCGCTCACCGCGTATGGCACGCACAAGACCACCGAGCAACGCGCCGCCTGCACGTTCGACGCGGATGGAAATACCGTCTGCACCGGCAACCTGAAGACGTTCGGTCAGGGCGGCTGGTACGACGGGCCGGTCGCTGGCCCAGGCGCGGGAACCGCTGTTCCAATCGGCGCCAACTGGTACTCGGAAGGTCCGCTCTTCTTCGCCGGCAACAACGAGGCATTCAACGAAGACGGCGGCTACACGAAGCTGCGTGAGATCTCGGTCGGCTACTCGTTCGACACGCCGTTCGTGAAGAATCACCTCGGCTTCAGCAGCGTCGATGTCCGCATCGCCGGACGCAATCTCTACACGTGGACCAAGTACACGGGCTACGACCCCGAGACGAACCTCGGCGGCGCAACCGGGCACTCGCTTGGCCTCGACTACTTCAATCAGCCGCAGACTCGCTCGTTCGTGTTCACACTCGGACTCAACCGCTAACCGACCGGAGGACTCGCAATGCGAAAGTCATTGATGCTCGCAGGAGCCATGTCGCTCGCGGTTACGGCCGCGGCATGCAGCAGCTTTCTGACCGATTCGACCGCGTCGACGGATCCCAACAACCCTGCGACGGTGACGACGGCGCAGCTGTTCACGGGAATTCAGGCGGGGCAGTTCATTGAGCAGGAAGGGAATCTCGCCTTCCTCACCTGTCTCTTCATGCAACAGTGCCAGGGCGTTGGCGGACGGTTCGTGAATCAGGAAAGCGAGTACACGATCACGAACGCGACTGCAAACGGCGAGTTCGCCGGCATTTATGGCGCCGGAGGCTTGCTCGATCTCAAGACCGTCGAGGCGAACTCCGACGCCGCCGGCGACAAGCAGTACAAGGGAATCGCCGAGGTGTGGGAGGCATTCGTCATCGGAACCGCGGCGGACGTGTGGGGAGACATTCCCTACCGCGAGGCGGCCGGCGATGTCGCGCATCCCGCATTCGATCCGCAGCTGCAGGTATACGATGATGTCGAGGCGAAGCTCGATCAGGCGATCACCGACTTGGCCGGCGCTGGTCCTGGCCCCGGCGCTAACGACTTCATCTACGGCGGCGATGTCGCGAAGTGGACCGCCGCCGCGTACACGCTCAAGGCGCGCTACGCGTTGCACCAGGTCGAGGTGCGGGGGAATGGCAAGTATCAGGACGCCATCACCGCGGCCACCAACGGAATCGCCACGCATGCGGGCGATTTCAAGACCTTCCATACGACGGCGACGTTCGAGCGCAACGTATGGTATCAGTTTCAGGTGAACTCCGGCTTCGGCGACGACATTGTCGCCGGCGCTACGCTCGTCAACATCATGAACGCGCAGAACGACCCGCGTCGGCCGCAGTACTTCGGCAAGACGCCGAGCGGTGTATATGGCGGCGTGGACGTGAACGGCGGCGTCGGTCCAAACGGTGTGTCCGGGCTGAAGGGGCTTCGGGACGATCCAGGCTTCGGCCAGCCCATCGTGACGAGCGACGAGAACTCGCTCATTCTCGCGGAGGCGAACTTCGCGCTCCACGGCGCCGCGGCAGCTCAACCGTTCCTGGATCAGGAGCGCGCGAGCAACGGGCTCTCGGTGGTCACCGCCACCATGCAGTCGATCATGACGGAGAAGTACGTTGCGCTCTTCCAGAACATCGAAGTGTGGAACGACTACAAGCGCACCTGCATCCCCGCGCTGCAGCCGTTCGTCAATCCGAGCTTCGGCAATCAGATTCCTGGTCGCCTGTACTACGGCTCGGCGGAAGAGAATACGAATTCGAACACGCCGACCGCGGCCGAGCAGCTCCAGCACGGCGGCGATGTCGTGAGCGGCGCCGGCATCAACGGCTTCCGCAATCCGAATGACCCCAACCCGTGCCCGGCGCCGTCGTAAGCCGGGCAGGCGCATCGAGCACGTGAGCGCGCAGCTCGCCGGATTGATCGGCGGGCCGCGCGTTTCACATCGGCTGCTGTTCCACCACCACCGCCGTGCCGTAGCACAGAACTTCCGTGACGCCCTGCGCGATCTCCGTCGCGTCGTAGCGGACGCCGATCACGGCGTTGGCGCCGAGTGCGGTCGCGTGACCCATCATCAGGTCGAAGGCGTCGTTGCGGGTCTTCTCGCACAGCTGCGTGTAGATCGTGATGTTGCCGCCTACCAGCGTTTGCAGCGCGGCGCCGAGATTTCCGACGAGGGATCGCGACCGCACGATGATTCCGCGCACCACGCCAAGCGAGCGAGTAATTCGATAGCCTTCGACCGTGAAGGATGTCGATGTAAAGGCCTGTTGCATCGGGAGCTCCACTCAAGGGTTGTGCGATGATCGCCCGGAGCCCATTCCCGCGCAATGGCGCGGCGACCTATCCGCCCGGTGGACCCGCCGATAAAGTTCCTCGTCCTCGCCTCCCAAGAGATGCAAAGAACTCTCGTACTTTCCGCGTTCATCTTCGCCGCCTCGATGCCGGCTGCCGCTCAGCACGGCTCCGAGCTCACGGTGGGCGCCATTACACACGGAGCCTTCACTGGCGCGCGGATGCCCGAGCCCCAATGGCTCGCTGACGGCAGCGCCTACCTGGACCTGCGCCCCGCCGGCGCAGCGGGCGGGCCGAGCGAGATCGTGCGGGTGAACGCCGCAACCGGCGCCACCAGCATCGTCGCCTCGGCGCAGGCGCTCAGCTCCAACGGCACGCCGCTCATGGTCGAGAGTATCGTGATCTCGCGCGACGGCACGAAGGTGCTGCTCTTCCACAATTCGGTTCGCGTGTGGCGGCAGAACACGCGCGGCGTGTACGACGTGCTCGACGTCGCGAGCGGGAAGGTGACGCCGCTGTCCACCGCTCCCGGGCTGCAGATGTTCGCCAAGTTCTCCCCCGACGGCCGTCGCGTCGCGTTCGGGCGCGCGAGCAACCTCTTCGTCACGGATCTGGCCACGCACGAGGAGCGCGCGCTGACGAACGACGGCAGCGACATGATCATCAACGGCACGAGCGACTGGGTGTACGAAGAGGAGCTCGCGATTCGCGACGCCTTTCGATGGAGTCCGGACTCGAAGCGGATCGCCTTCTGGCGCTTCGACCAGTCGCCGATTCCCGTGTTCCCGATGCTCGAAGAGCTCTCGGAACAGGCGAAGATGATCCCGCTGCGCTATCCGCGCCCCGGAGCGCCGAACTCGAAGGTCACCGTGGGCGTCGTCGATGCCGACACGCGGGCGACGACGTGGTTGCACACGGGCGAGGGCGAGTACGTCGCGGCGATGGCATGGGCCGGACCGGACAGCGTCGCGGTGCAGCGTATGCCGCGCACGCAGAACCGCATCGACCTGCTCATGCTGAGCGCGGCGAGCGGCGATGGCCGCACGGTGCTCACCGAGCGCGACTCCGCGTGGGTCGACATCGACGAGGAGACGCCGCGCTGGATCGTGAACGGCACGATGTTCCTTTGGGCGAGCGAGCGAAGCGGCTGGCGCCAGTACTATCTCTACAAGCGCGACGGCACGCTGGTCGGTCGCGTGACGCGCGATGGCGTGGACGTCTCCTCGCTCGCGGGCGTGGACGAGAAGCGCGGCTACATCTACACGATGGTCGCCGCGCCGACACCAATGCAGCGGCAGCTCTTCCGCTACGCGCTCAAGGGTGGCGCCGAGATGCGCGTGACCACCGAGCCGGGCACGCATCACGTGCACATCTCGCCGGATGGCGGCGCGATGGTCGACGTCGCGTCCTCCGCGCAATTTCCCGGCGCGGCGACGCTCGTATCGCTGGCGCCCGGCGGCGCGCGGCACGTGCTCGAGGCGAACGCCGAGCTGCGCGAGCGGCTCGCGCGCATCACGCGCGCGCCGGAGTTCTTCCAGCTGCCGCTCCCCGATGGCTCGAAGCTCAACGCCTTTCGCATTCTCCCGCCCGACTTCGACAGCACGCGCAAGTATCCGGTGCTGATGTACGTCTATGGCGGCCCCGGATCGCAGACGGTGCTCGATGACTTCGGTGGCGATCGCCAACTGTGGCACGAGATGCTCGCGCGAAAGGGGATAATCGTAGTGAGCGTCGACAATCACGGCACCGGCGCGCGCGGCGCACAGTTCCGTGATGTCGTCTATCAGCACCTCGGCATCCACGAGTCCGATGACCAGATCTCGGCCGCCGGGTGGCTCGCTGCGCAGCAGTGGGTGGATCCGTCGCGCATCGGCATCTGGGGGTGGAGCTACGGCGGCTACATGACGGCGATGACGTCGTTCCGCGGCGGCTCTTTGTTTCGCGCGGCGATCTCCGTTGCGCCGGTAACCGACTGGCGCCTCTATGATGACATCTACACCGAGCGCTACATGCGGACGCCGGCCGAGAACAAGGTTGGCTATGACGACGGGGCGCCGCTCAAGTACGTGAACGGACTCACCGCGAGCTATCTGCTCGTACATGGCACGGGCGACGACAACGTGCATCCCCAGAACTCGATTCAGCTGATCGACAAGCTCGAGGCGGCGAACAAGCAATTCCAGCTGATGCTCTATCCGTCGCGCACGCACGCGATATCTGGCGGCAACTCGCGCACGCATCTCTTCACGCTGCTCACGAACTTCGTGGATCAGAATCTCGGGCCGGCGGCGGCGGTTGCGCCGGCGGTGAATCCGTGAGGGGCGCTGGCGGAGCTCTCGTGGCAGGGCTGCTGATAGCGGCTGCAGGGTGCACGCACGGCAATGCGACATCGGCTGCGAGTGCTCCCGCGCAATCCGTAGCATCACTTCCGCGCACGCGCGCCGAGCGGACATCGTACGCCGAGACGTCGACGTATGCGGATGTGATCGCGTTCATCGACTCCCTGCAGGCCGGTCACTTTCCCTTCGTGCGCCAGGAGCTCGGCAAGACCACCGAGGGACGCGTGCTCCCGCTACTGATCCTCTCGCGCCCGCGCGTGTCGACGCCGGAGGAAGCACGAGCCCTCCATCGCCCGATCGTCTACGTGCAGGCGAACATCCACGCTGGCGAGGTTGAAGGGAAAGAGGCGTTGCAGGCACTTGTGCGCGACCTCGGCGCGGCGCGGGACAACGTGCTCGACTCGATCGTGCTGATCGCGATTCCGATCTACAACGCCGACGGCAACGAGGTCTTCAAGCCGCAGTCGGTGAATCGCACGGAGCAGAACGGTCCCGAGAGCGTCGGGCAGCGGCCGAACGCGAAGATGCTCGACTTGAACCGCGACTACATGAAGGCGGAGGCGCCCGAGACGCGCGCGTCGCTGGCGGCGTTCGAGAAGTGGAATCCGGATGTGTTCGTCGACTTGCATACCACCGATGGAAGCTTTCACGGCTATGCGCTGACGTACGCGCCGTCGCTCAACCCTGCGGCGCGCGAGGCGGGTGCGTATACGATGGACTCGCTCCTCCCTGAGCTGCGACGGAGGATGCAGGCGCGCGATGGTTTCGCGGTGTTCGACTACGGCAACTTCGACGCGGGATACGAAGAGCGCGACATCACGGACTCCGTGAAGCAGGGCTGGTACAGCTACGATCACCGCCCGCGCTTCGGCACGAACTACTTCGGACTCCGCCAGCGCATCTCGATCCTGAGCGAAGCCTACTCGCACGACCCGCTCGAGCGTCGCGTCAAGTCGACCTACGCGTTCGTGCACGAGCTTCTCTCGCTCGTTGCCGAGCGGGGCGCGCGCATCCGCGATATCGAGTCGCGCGCCGATTCCCAGTTCGCGCGCGGCGACTACACCAATCAGATCCCCATTCGCTCGCAGATCACGAAGGCGCCGAGCAGCGTGCCCGTGGTGTTCGAGGTGATGGCGCACACTGGCGACTCAACGCTTACGCAGCCCGGCGTGCCGCGGGGCTATCGGCGCACGGGCACGATGCGCACGCAGACGATGCCGGTGTATCTGCGCTTCGACCCGGTGCTCACGCGCACGATCCCGCACGCGTGGCTCATCTCCGCCGGCGACACCGCCGCCATCGCACTCGTCCGCGCGCACGGCATCCAGGTCGAGCGACCCTCGGCCGGAATGACATCGGCGCGGATCAGCCGCTTCGTCATCGACTCGCTCCGCACCGAGCCACGTGAATTTCAGGGACATCACGAGATGCACCTGACCGGAAGCTGGCACGACACCACCTCGCAGCTGCCCGGCGGCATGCTCATGGTGCGTGGCGATCAGCTACAGGCCGTTGCCGCGCTCTACCTTCTCGATCCCGAAAGCGACGACGGGCTTGTGACGTGGAACGTCTTCGATTCGGAGCTCGCTGCCGGCAAAACCTTCCCCGTTTGGCGCGTACTAGCGGCGCCCAACGCCTCGCCATGATGCCCCACCCGGTCTAGCTTGCACCGATAGAGGCGCGCCCTCAGCGCCCTCGCTACTCACACCGATATCCATGCTTCGTCAGAGTCTTCTCTACCTCTCCAATCAGCCGAGCATCTTCAGGCTCGTGCGACGCAACGGATTCGCGAAGCGCTTCGCATCGCGCTTCGTCGCCGGCGAGACGCTCGACACCGCGCTCGACGCCGTCAGAGCGCTCAACGCGCGCAAGATCACCGCGTCGCTCGACCTCCTCGGCGAAAGCGTCAGCACCAAGGCCGAGGTCCAGTCGGCCGCGCAGGAATATCTCACGATGCTCGATCGCATCCACGAGCAGAAGCTCGACGCGAACGTCTCCGTCAAACTCACGCAGATGGGACTCGATGTAGATGAAGAGCTCTGCATCGCGACGATGCAGTCGATTCTCTCTCGCGCGCGCGACTACCAGACGTTCGTGCGTCTCGACATGGAAGGAAGCGCGTACACCGAGCGCACGCTGCGGCTGTTTGAGGATCGGCTCTATCCCAACTATCGCGAGAACGTCGGCATCGTGCTCCAGAGCTATCTCTACCGCACGAGCGCCGACGTCGAGCGCGCGATTCTTCTCAAGTGCCGCGTGCGCATCTGTAAGGGAGCGTACAAGGAGCCGGCTGGCGTCGCCTATCCCGAAAAGAAGGACGTCGACGAGAACTACGTGCGCTGCATGGAGAAGCTGATCTCCGACGGCACCTATCCCGGCATCGCGACGCACGACCCGAAAGTCATCGAGGACGCGAAGAAGTTCGTGAAGGAGAAGGGGATTCCCACCTCGCGCTTCGAATTCCAGATGCTCTATGGCGTGCGGCGCGACATGCAGGATCAGCTCGTGCGCGAGGGCTACAACATGCGCGTCTACGTGCCCTTCGGAACGCAGTGGTATCCGTATCTCATGCGGCGGCTCGCCGAGCGTCCGGCGAATCTCGCGTTCATTACCGGCAACGTCGTGCGCGAGATGATGAGCGGCTACAAGCACTAGATGGCGCGACACGAGCCGCCCGATCACAGCAAGGGAGACGAGCGCACCCTTGGCGGATACATGGCGGTTCATGCGCGGCCGGCAGCTTTCGAGGGCTCGGATGGCTGCTCGTACACGGTCGCGATCGAGACGGATGAAACGGGCGAGCGTGCCCGCCCCGTCGGCGGCTACATCCTCTTCGTGCGCTGGGGCGGCGTTGAGCCCGAGGTCACCGGCCACATCGAATCTCCCTTTCTTGCGTGGGGAGCGACTATCGATGAGGCGACGGCTGCAGTCGGCGCGCTGTCGCTGCACGAGGTGAAGACGCAGCTCGATCTGCTCGTCGGAGCGAAGGCTCCTCCGTCGCGCCCATGGTGGGACGCGATGCGCGAGGAGGGCACGGAGCATGGATCATGACGCGCCCACGATGACGGACGCGCCGAGCGACGTGCGCGGTGTCGTCATGAACGGCACCGGCGGCGTGTGGACCGTGCGCACGACGGACGGCGCCCAGCATCAGGCGACGATGCGCGGCCGCCTCAAGCAGGAGGGCGCGGACAAGATCGCGGTCGGCGACGATGTGCGCCTCGAGGAAGAAGATCGCGGCGGCAGCTGGGTGATCGCCGAGCTCTTTCCGCGCCGCTCGCGGCTCGCGCGTCGCGCGCCGGGCGGCGCGCATGGCGAGCGCGTCGTCGTCGCGAACATCGATCAGGTCATCGTGGTGTTCGCCCTCGCCAAGCCGGAGCCGCATCCGCGCATGCTCGATCGCTTCCTCGTGATCGCCGCCGCGAACGACATCCAGGCGCGCATCGTCTTCAATAAGCGCGAGCTCGTGAGCGAGCTCCCCGCGTGGATCGATGACTACCGACTTCCCGGCTATCCGATCCACTTCACGAGCGTGAAGCAGAACATCGGGCTCGACGCGCTCGGCGAAGCGCTGCATGGGCGCACCTCCGCGCTCAGCGGTCCATCGGGCGTGGGCAAGTCGTCGCTGCTCAACGCGATCTATCCGGGGCTCAACTTTCGCGTGGGCGAGATCAGCGAGTCTGTGAACAAGGGACGCCACACCACCGTCGGTGCGGCAATGCATCCGCTCCCCGATGGCGGCTTCGTCGTCGACACGCCGGGGCTGCGCGAGATCGGCGTCTGGAATCTGCTCGCGAGCGATCTCGATGATTGCTTCCTCGAGTTCCGCCCCTTCCTCGGCGAGTGCAAGTTCGGCGACTGCAAACACGTGCACGAGCCCGGGTGCGCGGTGCGCGGTGCGGTGGCGAAGGGCGCGATTGGTGCGTCGCGCTACGACAGCTATCTCAAGCTGCTGGGCGAGCTCGAAGAGGGAGAAAAGGAGACGTATTGAATCCGGGATTCTCGCGCGCGGCCGCTGCGCGGTCGGCGGCGATCGTCGGCCGGCTGGGAGCGCCGTGGACTAAAGTCGTGGGTTGGCTCGAGCGCCGCGACTGGGACGAGGGCACGCTGCTCATGGTGTTCGCGCTCGCGATCGGCGCGGCCGCAGCACTGGGAGTCGTCGCCTTCTACCGGCTCATCGATCTCGCGTACGACCTGCTCATCATGCAGATCGGGGCGCGCCTCGATCCCGTCGCGGGTGCGCTCTATCGTCCGCTCGTCACCGCACTCGCGCTCTGGATCGCGTGGGCAATCGTGCGCTGGGCGAAGATCCCCGACGGACAAACGGTTCCCGATGTGCAGCTCGCGGTCGCGAAGCGCGGCGGCGTCGTTCCCTTTCGTCCCGTCGTGATCCGCACGCTCGCCGCCGTCGTCACGCTCGCCGGCGGCGGATCCGCAGGGAGCGAGGGACCGACCGCGGTGCTCGGCTCATCGATCGGCTCGGCGGTGGGGCGCGCGCTCCGCTTTCAGCCGCGCAGATTGAAAATTCTCGTCGGCTGCGGTGCGGCCGCCGGAATCTCCGCGGCATTCAACGCGCCCTTTGCCGGTGCCTTCTTCGCGCTCGAGGAAGTGCTCGGCTCATTCTCGATCGGCGCCTTCAGCCCCGTCGTGATCGCGAGCGTCGTCGCTGCGATCACGGTTCGTCCATTCCTCGGATCGCATCCGGCCTTTCACATCCCGCCGTACGGGAGCATCAACCCGCTCGCGATCGTGCTGCTCTATCCGCTGCTCGGCGTCGCGTGCGGACTCGCGTCCGCGCTCTACTCGCGGATGTTCTTCTCCACGGCGGATGCCTTTCAGCGGATCAAGCCACTGTGGATACGACCGCTGCTCGGCGGACTCGCCGTCGGACTGCTCGCGTACTTCGGCAAGGGGCTGCTCACCGGCACCGGGCATCTCGCGATTCCGATCGAGATGTTCGGTGGAATCACGTGGTACGTGCTGATCGGCTTCGCGATCGCGAAGATGCTTGCGACGTCGCTCACGCTGGGCTCAGGTGGATCGGGCGGGCTTTTCACGCCGACGCTCTTCGTGGGCGCGGCGTTCGGGGGCGGGATCGGTGTGCTCGCACAGCAAATCCTGCCGCACTTCGGCCTGCATCCCGAGGCGTGGGCGCTCGTCGGGATGGCGGGGCTCATCGCGGGCACGCTCAACGCTCCGATCACCGCGATCTTCATGGTCTTCGAGATGACGGACGACTACAATCTCGTCCCGCCGCTCATGATCGTCTCGGTGATCGCGCTCGCGACGGCGCGTGCCTTCGCGAAGCACGGACTCTACGACGGCTGGCTCGCGCGCCGCGGCGAGCATCTCGCGCATGGCGCCGATCGCGCGATCATGCATCGCCTCGTCGTGCGCGATGTGATGAACACGTCGCCGGTGAGCGTTGCACCGGGCGCGACGCTGGCCGAGGTGGTGACGGCATCATCCGAGTCGCGATTGACGACGCTACCGGTAGTCGACGGCGACGGGCTGCTTTACGGCGTCATCACCTTCGCGGATCTCCGGCTCGCGCTGCTCGACCGGGGCGATCTTGCGCCGATACTACTCGCTGCGGATCTCGCCGAGCCGACCGAGGTGGCCGTGGGGACTGACAGCGTGCAGACGGCGCTCGCCAAGCTCAACGCGCGCGCCGCCGACCTGCTTCCGATAGTCGAGAGCGAGGCGCATCCGATTCTCCTCGGCGTCCTCACCCGCGAGGACGTGCTCGCCGCCTACGAGCGCGAGCTGATGCACCAGGTGTAGCCGCCGATCAGAACGACGTGATCAGCTGCTTCGAGACCTTGGTCGAGTCGCCCACGTACGCGAAGTGCGTCCCCTTCATGTACTTTCTCGCCGCATCGCGAATCTGCTCCGGCGTCACCGCGCGCAGCTGCTCCACGAACTGTCCCGCGAGGCGATAGTCACCGCCGTAGAGCTCCGCGCGCGCAATCTGATTCGCCTGCTCGGCGTCGGTCTCGTTGTTCAGGAAGTACTCCGTGATGAACTGTTGCACGATCACGTTCAAATTCTCGGGATCGAGCAGCGAGTTCTGCATACGCGCGATCTCGCGGCGCATGATGCCGAGCACGGAATCCGGATACACGGTGGTGACGTACAACCCGCCCGACGAGATCGCGCGCTCGACGAACGGCGCCGACACGTCGTACGTGAGGTTGCGGCGCACGCGAATTTCCGTGAACAAGCGCCCGCTCAGCACGGACGTCGCTATTCGCAGCGCCTGATAATCGGAGCCGGTGGAGCGCGGGCCGGGGTAGTAGCCGAGCAGGTAGTTCGTAGGGAGCGCGCGCTGCACGAACATCACATCGGCGGGGCGCACGATGGGGTCCGGTGGTGGTGTCCACTTGTAGCGACCGTGCGGCAACGTGCCGAGCGTCGGCAAGATCAGCTTCTCGAGCCGCGCACGCTCGATGTTCCCCACCACCACGAGCAGCATGCGCGATGTCACCATCTGCGTCGTGCGGTACTTCTGGAGATCCGCGGCGGTGATCGACGTGAGCGAGCGCTCATTCCCCGTGGATGCCAGCGCGTATGGCTGCCCGGCGAAGAGCAGGCTGTCGGCGAGCCCCTGCACGAGATCGTCGGGCGAGTCGTTGCGCTGGCGCACGCCGGCGAGCACCTGCGCGCGGATGAACTCCACATCCGCCGGCGCGAGCGTCGGTGCGATCAGCCTGTCGGCGAGAATCGCCCACGTGCTGTCGAAGGTGTCGCGCGTGCCGCGAAAGCCAAAGACCGTCCAGTCATTGCGCGGCTCGACGACGATCGCGCTGCCGAGCGCTGCCATCTTCGAGGTGAGTGCATCGCGCGTGTAGTGCTTCGTTCCGCGCTCGGACACCCAGAGTAGAAAGGGCTCCGTGCCGGCCGTCTGCGCGGTGGACTGCTGGTTGCCGCCGAGCAGGTAGAGATTGGCGGCGACGACATCGTTGGCGGTGTTGCGGCGGAGAATCACGTGCACGCCGCCGACGTCGAAGACGACGGTGGACGTGTCGGAACCCGGGCGCGCCTGAGCGGCGGCGGGAGCGGCGGTGCTCGTCAATGCGACGGCGCCGAGCAGCGCGATCGCCGCAGCGCGCAAAGCGAATGCGCGGCTCATTGCACACCTACCACGTTCGCGTGCTCGCCCTGGATCAGCTCGTCCTTCGTGAGATTGAGCTGCTTGCGATCTTCCGGCGAGAGCAGCACGCCGGTGACGTGCGGCTTGCCGACGATGTACGTGTGCGCGTACGCGCGCAGATCCGCCGGAGTGCGACGCGCCATGTTGTCGATGTATCCCATGTAGTAGTCGAGCCCTGCAACGCTCCACCAGAATCCAAGCTCGTGCGCGAAGCCGGAGGCGCGCTCGAGGCCGAGCACCGTGCCCACCGCGCGCTGCTGCTTCTGCGGCCCGAGCTCCGCCACGGTGAAGTAGCCGGGCTTGTCGAACTTCGCGACCTCCTCGTCGAGCGCAGCAAGGGCAGGGCGCAGCTTGTCGGCGGTCGTCTCGCCGCTGATCGAGATCGGACCCGTGTGGTTCAGCGTGTAGTAGTTCACGAGGATCGAGTGCCAGAGGCCACTGTCCACGAGTCGCCGCTGAAACGCCGAGCCGTCCTGGTTGAGAATGCCGGAGAAGACGTCGGCCGCATACGTTGCATCGGGATCCTTCCCGACGCTCGGCCCCTGCCACTGCACGATCACCGCGACCGTGTTCACTGGCTGCTCGACGATCACCGCGTCGTTCCCCTTGAGCGGCGGAATCGGCGGAATCGGATTCGCCACGAACGGATCGTCGCCGCGCGGAATGTCACCGTAGATCTTCTCGGCCAGATTGAACACCGTGTCGGGCGACACGTCGCCGGCGACGATGAGCGCAGCGTTGTTGGGCACGTAGTAGCGATGCTGAATGATCCGCATTTTCTCCGGCGTCGTCGAGCGCACGATGTCGCGATCGCCGATCTTGTTCTTGCGGCTCCACTCCGTGGTGTAGAGCGCGTGCCCCATCTGTTCATCGAGCTTGAAGTACGGGCTCGACTCCTGGCGATCGTACTCGCCGAGCACGACTTCGCGCTCCGGGGCGAGCTCATCCTCGCGGAACAGCGGCGAGCGAAACGCCGACGCGAGAAAGCGCATGCCGCCCACGAGCGAATCCGCGGGAACGGTGAGGTAGTAGTTCACCACCTCCTCCTGCGTCTGCCCATTGAACACTGCGCCCAGCTCGGCCGCACGATCGATGAACTGCTCGGGCTCGGGATAGTCCTTGTTGCCCTTGAAGAACATGTGCTCGTAGAGATGTGCGAGCCCTTCGTACTCGTGCGTCTGCGTGAACGAGCCGTTGCGCACGTCCATCTCGACGGTGGCGAGTGGCACGCCGTGATTCTCCACGACGATCACCTCGAGACCATTCGAGAGGATCTTCGTGTGAATGATCTTCTCGAGCTTCGCGCGCTGCGAGAGCACCGCGGGCGCGGGCGTTGCCGCTGCCGCTGCCGCAGGCACGGGATGCGCGGGCCTCGTCTTCTGCGCTGGAAGCGCGACGGCAGCGAGCGAGAGTGCGCAGGCTACTGCGCGCCAACGAATGGTCGAGACGTTCATCGAATTGGGCATGCGCGAAAGCTAGAGGGAAAGTGAATCGATTTCATACACTCTATAGGACGATCCGTGCCCGTAGTCCGTACTGCTCGCTAACTGCCTGTCTGGGGAGTCTTTTCTACGATTCTGACGCATCGCTTGTTGCGATCGCTCGAGCCCCGCTATCCTCCCATCCATGACGATATCACTCGCGTACAGCAATTCGAACTGGCGTCTGCCGGCGTGCCGCAATGCGGCACACGTCGGAGCACGAGGGTGCGTTCGTCGATAGCGTGTTACATGCGCGCGACCCGTCGCCCTTACGTGCCGTTACGTAAGGGCGATTTCTTTTTTGTGTACTTCACTTCGGGGGATTCATGTTGGGATTCAGGGAAGTTGCGGCGGTGGCGTCGGCGGTCGGACTAATGACCTTCCAGCCATCCACCACGCTCGTGTCGGTTGACCCTCGCGAGCTCAAGGCGACGGAGTCGGCATTCACGAGCACGTTCAAGGGCGTCGATGCCGACGGCCAGACGCTCGTCTGGTCGAGTGACACACCTGCGTCGGCGCCGGGCTTCGTCATGCGCATCGTGCCGATGGGAAGCGCGTCGAGCGCTGCCGAGTCGGTGTGGGCGGTGAGCGCGACGATGACGACGCGCGACAGCGCCGGCACGCCGATGGAGTCGAAGCTGTACGGCATCATCGACTGGTCGAAGCAGGAGCTGAAGCTGCACGGCAACTGCACGAGCGGCGCGAAATCCGGAAGCTCGGTGACCGCGCTCGGCAACTTCTCGCACTTCGACGTTACGGGCACGGTCGACGTCCTGCCGCTCACAGCGTCGCGGTAACCTCACGCGCGATCACGCGCGCGTGCTCAGGGCGGCGAGATTCGCCTTGAGGATGAAGGTGATGAGCTCTTCGGCGGTGGACGATGAAAACGTTCGCGCATTCGGCAGCACGCGACCGCCGACGTCGTCCTCGCGCCCTGCGCTCCGAAGCCAGGCGCGCGCGCCGCGCGTGATGTAGGTCGGCGCCGTCGACGGAATCGCGGCGACATCGTCGGTGTCGACGACGAGGACGCGCAGATTCTCCTTCCCCTTCGTGTCCTCGAAGAACGCGAGCAGCGCACTCCGGAATTGCGCGTCGCGCACGATCACGTAGACCGGCTTGCGCAACA
>Ga0208078_1000159_pt1 | contig 18391 bp, 19 predicted proteins | sample NGESurdeep072012_3_FD_184468 | JGI IMG/M metagenome (GOLD analysis project Ga0208078, IMG submission 184468) | Arctic peat soil microbial communities from Barrow, Alaska - NGEE Surface sample 53-2 deep-072012 (SPAdes) | ecosystem: Environmental > Terrestrial > Soil > Wetlands > Peat ...
AATGACTGGCACCCGTTGACAAGGACGGTGAGAACAACGGTTAGCGGACTACCGACCGGTGAAGTCGCGGGGGCATCCATCTTCTCCACACCGAGCACCACGGATTGATCAGGCGCAAACGGATTGCACGCGACAGCTGCTCCGACAAGGCAAGCGACACTAATTCCGAACCAAGCACGTTGCATGATTGACCTCCAAAGGTTGATTGGCTCACCCTCAACTTTCCGCAGAGAACACGCCCGCGCAAGCAAATGTTGAGCTTCCGGCTATTTCTTCTCGCCTTCCCAGCGTTTTACGAGGGTCTGCTCAACTCCCAACTGGTCGAGCATCCTCGCCACCACGAAGTCGACGAGATCTGAGACCTGCTGGGGACGGTGATAGAATCCCGGCGACGCCGGCATCACGACAGCGCCCGCGCGCGTAAGCCGCAGCATGTTGCCGAGGTGAATCGCGCTAAGCGGAGTCTCGCGCGGGACAAGAACGAGCTTTCGCCGCTCTTTCAACGTGACATCAGCCGCCCGCTCGATCAGCGAGCGTGATGCACCGACCGCAATTGCCGATAAGGTCCCCATCGAACACGGGCACACGATCATCCCCGCTGAGAGCGCTGAGCCGGAAGCTGGTCGCGCGCCTCTGTCTTCGTTGGAGAAAGTCTCAATGCACGAATCCCAGTCATGCTTTCCTACAAAGTCGCGGAGCGCGTCGATCGAGTCGATTCCGGATTCGGTCTCGAGCAGTCGCATTCCGTACTTCGACACGATCAGCGATACCGGCCGGTGCGCAGCGACCAGCTGCTGCAACAGTCTCACCGCATAGGGCGCTCCCGATGCGCCGGTTATTCCCACCACGATCGGCGGAGTACCGCTCATCTCAGCAGCCGCTCGGCGAACACAAATCCGAGGAATACGATGCTGATGACGCCGTTCATGGTGAAGAAGGCGGCATCGAGGCGCGAGAAATCATTCGGTTTGACCAGCGAGTGCTCGTACAGCAGCAGTAGCCCCGCTACAACAACGCCTGCGTAATAAAGGATTCCCACTCCGGCGCCCAATCCCCCGACGGCCAGAGCGGCAACCGTCACAAAGTGCAGTATGCGCGCGATGCCGAGCGCGTTCGCTTCCCCGAAAGAAGACGGGACCGAATAGAGCCCGTTCTCACGATCAAACGAGACGTCCTGTAGGGCGTACAAGATGTCGAAGCCGCCCACCCAGGTCGCGACGGCGATCGCCAGCGCGATGAGCATCCACCATGGATCACTCCAGTGGCCCGTGATCGCGAGATACCCGCCGACCGGTGCGATCGACAGACCGACGCCCAGCACCAGATGCGACCAGCGCGTGAACCGCTTGGTGTAGCTGTAGAACAGCACCCACGCGAGCGCGAGCGGGGAGAGAATGAGGCAAAGCATGTTGAGCTGCCACGCGGCCACGAAGAACACCGCGGACGCGATCGCAACCGCCACGCCCGCCTCGCGCACGCCCATCGTTCCCGAAGGGATCTCCCGCGACTGCGTGCGGGGATTGCGCGCGTCGATCTCGCGATCGACGATCCTGTTGAATCCCATCGCCGCGAAGCGCGCTGTCGTGAAGGCGACGACTACCCAGATCACATCGTTCGGCGTAATCGGCGCGAAGTAGCTCGCCAGCACCACTCCGACGAGCGCGAACGGCAGCGCGAATATCGTGTGCGGCAGGCGAACGAGATTCGCGTGACGGAGCAGCAGTCCCTGGCCGCGGAACGTTTGCCCTTCGCGCCCGGTTGCCGACGTCAACGGATCCTTACCGGGCGTCATTGGCCTTCTCTTTTTGTCGGTTCTCGTTCGAACCGAGGCCAAGCTTCGCCCACATCTCATCGACCCGCTTCTTCGTCTCGGCGTCCATCTTGATCACCTTCGGCCAATTGCGCGTGAATCCCTCCTCCGGCCACTTCCGCGTCGCGTCGATTCCCATCTTCGACCCGTACGTGAACGCGCGGCTGGAGTGATCGAGCACATCTATAGGACCCATTGAGAAGCGCACGTCGCGCTCCGGATCGATGTGGTTGAGCGCAACCCACCATGCCTCCTGAACGTTCCGGACATCGACTTCCTTGTCCAGCACGACGATCACCTTCGCCAGCGACATGAGCCCCTGTCCCCACATTGCGTTCATCACCTTGTACGCCTGACCGGGATACTGCTTGTCGATCGACACGAACACGAGATTGTGAAAAATCCCCTCGGCTGGCATGTGGTAGTCAACGATCTCCGGGATCGTCAGCTTGAGCAGCGGCAGGAAGATCCGCTCTGTCGCGTGTCCGAGGTAGTAGTCCTCCATCGGGGGCCGTCCGACAATCGTGGTGGCATAGACGGGCGAACGCCGCATCGTCAGCGCCGTCACGTGCACCTGAGGATATAAGTCGGCCTCGGAATAGAATCCGGTATGATCTCCAAACGGCCCCTCGACCACGAGCGGTTCCGAGGGATCGATGTAGCCCTCGATCACGAACTCGGCTTCGGCAGGGACTTCCAGATCACACGTGACCGCCTTCGCGAGGCTCACCGGACGCTTGCGCAGAAATCCCGCGAATAGGAATTCGTCGATCGTTGGTGGCAGGGGTGCCGACGCCGAATAGACCGAGGCCGGATCTGCCCCGATCGCGATGACCACTGGCATCCGCTCTCCCTTCTCAGCCATCTCGCGCCAGTGTGCCGCCCCGACCTTGTGCCGCTGCCAGTGCATTGCCAGCGTGCGCGGGCCCAGCACCTGCACGCGGTACATACCAACGTTGCGGATGCCGCGCTTGGGATCCTTCGAGATCACCATTGGCAGCGTGATGTAAGGTCCGCCGTCTTCGGGCCAGCAGGTGATGATCGGCAGCTTCGACAGGTCCACCTCGTCGCCCTTCAACACCACTTCCTGGCACGCCGGCTTGCCGCTCCGAACGCGCGGCGGAAACTTTCCGAGCTCCAGTAGTCGCGGAAGCATCGAGAGCTTGCCCATAATGCCCTCTGGCACCTTGAGATCGAGCATCTCGGTGATACGCGAGCCGATCTCGTCGAGATCGTCCACGCCGAGCGAGAGGGACATTCTCCGCATCGAGCCGAAGAGGTTGATGACGACGGGATACTGCGACCGCTCGCCAGAATCGAGAATGACGTTTTCGAAGTAAAGAGCACTGCCCCCGCGGGGCTGTTTCATTACGCGATCCGCGATCTCGCACAGCTCGAGACGCGCTTTCACGGGCTCACGAACACGCGCCATCTCTCCGGCGCGATCGATGGCGGACAGGAACTGCGAGATGTTATCGAGGCTCACCTGGCTCCAATGGAACTGTTGGGACGCTCTCCGACGTGAATCGCCGCGACTCCAAACGACAGGGTCGACCACGTCACCTTTGTGAATCCGGCATTCTCCAACCTATTCGCGAGCTCCTCTTCGACGGGAAAATTCGCAACCGATCGGGGAAGATAGTGGTACGCCGTGCGGTGTCCGCTGACCAGCCGGCCAATGACGGGCAGCACGTGATGGAAGTACGACTGATAGAGCGCCCGCACGACGCGAAGGCGGGGCGTGGAGAGCTCGAGTATCACGAAACGGCCGCCGGGAGCAAGCACGCGAAACGCTTCCTTGAGCGATGCCTCGAGGCCGACGACATTCCTGATCCCGAACGCCACGATCGCGCCCGCGAGCTGCCCAGACGCGAGCGGAAGCTGGACTGCGTCGGCGGTCACGGGCGCAATTCGGGCGCTCTTCACCTTGGCCGCTCCTGCCTTCAGCATTGGCTCCGCGAAGTCAGCCCCTATGACCAGACCCCGGAAGCCGGGCAAATTCGAAATCTCCGAGGCGACATCCATCGTGCCCGCGCACAGGTCGAGATATCGTCCCCCCTGATCCCGTTCGACGCCAAGCGAGGCGATAGCCATACGACGCCATCGACGGTCGATGTTGAGGCTCAGTACGTGATTGAGGAGATCGTAGCGCGGGGCAATCTCGGAGAAGATCCGCTGCACGTATGCGCGCTTCTCAGCGCCACCGGCAGCGGCGGCACTGGCAGTCGCCCTGTCTATGTCGGTGGCCAGCATCGTCCGAAAGTTGCCCGGCAACGGTGCGCGGGGCAAGCTATCTTTCCCGCGCCTCCCAAACATGCCATCAAGGTCCTACACCGACGTATCCGACCAGCAGGTGGTCGTCTTCGCCCAGGAAGGGCGCGAGGACGCCTATCGCGAGCTGATCAAGCGCTATGAGCGACCCGTGTTCTCGCTCATATACCGCATGGTGCGCGACAATGAGACCGCCGAGGACCTCGCGCAGGAAACCTTCATCAAGGTATTGAACCACATCGACCGATACCGGCCCGAGTTCAAATTCTCGAGCTGGCTGTTCAAGATCGCGAACAACATCACGATCGATCATCTCCGCCGCCGCCAGCTCGACACTATCAGCATCGAAGGATCTCCAGACGCGGTAACAGCCGAGCGTGCGCGCGCGACCTCGGTGACGGTGACGAGCGGCGGCGAATCCCCACTCGAGGAGCTCGAATCGAAGGAGCTGGGCGCATCGATCGAAAAGGCAATCGCGCGGCTGCGGCCCGAGTATCGCGCCTGCATCATCCTGCGGCACGTAGAGGACTATTCGTACGACGAGATCGCGGAAATTGTGAAGCTGCCGCTCGGAACCGTGAAGACCTACATCCACCGGGCACGGCAGGAGCTGAGAGAGTATCTGGGGGACCTGAGATGACCCTTGGAATCCGTGGTTTTCGACCCCAAAAATGGCCGAAAAAAGACCCGAAAAAAACCTGAAAAAAGCTGAAACCTGACCCGTATCGAAACCGTAGGTCATCACGTGAGGAACCCATGATAGAGCACGATTTCCCCGAAGACTTTGTTCCCATTGCGGCGGAGCTACAGCGACTGCCGTATTTGTCGCCATCCCGGGGTTTCGCCGATCGCGTGGTCGCCGGGATAGACCGCCTGCAGCCAGCCGAGGTTGTGGCCCCCATTAGAGCCTCCAGGCATCTGGAGCTGCAGCACGGTGGACAGCGGCCGGTCGTCCGGCGTCGCTCTATGGGCGTCGTGAGGGCAACTGGCACGGCCGTGACCGGCGTCGCTCTCATTGCCGCCGCCGCATTCATGTTCTTCGAGATCGACATCCTAACCGCGATCCTGAGCGCCGCTTCAGTTCAATATGCATTCGCTATCGCGGCGGTCGGTTCAGAAATCGGCGCCATGGTGCTCGGACCCTCGGCAATCGCTTACCTCCAGGCCGGCTCGCTTCAGGCCTTCGCTCTCTACCTGACGCTAGCGATCGGATTGTCCGGCGGATATGCCGTGATCCGCACTGCGGCTCAAATCGCCAAAAGCAAGGCAGCGTAAATGAAATCCATCCTGCTCGGTGTCTCTCTAGTGGTTGCGGCCGTGGCCGCGCAGGATGCGCACGCTCAGCGAGGTGATGGCGTAAGATTTTCCGGATTCAGAGGGTACGCGCAGGTGACGACTGGTGACCTCACCGTCCCCGCTGGCACCACGACATCCGGCTCGGTGATGGTTGTCCGCGGAAATCTCGACGTCTATGGAAACGTGGACGGTGCTGCGACTGCGATTCTGGGCGACGTCATCGTGCACGAGGGCGGACGGGTTCGCGGCGGAGCAGTCGCGTTGATGGGACACGTCCGCAACGAAGGCGGTTCGATCCTTGGCGTCATCAAGGACGTCGGCGCTACACACAACCGGTCGACTGTAAGCTTCGGTGGGCGGCCGCGGACTACACTCGGCTCGCTCGTCGCGGCCTTTCTCTGGCTCGTGGTTCTGCTCCTCGTCGGAACGTTCGTCCTCTTCTTCATGCGTGACTACTTCAAGCGCGCGGTCGAGGTCGTGACCAACGAGACCGGCCGTTCCCTCCTCACCGGTGTGATCGGCGGACTCGCATCGATTCCGGCTCTCGTCGCGCTCGTCATCGCCATGGCCATCACGATCATCGGAGTCTTCTTCATCCCGATCGGTGTCGCGGCTTTCCTCGTCGCCGTCTCCGGAATCGGGATACTCGGCTTCCTCGCGGTTGCGCAAGTGACGGGAATTGCGATCGCGGGAAAGAGAGATGCGGAGACTCCTGCGGGGCAGGAGCTGCAGTTCCTCTTCACCGGCATTCTTGCCTTCAGCACCCTGTGGATCGTCGCCGCGGCCTTCACGTGGTTCCCGATTCTCGGCTCGATACTTCGAATGCTCGCGTTCTCGGTGACGTTCGTCGCGGTCGCTACCGGGTTCGGCGCGGTGATCCTCTCCTGGTGGCGCTCCAGGCCCAGGAAGAACGCAGTAGCTGTCTAGAGCAGTCCCTTCAGCCGCGCGGCAAGCTCGAATAGCGCCTCTGCCGCGGGCGTCTGCGGCTCGCTGACAACGATCGGCTCTCCGCGATCGCCGCCTTCCAGAACTCCCCCGAAAAAAGGAATCTCGCCAAGTAGCGGGACGTCGAGCTCGTCGGCGAGCCGCTTCCCTCCTCCGCTGCCGAAGATCCTGTGCTTCGTACTGCAGTGTGGACAGATGAAGTAGCTCATGTTCTCGACGACGCCGAGAACCGGGACTGCCACGCGCTGGAACATCTTGGCGCCTCGCAGCGCGTCGCCTGACGCGACCTCCTGCGGCGTGGTCACGATAATGGCGCCGTGCACCATTGTCGCCTGCACGAGCGAGAGCTGCGCGTCTCCGGTGCCGGGCGGCATGTCGACCAGGAAATAATCCAGCTCGCCCCACTGCACGTCGCGCAGAAACTGGGTGATGATTTTCATGATGATCGGCCCGCGCCAGATCGCCGGCTGGTCGCGCTCGATCATGAAGCCGAGGCTCATGATTTTGACGCCGTGCGCCTGGAGCGGAATGATCTTTTCGTTCTCGACCGGCGGCGGGGCGTTGACGCCCATCATGCGCGGGATGTTCGGTCCGTAGATGTCCGCGTCCATCAGCCCCACCCGCGCGCCCTGTTTGACGAGGGCGATGGCCAGGTTGGAAGCGACGGTGGATTTTCCGACGCCTCCCTTGCCGCTGGAGATGGCGATGACCTTGCCGAGGTGCGGATACGCGATGGGCGTGGGCGCGGGGACTGCGGCGCGCTGCGACTGGGTTTCCTGTCCCATGACGGGAAGCGTGCGCGATGCGGCGCTCTTGGGCGGTGGAGGAGCAGCGGTCGACTGCGAGGCGTCCTTCACATCGACGCGAACGTCGGTCACACCAGGAACTTGCTGGAGCGTTTGTCTGACTTCGCGCACGACGGTGGCGTCGTCGTCAGGCGTGAGGAAAAGACTCAGCCGTACCTTGCCATCGATGGTGGTCGCAATGTCGCGAATCATCTCTGCTTCGAGCACGTTGGTGCCGACGCGGTTGTTCCGGATGCGCGAAAGAGCATCCGTTACGCGCTCCTGAAGATTGCGGGTCACCCGCTCGACTCTTCCGTGGCGAGGACGGCCGTCAGCTCGGAGACCTTGAGCTTTAGCTGCGTCTCGATCCCCTGAATGAAGGTGGCGGGCGAGCAATCGCATTCCGCGCATCCGCCCCTGATCAACAGCACGGCGGTGCCTGTCGCCGGATCGAATGACTGCAGCTCGATCGCGCATTGCTCGATTCTCAGAATCGGCAGAATCTCGACGAGCTCGAGACGGATGTGGTCCTCGACATCTTTCTGCGGGCGGGATCGTTTGCGGCGGAGAACGCTCATGAGCGCAAGTTAGAGGGCGGGCGGCGCGGTTGCTACGGGCTTGCGCTCAGGCGACCCCCGCCTTGTCCTCCGCGCTCAGGAATTCGCGGGCGGCGGCGATGACTTTGCGGCGCACGACCTCGAGATTCCCTTCGATCAGAGCGCCAGCCGCCCGCGCGTGCCCGCCGCCGGCGAATTGTTTGGCAAACTTGTTCACGTCGACATCGCCGGTGCTACGAAAGGAGACTTTCACCTTATCGTGGCCGAGATCCCGGAAGAAGACTGCGAGCCGCGTTCCGCCAATGGAGCGCGGGTGCTCCGCGATACCCTCCAGATCCTCCGACCGGAGCCCGTATTGCTCGGCAGCGCCGGCGGCGACGGAGATCCAGGAGATTCCGTACTCCGGATCGACTTCCAGGGTCGCCAGCGCATCGCGCAGCAGGTGCAGCCTTCCGACCGGCATCGATGCGTAGAGCCGTCCGTACATCTCCTCCGGCTCGACGCCCGACGCGATCAGCTGCCCCGCGATGCTCAAGCAACGCGCCGAGGTGTTGCTGAATCGGAATCCGCCGGTGTCGGTGAGCAGCGCGACGTACAACGCCCGCGCGATGTCCGGCGTCACCTTGAGACCCAGAACGGCGGCGAAATCGTAGATCAGCTCGCCGGTCGCGCACGCCGTCGTGTCGGCCACCATCAAGGTGCTGGGCGGCTCGTCGCTCGGCAGGTGGTGATCGATCACGATCTTGGGAATCGTGAGCCTGCGCACAGCCTCGGCCAGAACGCCGAGCCGCTTCACATCGGAGATATCGAGCACTACGAGAACATCGGCGTCCTTGAGACCCTTCGCGCCCTGATCGCTCGCATCCTTAACATCAACGCCGAGGAGGAACTTGTACATCTCGGGCCAGGGCGTGGGGTTGACGATCTTCGACCGGATTCCCATCTGGCCGAGCAGGCGCGACAGCGCCGTCTCGGAACCGCAGCCGTCGCCGTCCGCATTGATGTGAGTAGACATTGCGACAGAGCGTCCCGCGCGGAGCTCCTGCGCGAGACGCTCGATCGACTCCCGTCGCTGCTGGGGGACGCTTAGAAGGTCAAGCACTGCCTTCCGCGCGGGCCAGCTTCGAGTGCGATCTGCTGTAGAAGAAGTAGATCGCGAGCCCGATTATCATCCAGTAAATGAGCCGCTCCCACGTTGCCCACGGCAGACTCGTCATCATGTAGCCGCAAATCAGGATTCCGAGAATCGGGACCAGCGGGACGAGCGGCGTACGAAATGGGCGCGCGAGGTTCGGCGATTTGTAGCGGAGCATGATGATGCCGCCGCATACGATTACGAAAGCGAGCAGAGTTCCGATCGACACGAGCTCGCCCAGGAGCCCGATTGGGAACAGTCCAGCTACGACGGCGGCAACGATGCCTGTGAGGATCGTCGTCACGTATGGCGTCTTGAAGCGCGGATGAACCTTTCCGAACACGGGCGGGAGCAATCCGTCGCGAGCCATCGAATAGAAGATTCGCGGCTGCGCCATCAGCATCACGAGTACGACGGACGCGAGCCCGGCGATTGCGCCGATGTTGATGATCCCTCCAAGCCAGTGGAGCGCGGGACCTGCCTTCTCGATTGCGACGAACACCGGGTGCGGAACATCCAGGTCGGTGTAGTGCGCCAATCCGGTCATGACGAGCGACATCAGGATGTAAAGCACCGTGCATATCGCGAGAGATCCGAGAATTCCTATCGGCATGTCTCGCTGCGGGTTTTTTGCCTCCTGCGCCGCGGTAGACACCGCGTCGAATCCTATATAGGCGAAGAACACGACGGCCGCGCCACGCACGATTCCGCTCCAGCCATAGTGACCGTATTCACCGGTATTGGGGGGAATGAACGGATGCCAGTTGGCCTGGTTCACGTACATGAACCCGAATCCGATCACCAGCAGCACGATCGCGATCTTGAGAATCACTATGAAGTTATTGAAGCTCGCCGACTCCTTGATTCCGATGACGAGCAGCGTAGACATGAGCGCGATGAGCACGATCGCAGGCAGGTTGACGATGGCGCCGGTGTGAGAGAGCCCTGCAGGGTGAAGGAGAACTTTCGTAATCGGATCGAATTCGTTCGCGTCGGCGTAATAGAACGGCGCGCTCGTGAACGCTTTAGGCAGATGTATGTTGAGTTGCTCCATGAACGCCGAGAAGTATCCCGACCAGCCTACCGCAACAGTGGAAGCGCCGAACAGATATTCGAGGATCAGGTCCCAGCCGATGATCCAGGCGATGAACTCGCCGAGCGTCGCGTACCCATAGGTGTATGCGCTCCCCGCGATCGGAATCATGCTCGCGAACTCGGCGTAGCAGAGGCCGGCGAAAAGGCATCCAAATCCGGACACAATAAACGAGAGGACGATTGCCGGTCCCGCGTACCTCGCCGCGGCGGTGCCGGTCAGCACGAAAATGCCGGCGCCGATGATCGCGCCGATGCCTAGCGTCGTGAGGTTCAGCGCGCCGAGCGCGCGTCGGAGAGAATGCTCCGTGGATTCGCCCGCCGCCTCTGCCTGCAGGACAGCGATGCTCTTCTTCGTCCATAAGCCCATTAGAGAAACTCCGAAAGCGTAGGTAGTGTGACGCCGGGACTCTGAAACATTCGACACTGCAGGGGCGCCAGAAGTTGTGTTGACGCGTGAAGCAATGTCAAGGAAACCTACAGCGAGTAGTTGGGCGACTCGCGCGTTATCGTGACGTCGTGGGGATGGGATTCGCGAAGTCCGGCGGCGGTGATTCGGACGAATTCCGATTCGGTGCGGAGCTGTTCGATGTCGCCGCACCCGACGTATCCCATGCCGCTGCGGAGGCCGCCCACCATCTGGAACAGCACGTCGCTCACCGCGCCCTTGTATGGAACGCGCCCCTCGATTCCCTCGGGCACGAGCTTCTTGGCTGACATCTCGCCTTCCTGAAAATACCTGTCGGCGCTTCCATCCTGCATCGCGGACAAACTTCCCATGCCGCGAATCATCTTGAAGCGGCGCCCCTCGAGGAGAAGCGATTCACCAGGACTCTCCTCGGTGCCCGCGAGCATCGACCCCATCATCACACTGGAGGCGCCCGCCGCCAGCGCTTTCACGATGTCGCCCGAGTATTTGATTCCGCCGTCCGCGATCACCGGAATGTCACCAGCGCCCTCGACCGCATCGAAGATTGCGGTGAGCTGGGGAACTCCGACGCCGGTGACGATACGCGTCGTGCAAATGGAGCCGGGTCCAACGCCAACCTTGACCGCATCGACGCCTCGCTCCACCAGCGCGCGTGCGCCGGCGCGGGTCGCAATGTTGCCGGCAACGAGCTGCACATCCGGAAACAGCTCGCGAACCACCGATGTCGCTTCGAGTACTCCCTCGGAGTGCCCGTGCGCCGTGTCTACGATCAGGACGTCGACACCGGCGTCCACCAGCGCCCTTGCTCTGTCGCGATAATTCGCGGCGCCGATCGCTGCGGCGACGCGGAGCCGTCCGTGCTGATCCTTGTTGGCGTTCGGAAAATCCCTACGCTTGTGAATGTCCTTCACCGTGATCAGTCCGCGCAGGATTCCCCGCTCGTCGACGACGGGAAGCTTCTCGATGCGGTGCTTTCCGAGTATTGCTTCGGCCTCGTCGAGCGTGGTGCCGACGGGAGCGGTGACGAGGTTCTTCGACGTCATCGCTTCGCGAAGCGGACGATCGAGGTTGCGCTCGAACTGGAGGTCGCGATTGGTGATGATTCCAACGAGCCTGTCGTCGCGATCGACGACTGGAACGCCGGAAATCTTGAATCGCCTCATCAGCGCGACCGCTTCGCGGAGCGTTCCATCGGGCGAGAGCGTGATCGGATTCAGGATCATTCCGCTCTCCGATCTCTTCACCCGATCAACCTCGGCGGCCTGCCGATCGATCGACATGTTCTTGTGAATGACGCCGATGCCACCCGCCCTGGCCATCGCCATCGCCATGTCGGACTCGGTAACCGTGTCCATCGCGGCGGAAGCGAGGGGGACGTTGAGCGGGATGCCGCGTGTGAACAGCGAGGTCGTGCTCACGTCCTTCGGGTGGACGAGTGAATGACGAGGCGTCAGCAGCACGTCATCGAAGGTCAGAACGACATCGTTTCTGACCCGGGGTAGTCCTTGTTCGGCCGGCGCCGACTCCTTGATGCGCGAAAGCCCGCTTCCGGCTTTTGACGGAGAGGCGGGCTTACTCGACGGCCGAGTTGTGGTTGCCATAGCTAAATGTATGGCAATGTGCGGGTTGCGTCCAGAGGCGGAGGCATTCCGGCCCGACGAACGCAAACCGTGGCCGGGATGCAAAAGGTCGCAGCCAGACGTAATACCTGGCTGCGACTTTCTTCACTGCTGGTTCTGAATTCTACCCGACTACGGGAACACCGACGGCGGAGGTTGGTCCTGTTGGGGCAGGCGCACCTTCGGCGGCTTTCCGTAATTCCACTGGAACGTCACGTACGTCGCCTTTACACCGAAGTGTCTGTCCGTGATCTGCTGCAGATTGCTATCGCCGGCCGTGATCCGGAAATGCATCGTGTCGAACGGATCCGCGAAGCGCACCGCGACGCTCATGTTGTCCCCATCGATCTTCTTGCGGAGCGTGATGTTGGTCATCTGCATCGAGGAGAAGCGTCCCGTCTCGATATTGACCGGCGCGCGGTAGAAGTAGTTCGCCTGGAGTGTCACCGTGGGACTCAACTGTGTGGTGGCGTTGAGGCGATAGGACCAGGTCACTGCATTCGATTGGAGCGCCGACTGCGAGCCGCCGTCGGTCACCATCTTGAAGATGTTGAATCCGCCCAACGCACTGAGTTTCGGGCCAAGCCGCAGGTTGCCGTTAAGATCGGTGCCCCACGAATTCGCCTTGTCCAGATTCTGGAAGTTTACCGAAGTCACTTCACGCCCGTCGACGGTATCGGCGGTGTTGATGTTGACGCGAATGACGTCGGTTGTGTGACGATAGAACGGTGACAGCTGCACCGAGCCGAGCTGTCCTGACTTGCTCATACTGAACTCGAAGGCGTCCGTGTACTCTGGATTCAGGCGTGGATTCCCGATCAACACATTCTGCTGGTCGAAGAACACGGGGAACGGATTCAGTTCCTGGGTTCCCGGTCTCCGAATCCGGCGCGAGTAACTGAACTTTATCTGACTCTGTTCGTCCGGCTTGTACATGATGACACCGCTCGGGAACAGGCTGTGGTAGTTGTACGGAATACTCTGCGCGCCGGAGAGATCGAAGTTTCGGTTCGCCCATTCAGCGCGCAATCCGGCTTGCAGGTCGAACTTGCCGACGCTCTGGCTGAGCACGCCGTAGCCCGCGTGCACGTGTTCGTCGAACTGGAACTTGTTGCTCAGATTGCTCTGGACCCAATTGCCGGTTCCGAGATCATCCTTGAAGACGAGGAAATCGCGGTCGAGCCAGCGCCCGGTTTCTTTGAGGCCGCTCTCCAGCTTCGTGCTCGCGGTAAGCGTGCGCGTGTAGTCCGTCTGCATGGTGAGCTGGCGGGTCAGCGCGCTCGTGCCGTCGATCTCGCCCTGCGTCGAAGGCCCCGAGCTGGTCCCATCCGGGTTCTGCGGCTCGCGCCACAGCTGCGTGTTGTCTTCATCTCTCGTGCGGTTGAACCGCACTTCAGCTGAAAGCTCGTGCTTGCGCGGCTCGATCGTGTGCTTGATCGAGAGCGAGTTGTCGAACACGAGGCCACGCGCCTGGTCATTGCGGTCAATCACGTAGCGGTCGAGAAACGCCTGGGCCCCGTCGAGCTCGGTGTAACCCGCAAGAGCGCCGTCGTTGGAGTGCCTGCGGTTGAGCGACAGAGAATTGGAGATGACATCCTTGTCGGTCAGCTTGTAATCGATGTTGCCCGTAAAATTGTGACCGCCGTTGATGGTTCTGCCATCGATATCCTGATTCGTATACGACAACGGCGAGCCAACTGGATCGTAGCGAAGCCGGTCGTTGATTCCGACTATCGCGCGATCGTCGGCATTGAAGCCGTAGGTGCCGAACAGCGTCACGGGACCGCTCTGGTAGCCGAGGTTCGTGCCGGTATTGAAGCGGCTCGGCGTGGCAAATCCAGTATTGAGTCCGGCGCTCAGGCCGAGATCGGTGTTCGCCTTGAGGACGATATTAATGATGCCCGCCATCCCTTCCGGGTCGTACTTGGCGGATGGATTCGGCACCACTTCGATGCGCTCGACGATGTTCGCCGGAATCTGCTTGAGGTAGGCGGAGAGCTGGGCGCCGGTAATCGGGGTCGGACGCCCGTTGATCTGCACGGCGACGTTCTCGTTCCCGCGCAGACTGACCTTGCCATCGCCATCGACTTCGACCGAAGGAGTCGCCGCCAGGACCTCGCTCGCGTTCGATGCGGCCGGCGCGATTTCTTTCGCGCGATAGGTGTTGCGATCGGGCTCGATCACGACTGATGGTTTCTCGCCCTGCACCTGGACGCTTTGCAACGTCACGGAAATGCGTGTGAGCTGAATCGGGTCGAGGGCGGCACGCGGCACGGAATCGGTGATCGTGAACGCGACGTTGCGCGGCCCGTAACCGATGGAAGCCGCGCGCAGGTAATACTTGCCGGGCCGGAGTCCCTGAACCCGGAATCCGCCATCGGGTCCCGCGAGCGCACCTGTTACGAGAGTCGAGTCCTTCGCGTTGCGGACGGTGATAGAGGCGCGGGCAAGCGGAGTCTTGGCAGCCGTATCCACAATGGTGCCCTGCACTTCGCCATTGCCTGACGGATGTGGTCCCGCTGGTCTGGCCTGGGTTGGGTTCTGTGCCGGGAGTGAGACCGCGGCGAGGTTTACGAGGAGAGCGAGTAACGCGAACAGGATGCGCTTCATGAGGCCAGCTCTCAGAAAAAAGTGGGCGTCGGAAATATCGGTCCGTAGGGAGAAAACCCTACCTAGTCTCCGCACTACGACTTTGACGTTCCCGGGTTTCAAAAGGTTGTTCTGGACCTCCTAATTCGAAAAGGTTGTCATGGCAGTAAAACGTCACGCCTCAGGGGAAATTCGCGAGCACATAGTCGAGTTCGTACGAATGTTTGCCGGCGTTGATGTCGATTTTCATCGTGCCCTTGAGCCCCTCCAACTGATCAGTTCCGGAATCGGGGACAACGGTGATCACCAGAGATGGCTCGCCGCGATTCATCGCGCCCGTGTGCTGAAGGATGAACGACCCCTTCCGGCCCTTGAGTGATCCGGTCACCAATTCAATGGCGACGTAGCCAGCGGAATTCTTGATGATCGTGCCGCCGGTAAGCATTTGACCCTTGCTGGCGCCATTCAGGTCGCCGTGGAATTGCTTGTCGATCGACATCCTCCCCAGCAGCTGGGTACCGGGGTCGTTGTCCATCGGCAACGGCTTTAGCGATACGTCGAAGAGTCCGGTGGCGCGAGGCATTATGTCGATCTCCGGGAATTGGTGTTTGTGGTCGTTTTGTTCATCACACCGCGCACCAGCCGGTTCCAGCCGGGATGCGATCTCTCGAGTGCCGCCGTCGCCCAGCCGCGCGCATCGCAAACTCCGAGCGCCACTCCCGGCGACCGGCTCACGCCCATGTTGCAGTGCACCATCACTCGCTCGGCGTCGGGCCATTTGTCGAGAAACTCGGTGATCGCGCGCGCGTGGTCCGCCGCGAACAGAATGTCGGATTGTTCGTAGCGTTCCGTGATGTCGTCGAAATGGAGCCTCAACACTGCCACGAATTGCGCCGAGACGCCGGCGGGCTCGGCGTCCGGATCCGAGATCGAGATGCAGATCTCTTTCAGGCCCGGCTCGTAGCGCTCGGCCTCCTCGCGCGACAGCACGAGGAGGTCAGGGGCCGATTTTGCCGTCGGTGCCAGTTGTGTCGGTGCCCGTTGTGTCGGTGTCCGTGGAGTCCTCGCCTTCCTGCGCACCTACTTGGCCTTGGGCGGCGGCCATGCTCCGAGAAGTTGTCGGACGGTGATGATCTGCGCGAGATGGTAGGAAGCGTGGGTGACGGCGACGAGGACCGTTCGCAGATAGGTCTGTCCAGTTCCGCGGGGGATCTTCGTCGTGAGATCCAGCTTGCTCTCGGTGGTGAAGCGCTCGAGCGCCATTCGATCCTTCTTCCATCCGGAGACGCTCTCGTTCCACGCCTTCTCGGTCGCCGGCGCAGCCGCGGGTGGCCAATAGCCGTCCGGCCATTTGAGCTTTTCCTCGTAGTCCGGATTCACGACGAAATCGAGCAGGTCGTGCTGGGTGATTCGAATGTGCTCGAGCAGCTCCCACACCGAGTGCGGGAAACCGGTCGGTCGCTTGCCGCGGAGCTCTGGGGGAAGTCCCCTGATCGCGTTCTCCAGTGAGGAGTGCGCCTGCTCCCAATTCAGCGATGAGGCGACGATCGCGCGCCAATCTTCCTTGTTACTCAATGGAGCTCCCTGAATGATGGTGGCGATTCAATGTGATCGGCTCTTGCGCGATGGCGCCAGTCCTGGCCAGTATTGCCCGCCGACCGCCAAGGAGGCCAATGAGCGACAATCGCCGCGAGCAGCGCTCGGGTAGCTGGCTGGGTCTGGTGCTGCGTGACGTGCAATTCTGGGTTCCGGTGGCGGTGCTCGCCGCCGGACTTCTCGTGCTGCGCTGGATTTCTTGAGCACGATCAGGTCTGAGGAGTCTCCCGTCGCCGCGGAACCGGGCGCGCTGGACGCTCGTCGTCTCCGCACTCTTCAGAGCGTGGGGATGCTCTGTGGACTTACAGCCGGAGCGTGGCTCGGCGCCGCCGAAGCGCCGACCAAGCTGGTGACGCTCGGGCTCTCGCCCGTTGTGATTTCGCTCAGCATGGTGATAGGCGTTTTTCTGGCGCGGTGGACGCTGCCGGCCCTGATCCAGGGAACGTCGTACGTCGCGGCGGATCTGCGCCAGGCGCCGCACCTCATCGTGTGGGCGGTGCTCGCGGGCTGTCTGTGGGCGGTTGCGAATACGCTCACGATTTTTGCCGTCCGCGATGTCGGACTCAGCATCGCTTTCCCGCTGTGGAACAGCAACAGCCTGCTCGGAATCTTCTGGGGCATTCTCTTCTTCCAGGAGCTGCGGGGCGCGGATTGGCGCCGCTGGGTCGGCGTCCTCGGGGGCGCCGCGCTGATGTTCGCCGGGGCGACCGCGCTGGCGATTGCATCCGCCGCGCAGGTGCCGGCGCGCGATGCGGTTCGTGGAGTCGCCGCCGCGCTAGCCGCGGGGGTGCTGTGGGGAACGATGTATATCCCCTATCGCAAAGCCTATCTCACAGGGATGAGCCCGCTCTCATTCATCACGTTCTTCACAGTTGGAGAGCTGGGCATGATGACGGCGCTTGCCGTCACATACTCGGGCGGCGTGAGCCCGCTTTGGAGCCAGCTGTCAGGCGCGCGTCACGTGCTGTTCTGGCTTTTGGCCGGCGGTTTCGTTTGGGTCGTCGGAGATCTGTTTCAACAGTACGCCGTCAAATACGCGGGGATCACGCGCGGGATCCCTCTCTCGAACACGAATCAGCTGTGGGGACTGTTGTGGGGGATTCTCGTTTTCGGCGAGCTGCGCGGAGCTTCCCATTCGGTGCTGGCGCAGGTCATCGGCGGCTCGATCGTGATGGCGGTCGGCGCCGGGGTCATCGCGCTTTCGTCGGTTAGTGGGAGCGAGCACGCGCGTTGGCAAAAGGCGGCGGCGAGCGAGGGTGAGCGTTACGGAGTCGATCCCGAGTACACGCGATCGCGAATCGCTGGCAAGGACGCGAGCTCGATCGTTCGCGGGCGGACGTGGATAGACTGGCTGGTGGTGAGCGTGGCGACGGCGACGATCGTCGGTTTTGCGCTGATGGCCCGCGCGCCCCAGCTCGCGGTCGCGTGGGGGTGGGCTGCCGGGCTGGTGATCGTGACGCTCGCAATGTTGGCGGCGGCTGGCGTGCGGCTCTGGAGGGCGACGCGATTCAACTGAGCGGCATCTCCACCGTCGTTTTCAATTCTGCCCAGCGCCCTATCGTTTGACGCGCAGCGCTTCAGCGATTGCCTGTTCCGCGAGCGGCGCCATGATCCGGTATCCCGCCTCGGTCGGGTGGACGCCGTCGGACGCGAGCTCGCTGCGCATTCCCCCGCGCGCGTCGGCCATGGCGGAGTGGTAGTCGAGATACACTGCGCCGTGCGTGCGGGCGTAGTCCTTCATCCACTTGTTGAGCGCGATGATCTTCGGCGCCGGCTGCAAGCCCGGCTTCCACGGATAGTCGTAAACCGGAAGCACCGAGGAAAGCACTGGGCGAATTCCATTCGCGCTCGCCAGCTCCGCCATCGAGGCGAGGTTGTCCTCGATCATCTCGATCGTCGAGGGTCCGGTGTTTCCCGCGATGTCGTTGGTGCCGGCAAGGATCACAACGGCTTTTGGTTTGAGGTCGATCACGTCCTGCCGGAAGCGGACGAGCATCTGGGGCGTCGTCTGTCCGCTGATGCCGCGGCCGATGTACGGCTTGCCCGGGAACATAGTGGGGAAGTAGCGCGCCCATCCCTCGGTGATCGAGTTGCCGAAAAAGACTACGCGGTTTTCGTCGTTCACGGGCGGGGAGAGTTTGGCGTTCGCTTCGCGGTATTTATGGAGGTTCGCCCAATCGTTGTGGAGTTGCTCCTCCTGCGCCAATCGCTGGGCAATTTGCTCCGCGGTCGGTTGAGCGGGCGGCGTGGACTGCGCACCGGCGGC
>Ga0208078_1000161_pt1 | contig 18282 bp, 15 predicted proteins | sample NGESurdeep072012_3_FD_184468 | JGI IMG/M metagenome (GOLD analysis project Ga0208078, IMG submission 184468) | Arctic peat soil microbial communities from Barrow, Alaska - NGEE Surface sample 53-2 deep-072012 (SPAdes) | ecosystem: Environmental > Terrestrial > Soil > Wetlands > Peat ...
CTTGGGCGGGGCGCGCAGGAATCCGTCAACGCGCGGATCAGCGCGCTCGGAACGACGCTTCTCACGGTGCAGCCAGGGCAGATCTACGCGCCGGGCGGTGTTTCTTCGGGGAGCGATCGCGCGCCGATGACGGTAGCGGACGGGAGAGCGCTCGATTCGGCAGGACCAGCGGTCGCGGCAGTCGAGCCGGAGATGCAGAAGCAGCTTCAGGTACAGTATCTGGCCACGAATACCAACACGACCGTCCTCGGCACCACGGCGAACTATCTCGATGTGCGCAAGTACACGATGGCCGAGGGGAAAATGTTCACGGCGGGTGACGATCGGGCCAGCCGGAGTGTCGCCGTGCTTGGCGCGGCGATTCCCGACAACCTCGGGGTGCCGGCGGCCAGTCTCGTCGGACAGAACGTCCGCATTGGTGGATTTCTCTTTCAGGTTGTTGGCGTTCTCGCCAGCAAGGGAAGCGGCGGCGGATTCGGAAACCCGGACGATCAGCTTCTGATTCCGCTCACCACGGCGCAGTTCCGGGTGTTCGGCACCGACCGGTTGCGGCAGATAGGCGTGCTGGCGTCGTCAGAAGCCGAGATTCCGAACGCGATGGCGGAAATCCAGAAAACACTCCGCCGCGAGCACAGGTTGCGGGTCGGCATTCCTGACGACTTCCAGATCCGGAATCAGGCCGACTTCCTGAACACGCTTGGCGAGACGACACAGATCTTCACGTTTCTCCTCTCGGGAATCGCGGCGGTGAGTCTTCTCGTCGGCGGAATCGGCATCATGAACATCATGCTCGTGTCGGTTACGGAGCGGACGCGCGAGATCGGCGTGAGGAAAGCGCTGGGCGCGACGCCCAAGAACATTCTGCTTCAGTTCCTGATCGAAGCGGTGGTGCTGTGCCTGCTCGGCGGGGCGGGAGGGATCGCTTTCGGCTGGCTAGGCGCGGTCGCGCTGGCCAAGTTCGGGAACTTCAATACTTCGGTGGCCCCCTCGTCGATTCTGCTGGCGTTTTTCTTCTCGGGATTCGTGGGAATACTGTTCGGGGTTTGGCCCGCGAGAAGGGCGGCCGGTCTCGATCCGATACAGTCGCTGCGCTACGAATAACGGCACAGCCGCCTATTCGGGATCGGCGCCGGAGAGCGCGACTTTACCGCTCGACGGCGAGCCTGATAGTTCCTATTATGTCCATCCATTCCGGCCGCTCCCGTCCAGCTGCCGGCAATCCAAATCTCATGGAGGTCGAATGAGACTCCGCTACTTTGCGGTTTCTCTGTTGTGCCTTGTCGCCGCTAACGCGGGTGCCCAGGCAGGCAAGAATGCGCAGGCGGGCAGGAGTCCCGAGCTGCGCGTCGACTATACCAAGGAGACGCTGCCCAACGGGCTCAACGTGATTTATCACGTGGATCATTCGACGCCCGTCGCCGCCGTTCTTCTCTGGTATAACGTCGGATCGAAGATGGAGCAGCCAGGTCGCACCGGCTTCGCGCATCTCTTCGAGCACATGATGTTCCAGGGATCCAAGAACGTCGCCAAGGGCCAGCACTTCGCTCTGCTCGAGGCAGCAGGCGGACGCGGTGGCGCCGACATCAATGGCACCACCAACTGGGACCGCACGAATTACTTCGAGCAGCTTCCGTCGAATCAGCTCGAGCTCGCGCTCTGGCTGGAGGCCGACCGCATGGGCACGCTACTCGAGGCGATGGATCAGGCCAAGCTGGATAATCAGCGCGAAGTCGTGAAGAACGAGCGTCGCCAGAGCGTGGACAACCAGCCTTACGGCACCTGGCCTGAGAAGATGGAAGAGGCGCTCTTCCCCGAAGGGCATCCATACCATCACGATGTGATCGGCTCGATGGCGGATCTGTCGGCCGCCAGTCTCACCGATGTCGAGAACTTCTTCAAGACGTACTACGCGCCCAACAACGCGGTGCTGGTGGTCGCGGGCGACATCGACGTGCCACAGGCGAAGTTACTGGTGCGGAAGCATTTCGGCTCCATCCCGCGCGGCCCCCAGGTTCCGGCGCTGGCAAACATGAAACTGCCGGCGATCGTGGGGCACCAACAGCGGTACGTGGTGGTCGATTCGCAGATTCCTGCGCCGGCGATCTACATCGGTTACAGAGCGCCATCGGCCAAGGACAGCCGCGCCCCCATCGTCTCCTTGCTGGGCGACGTCATGGGCGGTGGGCGCTCGTCGCGTTTGTACGACGCGCTGGTAAGGCGCGAGCAGCTCGCTACGAATGTCGGCGGTTTCAACTTCGGACTGGCCGACGGTGCGGACATGCTCGTCTTCACCGCCACCGGTAAGCCGGGAAGCAATCCCGACTCGCTAGAGGTCTCCATTCTCGCGGAGCTCGCGGGGGCGAGCAGCTTCACCCAGGGAGAGCTCGACCGAGCGCGCGCGTCTGAGCGGTTTGCGTTCGTGAACGGACTGCAGACCACTGGTGGGTTCGGTGGACGCGCCGATCGTCTGGCGGAGGGTTGGACGTACTTCCACGATCCGAATTACGTCAACACGGTGCTGCGCGATTACGACCGCGTGACACTCGCAGATCTCAATGCGTTGGCGCATGAACGACTCGTTCCCGAGAACCGCGTGGTCCTGATTTACGTTCCGCCGAAGAAGCCCGCTTCACCGCCTACGACGAGGGTGCCGTAATGCGTACCGCTACTTTCACCAAGAGAATCGCCGCTCTCTCGCTCGCGATGGGGGCTCTCGGCACCGTGGGGGCGCAGACAGTCACGCCACCGGCGCCGGGACCATTGCGTCCCTACGTTTTTCCGAGCGTAGAGCAGTTCCAGTTGAATAACGGCCTGAAGGTAATTCTGGTCGAGAAGCACACGTTGCCCGTGATCGAGGGTCGCCTGATTCTCGATGCCGGCGCGATGCGTGAGCCGGCAGCGAAGAATGGACTCGCTTCGCTGACGGGACGATTGCTCTCCGAGGGCACCAACGACTTGTCGGGCGCCGAGATCGCGCGGCAGATGGATGCGCTGGGCGCGCAGTATTCGACGGGCGGGGGGTTCTCTACTTCGTTCGCCGATGTCGTTGCGCTCAAGAACGTGTTCCCGCAGGCGATGCAGCTCGCGGCAAAAACGGTGATCTCGCCGAGCTTTCCGGCCACCGAATTCATTCGCGTGAAGAACCAGGCGTTGGCGGCGTATCAGCAGAGTCACGCTCGCGCCGCTGGCCTGGCAGCGGATGCTTTCATTCGCGCTGCGTTCGACAGCACAGCGCCGTTCTCGCGTCCGGCGGCCGGCACGATGGCGACGATCGGCGGATTGACCCGCGACGACGTCGTCGCCTGGCATCGCACGATGTTCGCGCCGGCGGGCGCGACATTGCTTTTGGTCGGCGACATCACTCCCGCCGAAGCGCGCTCGGTGGCGCAGCAGGCGTTTGGTGGCTGGACCGTGACGCGGGCGGCAATGGCGCCGGTAGTGAATCCGATTCGCCAGAGCAGCGGAACGAGAGTGATTCTCGTCGATCGGCCGGGCTCGGTGCAGTCGTCAATCGTCGTCGGCCAGGCGGGATTCCGCGCGACCGATCCGGATTACATCTCGATGCTGGCATTGAACCATGTGCTGGGCGGAGCGGTGAGCTCACGTCTCAACACGAACCTGCGCGAGAAGCATGGATACACTTACGGAATCTTCAGCGGCCTCGATTTGAGGCCGGGCGCGGGCTCATTCCAGATGCAATCGGAGGTGCGGACAGGCGCCACCGATTCTTCGCTGGTTGAAGCGATCGGCGAGTATCGCCGCATTGTGGCCGAGCCGATTCCCGCGCCGGAGCTGGGAGGTGCGGTGAACAACCTCGTGTCGGGATTTCCGAACGCGGTGCAGAGCGTCCAGGGTCTTACGGGCCGGCTTCAGAATCTGATCGTCTGGGGTCTGCCTATGGATTTCTACGCGACCTATCGCGAGCGGCTTGCGGCAGTGACACCGGACGATGTGCATCGCGTCGCGGCGGGCAAGCTCACCCCGGACAATCTCGTCGTCGTCGTGGCGGGCGATCTATCCAAGATCGAGGCGCCGATTCGCGCGCGGAATCTGGGGACGGTCGAGGTGTGGGATCCAAATGGCAATAAGGTTCGGTAGAGGTAGCAGCACGGCATCCCGAAGGGCCGGCTCGAAAGAGCCGGCCCTTCATTTATGCGGTACTACTAACTTGGAGCTATGAAAGCGGTCATCATCACGCGGCCGGGCGGGGCGGATGTGCTCGAGATTCAGGAGCGGCCAAAACCGGAGCCTGGCGTCGGGCAGATTCGTGTGCGGGTGAGGGCGTCCGCACTCAATCGTGCGGATCTAATGCAGCGAGAGGGGAACTATCCCGTGCCGCCCGGCGTGTCGGCGGATATCAGCGGGATGGAATACGCGGGCGAGGTCGATTCCCTCGGGCCGTTGGCGACCCTTTGGAAGACCGGCGACCGGGTAATGGGGATCATTGGCGGCGCGGGTCACGCCGAGTTTTTGTGCGTGCACGAGAGAGAAGCGATGCCGGTTCCCAAAGGGATGTCGTGGGAGGACGCTGGCGCGATTCCGGAAGTTTTTCTTACAGCATACGACGCGCTCTTCAATCGATTGGCGCTTCGCACTGGTGAAACGCTGCTCATTCACGCGGTAGGGAGCGGAGTCGGAACCGCGGCTTTGCAGATCGCGCGCGCGGCGGGAGCGAGGGTGGTTGGGACCGCGCGCTCCGCTGACAAGCTCGAGCGGGCGAAGAAGCTCGGCCTCAATGTCGGGATCGATGCTTCGCGCGGGGACTGGGCCGCGCAGGTCGAGGCGGCGATCGGCGCACAACGCGTGCATGCCGTGGTGGATCTCGTGGGCGGGAACTACCTCGAGGGGAATATGCGCGTGCTGGCGTTGCGGGGCCGGATCGTGGTGGTCGGTCTAACCGGTGGTGCGAGTGCGCCACTAAACCTCGGCGTGCTTCTCGTAAAGCGGCTCACCATCGTCGGAACGACGCTGCGCGGGAGGCCGCTGGAAGAAAAAATCGCGGTGGCGCGTGATCTCTCCGAGCACATTCTTCCGCTTTTCGACGCGGGCCGGCTCAAGCCGGTCGTCGATCGTGTGTTTCCATTCGACGAAATCCGTGCGGCGCACAAGCTCATGGAATCGAACGAGACGTTCGGGAAAATCGTGCTCGCGTGGCAGTCGTGATTCCTGACAACGCGCGGACCTGGATAGAGAAAGTGGCCGGGGGCCGCGTGGTTTCCGTCGCGGCCCTCCCGGGCGCGACTTCTTCGTTGCTGCACGCGGTCGACGTCGAAACCGCGGACGGTGAGACCATGAGCCTCGTTCTTAGGCGGTTCACGAACAAGGATTGGGTAAAGAAAGAGCCGGATATCGCAACCCGGGAAGCCAAGAGTGTGGTGCACGCGACGGAAGCCGGCCTTCCCGTTCCGCAGCTCGTGGGGTGTGACGCCGACGGATCAAAGTGTGGAGCGCCGGCGACGCTCGTAACGATGGTTCGCGGCGAAGTAGTGCTGCAGCCCGAAAGCTGGACCGAGTGGCTTCAGGGTCTTGCCCATGTCGCGGCGCGGATTCATAAAGTTGAGGCCGAGGGATTCCGCTGGAAGTATCGCCGGTATAACGATCGTGCCAAGCTTGCCGTGCCCGATTGGTCAGCGCAACCGGAGGCGTGGGGAAGGGCGATCGAGGTCGTTCAGGAGCCCGCGCCTGTCTACACCGAGTGCTTCGTGCACCGCGATTTTCACCCGAGCAATGTCCTCTGGTGGAACGGTCGAGTCAGCGGCGTCGTCGACTGGGTAAATGCCTGCAGAGGGCCGGCGGGGATAGACGTGGCCTGGTGCCGGCACAATCTGGCGAGCCTGCATGGTCTACTGGCCGCGGACGAATTCCTCTCGCAGTACAGCGCGGCCGCGGGACCCGCGTTCGAGTATCACCCCTATTGGGATCTGATGTCGGTGGTGGAGCTGTTGCCTGGACCGCCATCGATGTATGAGGGGTGGCGGGCTGGCGGAGTTCCGGAGATTGACGACGCGCTCATTCGGCAGCGCATCGATCTCTACGTCGCGAGCGTCGTGACGCGGCTCAGCTCTTTCCCTTCCGTTTCCTACTCCGCCGATCCTGGATCAGAATCGTCGCAACCATCCACAGCCCAATTATCGCTGCGATAAGAAAGCCCACGATTCCGAGTCGGGGCTTGTACGCCATGAGCAGACCGCTCGCCACGAGCAGTCCACCCGACTTCAGTGTCGCCGACACCAAGTGGCTGCGCGTGACTTCAACGTAGATATTTATGCATGCCGAAGAAGAAGACAGCCAAGAACGCCACCAAGTCGCGCTCGGCGGCCAAGCGACGCGCGGCGCGGCCCAGGTCCGGTCGCGTAGGAGTCACGCGGGTGCCGAAGCCGTGGGGGCACGAGACCATCTGGGCGCGGTCGGAACGGTACGTGGGGAAGATTCTGCATATCAACGCCGGCCACGAGCTGTCGGTGCAATATCACAACAGGAAGGATGAAACCGTCTACCTGCTTTCGGGCGAGATCGTGTACCGCGTTCAGAGAGAAGGCGACGACATTCTTGACGACATGAAGCTCAAGGTCGGTGAGTCATTCAGAATCATACCGGGGACGATCCATCAAATGATCGCCCTGACGGACTGCGACGTGCTGGAAGTGTCGACACCGGAGATAGACGACGTCGTCCGTCTGAGCGACAGATACGGAAGAGAGGGGACAAGCGAGCCATGAAAGTAATCATCCCGCTGGCGGGGAAGGGAACGCGTCTTCGCCCGCACACCCACCTGACGCCCAAGCCGATGATGAAGGTCGCGGGCAAGCCGGTGATGTCGTACGTCCTCGACGAGCTGAAGAAGCTCGGCAACGTCGAACAGATTGTTTACATCACGGGCCATCTGAAGGAAAAAGTCGAGGCGTACGCGCGCGCCGAGATGGACGTGCCCTCGGTGTTCATCGAGCAGAAGGTGCAGGATGGGACGGCGGGCGCGATCGCGCTCGCGCGCCCCTATGTGGATCAGCCCGTGCTGATCATCTTCGTCGATACGATCTTCGACGCGGATCTTTCCAAAGTGAAGAGCGTGGACGCCGACGGCATCATCTGGGTGAAGGAGGTCGAGGACTATCAGCGCTTCGGCGTCGTCGTGACGGACAAGGACGGCAACATGACGAAGATCATCGAGAAGCCGAAGACGCCGATCTCCAAGAGAGCCAACATCGGGCTGTACTACATCAGGAACTGGAAGCTGTTATTCGAGGGAATCGAGTGGGTTCTCAAGCAGCCGAAGAACCAGGGCGAGTATTTCCTCACCGACGCGTTCCAGTACATGATCGACAAGGGCGCGAAGATCAGAGTCATAGACGTCGAAGGGTGGTACGACGCCGGAAAGATCGACACGATGATCGAGACCAACCGGGCGATGCTCGCGCGCGGCCGCGCCCGCCGGCCGAGGAACGCCGGTGACTCGACGATTATCGATCCCGTTTACATCGAAGACAACGTCACGTTGAAGAAATCGAAGATCGGGCCCAACGTCTCGATCGGCGCGGGCTCGGTTCTCGACGCCGTCGAGATCAGCGACTCTATCGTCGGCTCGAACGCTACCATCACGAAATCGGTGCTGAAGAACTCGCTGGTCGGCGACGATACGGTGGTCGAAGGCGTGGAGGGCGAGGTGACGATGGGAGATCACTCGGAGGTGCGGGGATCGTAAGCCCGGCAGCAGTGCAGAAGCCACGTCCGAAGCTTGGACGCAACGTCATCGGGCTGAGCGCGGTGAGCTTCTTCACCGACGTCTCGACGGAGATGATCTATCCGCTGCTGCCGGTGTTTCTAGCCGGAGTGTTGGGCGCCAACGCCAGCTTCATCGGCGCGATCGAGGGGACGGCGGAGACGACGGCGTCGCTGCTCAAGCTGCTGAGTGGATGGTGGTCGGACAAGGTCTCGACCAGAAAGCCTTTCGTAGTGGCCGGATATCTCCTTGCCTCGATCGTGCGCCCGTTCACCGCGGCGGCGCACAGCGCGACGCAGGTGCTGGCGATTCGCGTGACCGACCGGGTGGGCAAGGGCATCCGCAGCTCCGCTCGTGATGCGCTGCTAGCCGACTCGGCGGTCCCCGAAGCGCGGGGACGCGCGTTCGGGTTTCATGCAGCGGCCGACAACGCGGGCGCCGTATTGGGCCCTCTCGTAGCATTTTTTATCCTCAGGCTTCACGGCGTCGGCGCGCCCGATATGAGCGGCCACCTCCTTCCGCGCGACGAGCACGCGATGAGGAACGTGTTCTGGCTTTCGGCGATACCGGCCGCGATAGCCATGGTCATCCTGATCGTAGTGGTGCGCGACATACCGCGGCGAGACAGCGCCAAGCCAGGCGAAGCAGGCGGATCGGCGAGTCTTGGCGGCCGCTTCTGGGGGTACCTCGTCGTCGTCCTGCTTTTCACGCTCGGAAATTCGACCGACGCGTTTCTGCTGCTCCGCGCAAATCAGCTCGGCGTGCCCGTTGCGCTGGCGCCGATACTCTGGGCCCTGCTCAACTTCGTGAAGTCCGCGACGGGCACCTACGGCGGGCAGCTCTCCGATACGATCGGTCGCAAGCCGCTGATCGTGGGAGGATGGCTGCTCTACGCCGCGGTGTACTTCGCGTTCGCGTGGGCGGGTGCCCCGTGGCAGGCGTGGGCGTTGTTCGCGGTCTACGGAATTTTCTACGGCATGACGGAAGGCACGGAGAAGGCGCTCGTCGCCGACATCGTTCCCGCGGTTCGGCGCGGGGCTGCCTTCGGATGGTACAACCTCGCGATTGGCCTGGGCGCTCTGCCGGCGTCTCTCATCTTCGGCTGGATCTGGGACCGTTCCGGATCGCCGAGCGCATTCGTGTTTGGCGCGACGCTGGCGCTCGCTGCGGCGATCCTCATGGCAGTGGTCGCTCCTTCATCGCAACTGAGCGAGGCGAAGTGATCTCGTAAGCGGTTCGCGGATTACGCTTGGCTCTCCACGAGCGGATAGAGTGCGCGCTTCACCAATCGCACCACCGCCGAGGAGGGAGTATGAGACACACACATGGCGACGGAGTTCGTTTTCTCGCGTTATTCGCGGCGCTCACTGCCTGCGCCGATCCCGCCACCCGCACAGTCGGCCCTATCGGGTCGAAAGAGATTGTCACCGAGCCTACGCCCGCGTCAGCGAGCGAGGAGCGCGTCGCGCTGACCAGGATCGCGCGGCTGGTGGCGGAGGCGATGGACAACGAGCCCGCGCGGCAGCATCTCAAGCGCGACATGCGCGCAGCGCCGTATAAGGAGCACAAGCTGGAGCTCGCGACTTATCTGCGATCGAAGGACGGTCGAGCGCTGCTCGAGGGCATGGCACGGCTGACCCGTGCCGGCGAGAGTGAGGTGTTTGGCGCGCTCGCGGCGATTCGACCGTTGGAGTTCTACATGCCCGTGCAAAGGCATCGCGAATCGTGGACTGGCAAAGCGGACGTTCTCGTGGTGTCGCAGCTGGATGAGTCGGAGCCGATCGTAGCGTTCGACGAGAGAGGGAGCGAGGTCTCGCTCGACCGGAAAGTCGCGCCGGATCAGCCGACGCTCTCGATCGTGCCCGTGGAAACGCGATTCGACCAGCCGATGACTGCGGCGGCGTCGCGAAACGCTCGCGATCAGGGCGGTAGCGCGATCGGAACGCTCGAGCCGATGGTCCTCAAAGGATCCAGCCTCGTCCTCTGCGGCGACTGCGGTGGTGCCGGGGGTGGTGGCGCCCCTCCGCCTTCAATCCCGCCGGGACTCTACCTGGAGTATTCGCGGATTCTTGATGCCAAGGAACCATGGTTCCGCGGAGACCCAGAGATCGAGGTCCATATCCAGGGGCCGACTACCCAGGCCGCTCCCACCTACGGTGAGGATCTGTCGTGCTCAGGCGAGCACGCGTATGATTTCAGGAAGGTGTTCAATCAGGACGGCGCGTTTTGGGAAGGAAGGGTGATGCTGTTTTCGCCTGATGAAACGGTGGCATTCGCGAACAAGTTCAACCAAGGGTTCCACGTTCTCTTCTGGGAGGACGACAACGTGCCATGCATGCTCAAGCTCGATTCCAACGCCTTGGTCGACCTGCTAAAATCCACGGCGAATGCATTCAGCACGGTGGCCATCAAGGTATTTCCCGGGGCATCGCTTCCAGTGATGGTTGGAGTTTTCCTGGGCACGTTCTTTTCAAACCCTGGGGCGTGGCTACTCACGAACGACGACTTTCTGGGGGCCGCCGTGGATCAGGCGAGCGCCGGTTACTACTACCCTGGCAACACGCACGTGATCATGGATGGAACCACGCTCAATGGGCGTGCGACGATCGTTTACCGGCAATAGCGAACGGGAGGAGAGATGTCACGTTTTCTGCTGGCACTTTGCACCGGGACCTGCATACTCATCTCGGGGCCGACTCTAATGACTGCTCAGGAGCGGAATTACGACGAAAACGCGCTTCGCGTCGAGGAGCACCGCGGCACGATCAGCATCGTCAGGGGCGCCTCGGAAACGGTGGTGGCGAAGATAGGCGTTTTCCGGGCAGTAGATGTGGCAGCCGTTGTAGGTCCGTCTCCCAAGGCGATGGCGGAGGCCACGGTTTTTCAGCGCAATTACCGCCCCGGAACATGGCTGGCGTCTCTTGGAATAATGACACTTGGCGCCGCGATCGGAGCATCTCGAATTTCCGGCTTGAACCAGGCGGTTCCCACCTCATTGACCATTGTCAGCGTCTCGTTGATCACCTTTGGAGGGGTTAAGCTGGAGACCGCGCATCGAGCACTTGCCAGAGCCATCTGGTGGTACAATCGTGATCTGAAGTAGCTCTACCCGCGATGTGTTCCTCGGGTCGCTCAGTCGTCTGTAAAGGACAAACTGGCGACCAATGAGGATCAATGAATTCGACATTTTTTCGGGCGCTGCTGGTTGGCGCCACTGTTAGCGGAGCGACGGCCGGCGCCCAGACGATAAGTCATGCGGCGCCGCCCGTTGCAAACTCGGAATCCGGAAGCGTCGCAGGTACCCCGCGCACTCGCCCGCCGAGCGATTCGTCCCACAGCTACGACGCTCAGGCACTGCGCTTTGAGTCTCGTTGGGGTAGCGCTTACATCGTTCGCGGAGCCGATGGCCCCGTAATCGGCACCGCCGGATTGTTCCGGAGCTTCGACGTGACCCAGCTGGTCGCATCGTCGCCGCAGGCGGTGACGGCAGCCCGCGAGTTCAAGACGAACAACTTCAGCGGCTCTCTCGTGGGAGGTCTGGGAGCGACCACGGTCGTGGTCGGCGCCATTCTCACGAGTAACAGCTCGAACAACGCTGCCAGTCCGATCCTCATTGTCGCGGGCTCCCTCGCAGTTGCGTGGGGCGTCCAGCACCTGAACATGGGGTACTCGGCCTTGTCCCGGACTCTGTGGTGGTACAATCGGGATCTCACGCGTTGACCTATCGCCGCTTCCAGCGCCGGTAACCCATCCATCCGGCGAGACCGATCAGGGCCAGGGGGATGACGATTCCAAGCGACGCGACAAATCCGGCGACGAGCGCGACGAAGTTCTTCCAGGCGCGATTCAGCGCCGCGGCGATCGGATTCTCGCCGGGGGCGTTGCCCAATATCGCTACCGGCTCGTGGACGGTGATCGTGAGAGTGCTGATGGCTGCGCGCGAGCTCAGATAACGAAGTCTCCCCTGGTAGCGCTCGATCTCTTCCCGGACGCGCGCCAGCTCGTGCTCGACGCGCAGAACCTCGTCGAGCTTCCCGGTCCTGGTGGAAAGTAGGGTGATAAGCCGGTCCTCGAGACGGCGTGCGTTGTTCATACGGGCAGTGACATCGACGAACTCTTCGCCGACGTCCTCCGCCGTGGAGTTGACCGTCTCTACTTTTCCGATCGTCGAGAGCGAGCCCACGGCCTGATCGTATTTCAGCGCGGGAATCTTGAGCTCGAGCGTCGCCTGCCGGATCTGATCACGGCCCCCACTGATCGAGGAGTTGGTGATGTAGCCTCCGACCTGGGCAGTGAGCTGGCGAATTTTGAGAATGGCCGGATCGACCTTGTCGACTTCGATGAATGCCTGGCCGTTCCGAATCACCATTGTGGGCGCCATCGCGGCGGCACCGTTCACACCTTGAAGTGCGTCGGGGCCGGAGTTCTCCTGTGATGCCCCTCCGTCGGTCGAGGGTGCCCGGGATTCGGCAACGATGTTGGACGTGGCCGTCGCGGCATCCGCCACGAAGCCGCCCAGGGCGCCGGATTGTCTAGCCGGCAAGCCGGGGGCTGGCGCTCCGACGCGCTGGCCCAGTGCTTTGGAAAGGGCTTCCTGTCGGTTGGCGGCGACACTGCTGCTATCGGCAGCGGAAGAGGAATCGCGGTCGCACCCCGTGAGGGCGCAGGCCGCGATGACGAGCAAGGCTAGTGCTTTCATTTTCTGACTCGGTTGAGGTCTCAGGGGAGACGCCAACCGAATCAGTTGTTGCACAGCTACGGCTTCAGCAGCACTTCGATCCCGCCTTGTTGTAGCGGTCGTTCATGCGCGTGTGCCGGAATTCGGTCTCGGTCATTATCCGATCGCCGGGATGAGCGGAGCGCATGTGCCCAAGGTAGCGGTCGTAATCAGGAACGCCGAGCACTGCTCGGACCATGGAGGCGGCGCGATTAAACATTGAGGTGAGGTAGTTGATCATTTGGATGAATTACGAGCCGGCAAATATCTTTCGAACAACTCGTAGATGCGGCGGTACTCGTCCGCCCACGACGAGGGTCTTACGAATGCATGATCCTCGACCGGATACGCCGCAAGCTCCCACCGCGTTTTGCCGAGCTCGATGAACCGTTGGGTGAGCCTTACGATATCCTGAAAATGGACGTTGGTGTCTACCATCCCGTGCGCCATCAGCAGCGGATCCTGCAGACCTTGCGCGTAGTAAATAGGTGACGATTGACGGTACGCCAGCGTATCGTTTTGCGGAAGATTGAGGATGTTTGAGGTATAACCCTGATTGTAGTGCGCCCAGTCGGTGACGCTCCTCAAGGCCGCGCCCGCGCCAAAGTGGGGAGACTCCGTAAACAGGGCCATAAGGGTGATGAACCCGCCGTAGCTGCCGCCGTAGATGCCGATGCGCTTGGGGTCAACTCCGACGCTCTGGACCAGGTATTTGGACGCATCCACCTGATCCTGGAGGTCCCGCCCACCCATGTGCCGGTAGATCGCTGTCCGCCAGTCGCGCCCATACCCATCGGACCCGCGATAATCGAGATCGACGACCGTGTAGCCCTTCGACGCGAGAAACTGGTTGAACATGTACTCGCGAGGGTACTCGGACCAGAAATTCCCGACGTTGTGCAGGTATCCGGCGCCGTGCACGAAAATCACCGCTGCTCCATTCGGCTGCGCGTGCATGTCGCTCGGCTTGTAAATGTGCGCGGGCACCTGGACGCCGTCGGACGCCGGAATCATCACGATCTCCGGTACGATCCACGCAAACGACAGCCACTCCGCGCTCGGTGACACGGTCAGCTGCGACATCTCGGCACCCGGCCTGTCGTTCAGCAGAAACAGATCGGGCGGACGATTCACGTACGAGTAGACATCGGCGACGAGCAGGCCGTCCGGGGATACGACCGCATTGTGCTTCCCAACTCGGGTCGTGATTCTCTCCAGCGGTCCGCCCGCCGTCGGCATGCGATAGAGATGCTGCTCAAACGGGGAGACCTGGTTCGTCTGCAGATGGAACCAGTGGTCGTCGGGGGAGAGGGCGACTTCGCGCACCTCCCATTTGCCCCTGGTCAGCTGCTTCTTTCCGGTTCCGTCGGGCGCGATCGTGTAGAGATGGGAGAATCCATCGGCTTCGGAGATGTACCAGACGCGTCCGGCGCCGCCGCCGTACCAGCCTCCACATTCGCTGCAGGGGCCGCCGATCCACGCCGTGTCGCGCGCTTCTTCGAGCGTCGTGAGCTTTCCAGCCGGATCCACGGTCTGGAGAAGGCGCGTCTTGTTGTCGCCGCTGTAGGCGTAGAGAAGCGCTCTCGTTCCCGCGTCGTTCCAGCCAAGCAGGTCGAAGGCGCCGGTCGTCGTATCGGAGGAAAAGGTCTTGAGCCAGGTGACAGTCGCCGCCGGAAGGGTGATAAGCGCGACACGTCCTCGCTGCTCGGCATCGCCGACCTTGGTGCGAACCCGAAGCTCCTCGGTGTACCCCGTGCGGGTGACGTACTGCGGAATGTCGGTCGTCCGGTTTCCAGCGGCCGGTGTGTGGGTCGTGATCAGCAGCGACGTGCCGGTGGGCGAGATCGAGAAGTCCGACACCTGCTCGGTGCTCTGCACATAAACGGGTCTGAGGCCGAGCGAGTCGCGCTGCAGTCTATCCAGGCGGGCGATGCTGTCGGCCCGAATGCGGTCGCGCACGGACTCGAACAGGTCGCGCTGCTGCTGCTCAAGGCGTCCACGCTGTCCCTGTGCTCGCGACGAGTCCGTCGGCGCGGGCCCCTGCCGGATATCGGTCACCTGCCGGAGGAAGCCGGAGGACAGATCGATCGAGTAGATGTTGTTGCTGCGAACGAAAAAGATCTCTCTGTCATTGGCCGAGAACTGCGGACTGTGCTCTGCTTCGACCGTCTGGGTGAGGCGCCTGATCGTGCCGGCCGTGAGATCGTTGATGAACAGGTCGCCGTTGAACTCGACGACGGAATACCTGCCGTTGTGCGATCTCTCGCTCGGGGCGAAGCGATAGCCGGTCGAATCGACTTGCTGAATCGAGACTCGTTCGGGCTTTGCGCCTGGGACCGCGCGGACGCGAAACTGTTTCGGCGTCTCCCGCCAATCCGTGCCCGGCTCGAGCCAGGTGAAGTAGATCCACCTGCTGTCGGCGCTCCAGCGGACGTTGTCGGGCTGGCGGCCGTACAGCTCTGGCCCGCGCATGATGTTCTTGATGGAGAAGTCGAATGGCCTGGATTGCTGCGCGGCGAGCGGAAGAGCCGCGAACAGCAACAGGAGCCCTTGTAAAAGCTTGCGCATCAGATGGGGAGATTGTTTGGGGAAATGCCAGCGGCGGTTTAATCCGGGACCTGCGGCCAAGAATCTAGCCTGGAGTCGTGCTCCTCACACCTGCCCGCTCCAATGAGATCGTTGTCCCCTCCGGTTGGTGCGTCACCGAGCCGCCCTGCGCGGCGATCAATCTGTCCGCGAGCGCGACGTCCCCAGTGTACGAGTGGGGAGAACCATGGTTCACGATGATCATGATCCTCGTCGGCTCACTTGCCGCGTGAATCGAGACCGACGTTCCGGGGATGGCGTAGCGTACCGCGTCCTTCAGTATCAATCCAAGGGCGTCCTGCAGTCTTCCGCGGTCGCCGACCACTCGGGGCAATGCAGGCTCCAGCTCGGAGAGGATCCGGACGCCCTGCCTTGTTGCCTGCGCATTCAGTATTGGGAGCAGCGACTTGATCAGCTCGCCGGGTTTCACCAGGTCCCGGCGGAGGGTCAGAGCCCCGCGGTCGATGTCCGCGATTTCACGGAGGTGATTGAGCTCCACCTCTGCCGCCTCAGTGGCCTCACGCGCGGCGCCTATCATCTCTTCCTGGTTGTCGTTCAGCTCGCCGAAGTGATTGTCCTGCAGCACGTGCAGAGACAGGCGCGCTTCGGCGAGCTGCTTCGACGCCGAGGTCGCGGCTTCAGCGAGAAGCGTGGCGTACTCAATGTTACGTCGCCCCGCATCTTCCGCGGCGCGGGCTGCGTCTGCTTTGGCCGCCGTTGCCGCTTCTCCGAGCGATTCGACTCGCTGCTCGATGACATCCAGCTCGTCCACCTTTTCGTCTCCACCTTTCGTGGAAGCGAGACGCTCGACTCGGCGCGCGACGTAGCGCGTTTCCCGCCACGCTACGACGAGTGAGATTATCGTCGCGGCGCCAGCGGCCCAAACGACCATTTCCGGCGCCGCGTGATGGAACTGACCCCAGTAGGCAAGACCAGCAACGGTAAACAGTCCCACGACTGACGGGATCACGCCGAGGAATAGGCGGTGCGAGATCTTCATGGGCGCGAGGACTTGTTGGCCCGCTGGTCGTTGAATGACACGACCAGGACGTCGATATCCATTGTGTTGTTCACGAGCTTGTCGACAACGGAGCCGCGGGTGACGTGCTGCCACCAGTTTCGTCTGGATTGTCCCGCGACGATGAGGGTGACGCCGTGCTCGACCGCGAACTGGATGAGGGTTGCCGCGACATCGGTCCCCTCGAGCTTCACGACTTCAGCTCCCATACTCTGTGCCTTTTGAATGTTGTCAACCAGCTTCCGCTGCACCGTTGCATCTATCCGGTCCGCTCTTTCGTCCGGCGTTTGCACATAGACGCAATACCAATCGAGATTGAGGCGTCCCGCGATGCGGCTCGCCTTGCGCAGCAGCTCCTCGGTCAGCGTCAGTTGGCTCGGGAGTGCGACCAATAGCCGGTCCACAGTGCGTACCGATTGTGGCGTCTTTCTCACGTCGCCGCGAGTGATGCTCTCTCTGAGCCTGTCGACGTTGCTGGCGACTTCGCGGAGCGCCAGCTCGCGAAGCGTAGTGAGATTCTCTTCGGTGAAGAAGTTGGCGAGCGCGCCGGGAACCTTGTCGGCCGCGTAGATCTTCCCCTCGACGAGCCGCTGGCGGAGATCTTCGGCGCTGATGTCGAGGTTGACGACCTGGTCGGCGTCCGTCACCACCCAGTCGGGAATCGTCTCGCGAACCGTCACGCCGAGAGTCTCGGCGATGATGTTGTTGAGAGACTCGAGGTGCTGGACGTTGACAGCGGAGATTACGCTGATTCCTTCGTCGCGGAGAAGCTCCACATCCTGCCAGCGCTTGGCGTGCCGCGAGCCGGGCACGTTGGTGTGCGCCAGCTCGTCGACGATCGCCACTCCCGGCGCCCGGGCGATTATGGCGTCCACGTCCATCTCCTCGAGCGTCACTCCGCGGTACGCGATCTGCCGGCGCGGAACTACTTCCATGTCCCTTATCTGCGAGGCCGTCTCGGCGCGACCGTGGGTCTCGACGAATGCCACCACGACATCGATCCCCCGCCTGCGAAGATCATGCGCTTCCTGAAGCATCCGGACAGTCTTTCCCACTCCCGCCGCCGAACCGACGTAGACCTTGAGCTTCCCCCGCTCGCGGCTCTTGAGGAGCTCGACGAATTCCGACGTTTCCGGGCGCGGCGCTACCCGCCTATCTACCGGCGCAGCCGCATTCCCGTGTCCCTGTTCGAGGTCGTCGGGCATGCGCTGCGGAGCCTCTCAGAAGGTGAGTGCCAAGGAAGTTACAAGGAGTGTGTTGCTTTTGGATACTCCAGTCGAGGCCGAACGGTTGGGGAAGATCGGATCGCCCGCCCATGTCCCGCGCAGCTCGCTTCGCCAGAGAACGCGCGTATTGCCGAGTGGGGAGACATCGAGCCCCAGGGAGGCCATGGTCGCCTTGAATCCGTCCGGGGATCCAGTGACGACTATGACCTGATCGGGATCCTGATACCGTTCGGCGCGCCCGGAGATTCCAACAACCGGTGTCACTTGCAGCTTGCCGATGAGGCCAGCTGACCACCACGACGAGCTCCCAGTCGCCACCTGCTGCTGCGTACCGTAGTCGACATTGCCTTGCAGCGTGAAAGCGGAGGTGAGGCCACTCTTGAATCCCACTCCGTTGAAGACGCGAAGGCGGCTTGAAGACACCTCGTTGCCTACGAAGTTGTAGTAGGAGAACGTCGTACTCGAGCTTCGCGCGTAGTCGAGCCGCGCGCCAACTGCCTTGTCTTGATTGTTCTCCGAGATGTTCTGCCAGCCGTTCACAACGGTGACCAGCGCACTCAGTTTGGGCGTCGCCTGCCACGTAAGCTTCACTCCACTCTCATAGGCCGGCGTGAAGTCAAAGCTCAGGGAGCGAGTGTAGGTAGGGTTATCACGAGAGGTCCAGTTTTCCATACCGATGTGAGACAGGAAGATTCCTCCGTCCACCCACAAGGTCGGGGTGATCTCATATCCCGCAACTGCTTCCTGAATGAACCGCGAGAGGCTCGGGCCGCTGACTGTTCCAATAGCAGGCTCTCCGCCGTAATTCGATTGCACCGACGTCCCGGCCTGGAGCGCCAACCGGCCCCGTACACGCGGGCCGGTGACTTTGACCTCAACCCAGCCGAGATTCACGTTGAATTCGTTGTGACGCACCGCCTGAGTAGTAAAGGGCCGGTCGAAATTCACTGGCCGCCCAAAATCATAAGCGTAGTAGCTGTCGACGAAGCCGCCGAAAGTGACTGTGACCGCCGTGTCA
>Ga0208078_1000162_pt1 | contig 18264 bp, 13 predicted proteins | sample NGESurdeep072012_3_FD_184468 | JGI IMG/M metagenome (GOLD analysis project Ga0208078, IMG submission 184468) | Arctic peat soil microbial communities from Barrow, Alaska - NGEE Surface sample 53-2 deep-072012 (SPAdes) | ecosystem: Environmental > Terrestrial > Soil > Wetlands > Peat ...
GCTCGTGATCGCCGTCGTCGCCGGCTTCGCCGTCATCGGCAACGGCGCCACGTCGTACACCATCAAGATGTTCCGCGAGAGCGACGCCGAGTGGCAGCTCGCGCAACTCTATCGCGGCCAGCCCGACTGGGACGCCGCGCATCCTGTGCTCGGTCCCGAATCCGACAGCGCCGCACTCGTCATCTCCTCCTCCGAGCTCAAGTCGCTCTACTATCTCCATCGCGTCGACGTACTGCTCAGCGTCGACTACCTCGGCGATCCGCGCAAGCCGGGCCCGGAGTTCACGACCTTTCGGAAGCTCGCGCGTCCGGTTGTGAGCACCACTGCCTCGCTCGCGCAGCTGCGCGCCTGCTATCCCACGGGGCTCGTGGTCGCCGAGCACGGGCAGTGGCGCTCGCCCTGGAGCATCCAGTCGGGAGTCGCCGACTACATCGAAACGACGATGGAGCAGGTGAAGTTGCCGATGCCGACGCGGCTGCTCGCCTATCGCTGGCGCACTTCCGTACCGGACAGTACGGCGAATTGCGCGGCGATTCAAGCAATCGTCCATAAGTAATGACCAGTCGCTCTCTCGAGGTGCGGTAGCATGGAGTATCGCACCGTCGCGCAACTCGACGACGCCGTCGTCAGCTGGCTCGCGGAGCTCCCGCGCGACATCGATATCGTCGCGGGGGTGCCGCGCAGTGGGCTGCTTGTGGCGAACCTCGTCGCGCTCCATCTCAACGTGCCGATGACGGACGTTGCGGGGATCGTGGAGGGGCGCGTCATCCAGTCCGGCGCGCGCTTCAACGGCAGCGATGCGCGGCCCTTCTTGAGCAAGCCGCGCCACGTGCTCGTCGTCGACGACAGCGTGTGCTCCGGCTCGGCGATGGCGAGGGTGAAGGCGCAGCTCGCGGCGGCCGCACTGCCACATCGCATCACATACGCCGCCGTCTACATGTCGCCGGAGGCGCGCCTCGATGGCCACGTCGATCTCTATCGCGAGGTCGTCGCGATGCCGCGCGTGTTCGAGTGGAATCTCATGCACGGCACCGTACTCGCGAACAGCTGCGTGGATATAGACGGCGTGCTCTGTCTCGATCCGACGGACGACGAGAACGACGACGGCGAGTGCTACGCCCGCTTTCTGCGCGACACGCCCGCACTGCTGTTGCCGACGGCGCCCGTGGCGTGGCTCGTCACCTCCCGCCTCGAGAAGTACCGCAAGCAGACCGCCGAGTGGCTCGCGCGCCACGAGGTGCGCTACGGCGGGCTGCGCATGATGCAGTATCCGGACATGGCGGCGCGCCGCGCCGCGCGCGCCTACGCGCGCTTCAAGACGGATGTCTACCTCGAGACCGGCGCGTGGCTCTTCATCGAGAGTAGCGCGGCGCTCGCGGCGCAGATCGCAACGCTCGCGGGACGCTCGGTGTTCTGCACCGAGACGCGCGAGATGCTCCAGCCCGGCGAGTCGGCCTCCGCTGCGCGCCGCGCGCCGCCGCCGCAGGAGCCGGCGCTGGGCGCGGCCCTGCGCGCCACCGCGCGAGCTGTGCGCCAGCGGTTGCGTGGAGCCACCCGAAAGGGCTAAGTTGCGGGGCTCATATGACTTGCCCCCCTCCTCCCGCCGTCCGCGCGGGAGGCGGCAGTCCACAGGGAGGAATTACAGCAATGCCTCGCAAGTATGAGGTGGTGTACATCTTCGATGCCGCACTCGAAGATGCTACGATCACCGACACGCTCACGCGCGTTCACGCGCTGCTCGGCACCGGCGAAGTCGCCGTCGAGCATTGGGGAAAGCGCGCTCTCGCGTATCCCATCGGCCGTCGCGAGACGGGCCACTACGCCATCGCGCACTTCGAAGCCGAAGCGACCACGCTGCCGGAATACGAGCGCGCACTCAAGCTGGATGAGGGCGTCGTTCGCTACCTCATCACGCTGCACGAGCACGAAGTCGGCGCTCCGCCGATGACCGAGGAAGAGATCGCCGCCGGACGTGGGCGCGCGAGTGACGACGACGACGACGAGGATTAGCATGCGACGCCCACAGAAGAGTTGCCCATTCTGCGAAACCCGCGTGCGATTCATCGATTACAAGGATGATCGTACCATCGGACGCTTCCTCACCGACACCGGCAAGATCCTGCCGAGTCGCCTGAGCGGCGTGTGCGCGCGTCACCAGCGCCAGCTGTCGACGGCGATCAAGCGTGCGCGCTATCTCGCGCTCGTGCCGTACATTCGGGGTCACCAGGCTTAGCATGAGCGACGCCCTCGCGGCTCCGCCGCGGGAGCAGGGTTGGACGCGCATCGTGATCGCGCTCGTGGCGTTCCTCCTGCTCTCGCACGCGCCGGTCGTGAGGGCGGCCGCACCTGTCGTGGATACGCTGTTGCTGTTGGTCCCCGCCCTCGCCGCGTGCTTCATCGCGGGGTGGCGCAGGGGCGGTTCCACCGCGCTCGCGCTTGCGTGGGCGGCACTCGCGGGATTGCTGCTGGCAATCCCCGCGACTCAGGGAAGCGAGGCCTACACCGATCTCGCGCGCTCCTGGGGAGTGCTCGTCGCCGGCGCGCTCGGCCTCGTCTGCATTCTGGGATGGCGTCGCCAGTTCCTCGGTCGCGCGCTCGCGGCCGTCGGCATCGCGGCGCTCATCGCCGTGATCGGCATGGCCTTCGCGCCGCACGCGGCATCGCGGATCGAAGGTGTGTTCGCGCGGGAGTTCCAGCTGCGCAATACGGCGGTGCTCGCGCACTGGGCGGAGTGGTTTCCCGGTGTTCGCTTCGCTCCCGCAGCGCGGGACTGGGCGGCACGCAGGGCGATCGAGCTGCAAAGCGCCTCGGGAACGTTCGCGGCACCGTTGTACCCCGCCCTGCTCGCGCTCGAGTCGCTCGCGGCCTGCGCGCTGGCCTGGGGACTGTACCACCGCATGAGCCGCGCGCGACTCGGCGCGGCGATGGCGCCGTTTCGCTGTTTCCGGTTCAGCGACGAGCTGATCTGGGCGCTTGTGGCAGGAATGACGATTACGGTGCTACCCGCCCTCGACGCGCTGCGCGTCGTCGGCGCGAATCTCGTGGTCTTTTTCGGCGCGTTGTACGCGCTGCGCGGCTTCGGAGTGATCGCCTGGTTCTACCCCCAGCCGACGCTCGGCGCGCAGTTGGCGGCAAGCGCAGTTGCAGTGGTATTGTTGCCGGTGTCGCTCCCGCTCGCAGTGGGGTTGGGCGTCACCGATACGTGGATCGATTGGCGGCGACGCGTGCGGACGGCGAATTCGCCCGCAGGCCCTGGCGCCACCAGCTAGCTTTCTAAACGATCAACCGTTCGACCGGAGCTCTTCGATGATGGAAGTCATTCTCAAGCAGGCGATCGACAACCTCGGCCAGCCCGGCGACATCGTCACGGTGTCTCCCGGCTACGGCAGAAATTTTCTTCTCCCCCGCGGGCTCGCGTACGAAGCGACCCCTGGCAACCGCAAGCGCATCGAGCGCGAGAAGGCGCACCTCGAGGCAGCCGAGAACGAGCGTCGCGGACATGCGCAGGCGCTGGCCAATCGGCTGGAGCAGGTGTCGCTCACCTTCTCCGCTCGCGTCGGAGAAGAGGACAAGCTGTTCGGCTCGGTAACCTCGGCGGACATCGCGCAGCAGCTCCACGCGCAGGGCTTCCCCGAGATCGAGAAGCGCCAGATCGACCTTCACGAGCCGATCAAGGCGCTTGGCGTCTACAAAGTGCCTGTTCGCCTCCACGCCGACGTGAAGCCCGAAGTGCGCGTTTGGGTGATCAAGCAGTAAACGCGACCGCACCACCACGCGTGTTTTGACGCCCGGCGGAAACTTCCGCCGGGCGTTCGTGTAGTGGTGGTGGTACGCCCTCGGTTTCCGGCTCATATTGCGCGCTGTAGTCACGCTCACGGCAACTCGTGTATTGTGCGTTCTCACCACATCAATCAGGCACCTCGAACTCGTGTCCTCCATTCTCGCGCAAGTGCAGCGTGCGGCCGCGTTGTGTTTGGATCTGAAGGCGAACCACGTCGTGATGCTCGATCTGGACAAGGTCTCGAATGCCACCGACTTCTTCCTCATCGCCAGTGGTAACTCGGACACGCACGTGCGCGCGATCGCGGAGCACGTGATGGACGAAATGAAGAAGGAAGGCGTGCGCGCGCATCACGTCGAAGGGCTCGCGCAGGGACGCTGGGTTCTCATCGATTACGTCGATTTCGTCGTGCACGTTTTCCACCCCACGCTGCGCGACTTCTATCAGCTCGAGCGCCTGTGGGGTGATGCCCGGATCGTCGCCATCGAAGCGGAGGAAGCCAAGGTATGAGCTTACGCATTGTCTGGCGCGCGGCGCTCGCCACTCTCGCAGCGAGCGGCATGCTCGCATCGAGGGCGGCCGGGCAGGAGTACTTCGGTCAGAACCAGGTCCAGTACAAGGACTTCGACTGGCAGGTCATCGAGACCGAGCACTTCCTCATTCACTACTATCCCGGCGAGCGCATCGCCGCGATGCAGGGCGCGCGCATGGCCGAGCGCGACTACGCTCGCCTCTCGCACATTCTCGGTCACGAGTTCCGCGAGAAGAAGCCGATTCTCTTTTTCGCCTCGCGCGCCGACTTCGGACAGAACAACGTCACCGGCGACCTCGGCGAAGGAACCGGCGGTGTGACGGAGCCACTGCGCCATCGCATGCTAATGCCGTTCACCGGCGACTATCGCGGCCTCGAGCACGTGCTCACGCACGAAATGACGCACGAGTTCCAGTTCGACATCTTCGCGCGCGGGCGCGCGGGCGGCGGGATCGCCCAGCTCTCGCAGGTGAATCCGCCGCTCTGGTTCATGGAGGGTATGGCCGAGTATCTCTCGCTCGGCCCCGACTACGCGCGCTCGTCCACGGTGATGCGCGATGCCGCGATCAACGGCGACCTGCCCACGATCGTCAAGATGAACGAGAATCCCGATCGCTACGATCCGTATCGTTACGGCCAGCCGCTGTGGGCGTACGTCGCCGGCCGCTTCGGCGACGAGATCATCGGCTCGATCATGGCCGACGTTCCGTCCATGGGCATCGAGCGCGCCTTCAAGAAGGAAACGGGCGAGTCGCTCGAGGATCTTGGCGACGAATGGAAGGAAGCGATGCAGGTGAAGTATCTGCCGCAGGTTGCGAATCTCGACCGCCCGCGCCACTTCGCGAAGCCATTGCTTTCGCAGAAGATCAGCGGCGGCCAGGTCTTCCTCGCGCCGGCGCTCTCGCCCGACGGCAAGTACATCGCGTTCCTGTCGAATGGAAGCTTCCTCAAGGGCCAGGTATTCATCGACCTCTGGCTCGGCGACGCAAAAACCGGAAAGCGAATCGCGCGCCTCGTGAAGAGCACCTTCGATCCGAACTATCAGGAAATCGGAATTCTGTATTCGCAGAGCTCCTTCTCTCCGGATGGGAAGACGCTCGCCTTCTCCGCGCTCGGCGGCGGGAAGGAAGTGCTCTACCTGCTCGATGTGAAGCGGCGCAAGCGCATCGCGAAGATCGAGCTTCCGCTGGACGGCATCGTCGGCCCGAGCTGGTCGCCGGACGGGAAGCATCTCGTCTTCACCGGCAACAAGGGCGGCATCACGGATCTCTACACGATCGATGCGGACGGCAAGAATCTCACGCAGCTGACGCACGATCAGTTCGCGGACGAGCAGCCGCAGTGGTCGCCCGACGGATCGATGATCGCCTTCGCGACGGATCAGAGTCCGGGTGCGGACCTCGCGAATCTGCGCTTTCCGCACTGGCAGATCGCGATCTATCACGTCGATGGCGGCAACGTCGAGCTGATTCCCGGACAGAATGGGCTCAACATCAATCCGATGTGGGCGCCCGACTCGAAGTCCATCGCCTTCATCTCCGATCGCACCGGCGGGCAGAACATCTTCCTGTACGATCTCGTGGACAGGCAGCACTACCAGCTCACGAGCGTCGTTGGCGGAGTCATCTCCCTCACGGAGTTCAGCCCCGCGATCACGTGGTCGCCGGCAACGGACAGGCTCGCGTTCACCTACCTCGAGAACGGCGAGTACACCGTTTGGACGATCGACAATCCGCGGTCGCTCAAGCGCCAGCCCTTCTCCGCGCCGGCGAGCGTCGCGCAGATGCTCGCGTCGCGCGCGGACAGCGTGGCGGCGGCGAAGCGCGCGCGCGCCGACTCGGCGCTGCTCGACACGCTCTCGTATTCGTACTATCGCTCGGGCACGACCTTCCGCGCATCGAGTGCGCTGTCGGATTCGGGGCCGCGCGCCGAGCCGCGCGTCAACGTCGCGGCGCTGGTCGACAGCGGCTTCGTCACGCTTCCGGACACCAGTCAGTTCAAGGAGTACAAGTACCACATCCGCTTTTCGCCCGATTTCATCGCGCGGCCAACGGTCGGGTACTCGCGCGACAACTTCGGCAACGGCGTATTCGGCGGAACAGCGATCTCGCTCAGCGACATGACGGGCAATAACCATCTCGCCTTCGCACTATCGATCAACGGTCGCCTGGCAGACGCGCAGGGACTCGCGGCGTACACGAATCTCTCGCATCGCCTGCAGTACTCGGTGGGATACACGCAGTCGCCATTCTACTTCGGTGAAGGCTCGCAATTCGTCGACAACGGCGACGGCACGCTCACCGAGGAGAGCGTCGTCGCGCGCTACCTCGATCGCGAGGCGTTCGTCGTCGGCATCTATCCGCTCAATCGCTTCTCGAGAGTGGAGTTGGGGCTCACCCTCGCCGATCTCGAGCGTTCGTTCCTCATCTTCTCGCAGGTCGTCGACCAGTTCGGCAATCCGTTTCCAGGAAGTGCATCGCAGCAGGAAATCAACGGAAGCCGCAAGGTGTACCTCGAGCCGAGTCTCTCGTACGTGTCGGACAACACGCTCTTCGGCTACACCGGCCCGATCTACGGCCGGCGCTACCGCTTCGGCGTTACCCCAGCGGTCGGCCAGTTCCAGTGGATCGGGCTGCTCGCCGACTATCGTCGCTACGATGCGATTCTGTTCAGCTACCTGACCATCGCGACGCGCCTCACGGCAAATCTGTCGTACGGGCGCGACGCAGACAGCCTGCAGAAGTATCTGGGCTACAGCGACCTCATTCGTGGCTACGACGATCAGAGCTTCGCGATCACGAACGACAACTGCCCTGCCACTGTTACCAACGCGCAGCGATGCAATCGCCTGCTCGGCAGCAAGGTGGCGTTCGGCAACATCGAGCTGCGCTTCCCGCTGGTACGTGGCGGAATGGCGGGCGCGATTCCGCTGCCGCCGATCGAGGGCGCGTTCTTCTACGACGCCGGCACCACCTGGTTCAACGGGCAGAAGGTCGAGTTCAGTCGCGACAGTCAGGACAATCCCGCGAACGTGCGCTCGCTGCTGACCAGCTACGGTTTCGGGGTGCGGCTGAATCTGTTCAACTACGTGATCCTGCGATGGGACTACGCGATACCGCAGGACTCTCCTGGACGACACGGATTCTGGCAGTTCTCGTTGTATCCGACGTTCTGATCGCGTAGTTTCACCTTCGTGCGAACGTCGCCTCTGGCGCTGGCGCTCGTACTTGCTGCGTGCCATGGCTCGGACAAACGTCCGGCAGTCGAAAGCACGGGAAGCACTGCCGGCGCCAGCGCGAACGGACCGGATCAACTAGTTCTCCGATTTCCACGGAGCGGCGGAGTCGCGCGCGCGTTCTCGTACCCGCGCGTCGACTCCCTGGTGTGGAGCGCCACGAGCAAGGCGCCCGCCCTCGTCCGCCTGCTCGGCTTTGACGACGGCGCGGGCTCCGTACTCGGAGAGGACGCGAAGGGCGGCGTCGTGCGCATCGACCTTCGGCGCGGTGACGTCGCCCGCGACCCCGCCCCCAAGCTCTCCGACTTCGTCTCTGCCGACGGCTCCGCCGCGTACGCCGTGGGCGCCGATGGCTCGGTCACGCGCCTGACGCCGGCGGGCAGCTGGACCTTCAAGCCGCCCACTCCCGCGCACGACGTCGTACCGCAGCCCGATGGAACGCTGCTCGTGCTCGCCAATCGCGGCGCGGGGACGATGATCTGGCTCATCCGCCCGCCCGAAGATCGCATCGCCGATAGCGTGCTCATGCCGCGCGTCACGAAGTCGATTCGCACGCCCGCCGGCGATCGCGTCTACTTCCCTGTGGACTCCGGCCTCGTGGGCGTTCGCGGCCGCGACCTGCAGATCGTGCCGAGCCTCAAGCTCCCCGTGAAGCCGCGCGCAGTGGTGACTTCGCCGAGCGGCGATCGCATCTACGTCGCGGCCGACTCGAGCAACGAGCTGCTCGTCGTCGATCGCTACAGCGGAAACATCACGACACGCGTGACGCTCCCTTCGAGCGCTTCGGCGCTGCGTATGGATCCGACCGGACGCTACGTGCTCGCGAAGGCATCCAGTGGCGACACCGCGTACATCATCTCGGTGAGCACCGATCGCATGGTGAGCGAGGCGCAAACGCAGTGGCGCGCCGATCTTCCCGCCGTCGCGCCGAATGGCTGGCTCGCGCTCGTGCGCGGCAAGGACGTCGTGCTCGCGAACGCCGAGTCACTCGCGCCGCAGAAGACGGTGGTGGGCGGCGCGGCTGACGACTGGATGTTCATCAGCTGGAACGGATTCCGGCCGCGCGCCGCGAGTCTCGATCAGCCGGTGACCTTCGAGTCGAACGACACGGTGCATCGCGACACCACCGAGAATCCGTTCGCGGGCGCGACGCCGAGCCCCGGCGATACGCTCGCTGGCGACAGCGCGAAGACGGCGCCGCCCGCGGCGCCTGCGCCTCCTGGCACCGTGCTGCCTCCGCATGCCGCGCCCGCGCATGTAGCTTCCGCCGATAGCGCGCCCAAGCTGGGCGGATTCACCGTGCAGTTCGCCGCGCTACGTGCGCAGGATGCGGCCGGAGAGGTGTTGAAGGAAGTGCACGTCAGCGGCGCGACACCGCGACTCGTCGCCACGACGCGCGACGGGGTGACTATCTATCGTGTCGTGATCGGACCGTTCCCGACGCGCGAAGAGGCGGAGCGCATCGCGCGCACCTCGGGCAAGTCGTACTGGGTTTACGAGGGAGCACCCTGATGACGACGCCACTCGGCCCGATCCTCTCGATGTGGGAAGCGGAAGGAAATCGGCACGCTGCCGCGCTCGATGCGTGCGCGGGCGCGGTTGTGATCGGCGAGCGTCCGTCCACGGCGGCCGAGGTCGCGCTCGGAATCGCACGCGTGCAGGCGCGTCGCCGGCGCGTGGCAGTTGCGGACGCGGTGGGCGAGCTTGGGCCGCTCGAAGATCTCGTGCCGATGGATGCGCCGTACGGTCTCATCGACTCCTTCTTCTATGGCGTGTCGCTGAACAAGATCGCCTACACGGTCGACCCCGCGCGCAATCTCATCATCTTCCCGAGCGGCGCGGTGCCGATCGACCACGAGGCGCTGCTCGGGAGCGATCGCTGGATCAAATTGCTCGATGGCTTCCGCGCCGCGGATGGACTGCTCCTGATCGTCGCCCCCGCGGAATCGAGCGCGCTCTCGTCGCTCATTGAGGTGATGGACGGCGTGGTGCTCGTCGGCAACGTCGCTGCGGCGCCGGGCACACGCGTGCTCGCGCATGCGCGCCTGCCAATGATTCCTGCGCGACCAACGCCGGCATCGGTCGCGCCGATCGAGCCACCGCGCGCGTCGGCATCGCTGCCGACTCCCGCGCGCCCCACTCCCGCTGCGCCGCAGACGCCGGTCGCCGCGCCGACGCCGAGCGCGCCGCCGCCGGTCGGGCGCGCGACGCCCATCTCGCTGCCGCCGGTTCCGGTGCCCAAGCCCGCCGCGCCACCGAGCGACCCCTTGTCACCGCGCCGCCCGTCGTTCCACGACTGGAGCGCCATCGCCGCCGTTCCCGAAGCTGCGGAGGATGAGCTCGAGCGCGAGGAGTCGCGCGACGAGGCGCCCACGCGCGAAGTGCGCGAGCAGCGCGAGGAGCTTCCGCCGCACGAGCTCGCGGGTGAAGTGCCACCTCACGAAAGCGAGCCCGCGCTCGTGCCGCCGTGGGCCCGCGAGGAGGAGTTCACCGGCCCCTCGGCGCCACCAACCGGCAGCGCGAAGGCAATCTCCTTCTGGGTGGCGATCGTCTTCGGCGCCTTCATCGCTGCGGCGCTGCTCACGTGGGTCACGACGTCGATGCTCTCGCGCAACGATGGCGCCGACTCCTTCGCGGCAAAGCCAGACAGCGCGCATCCTGCGGCGCACGTGATCGCCGCTCCGGCGCCCACTGCGCTCGCGGTTCCTGCGCCGGCCATCGCGCCCGCCGCGGCGCCGCACGACTCCGCGTCACTCGCCGCAGCGCCGGACGCAGACAGCGCCGGCACTCCGTACGCCGTGGTGCTCGCCGATGTCTCGACAGTCACCGGCGCGAACGGCGAGCTCGATCAGGCAGCGGGACGCGGCCTCCCCGTCGTAACCTTCGCGCCGTATCCGCGCGCCGATGGACAGCTGTCATACATCGTGCTCGCCGGCGCGTCGCCCGACTCCGCCGGCGCGGACTCGCTGCTCAAAGCCGTGCGCGACAAGCACTATCGCAACGCGGCCGCCGCGCACGTAGTGAAGCTGCCGTACGCCGTCGTGATTCAGAAGGGCGTGTCGCAGGATCAGGCATCGATGTTCGTGCGCGCCTATCTCTCGAAGGGGCTGCCGGTATACCCACTTCTCCAGTCGGATGGAAGCGCGACGTTGTACGCAGGAGCATTCCGCGGAGTCGAGCAGGCCCAGCCACTGGTCACTAGCTTTAAGGCGAATGGCGATAAGCCGACCGTAGCGATTCGGACCGGGAGACCTTTCTAGTGCGTTTGACGAAGCTCGAGCTGCAAGGATTCAAGTCGTTCGCCGATCACACGACGATCCTCTTCGAGCCGGGCGTGACGGCAGTGGTCGGCCCGAACGGCTGTGGCAAGTCCAACGTCTCCGACGCCGTTCGCTGGGTGCTCGGCGAGCAGCGCGCGAAGACGCTGCGCGGCGCGAAAATGGAAGAGGTCATCTTTCAGGGCTCGTCGTCGCGCCGTCCGGTGAACATCGCCGAGGTGTCGCTGCACTTCGAGAATGAGGACGGCTCGCTCCCGGTGCCCTTCAAGGAAGTCGTCATCACGCGCCGCCTGTCGCGCAGCGGCGAGAGCGAGTACATGCTCAACGGCGCGGCGTGCCGGCTGCGCGACATCCACGACATGGTACGCGGAACGGGCTTGGGCGCCGACAGCGGCGTGGTGATCGAAGCGCGGATGATCGACGCGCTGCTCTCCGACCGCCCCGACGATCGCCGCGAGCTGTTCGAGGAAGCCGCCGGCGTCGGCCTCTATCGCGATCGCCGTCGCACCACCGCGCGACGCCTCGAGGAGACGACGGTCGATCTCTCGCGCCTCGACGATCTCATCTCCGAAGTGCAGAGCCAGGTGCGCTCGCTGTCGCGCCAGCGCAGGAAGGCCGAGCGCCACGGCGAGCTGATGGCGCGCCGCTTCGTCGCCGAGATCACGCTCGTGTCGCGCGAGATGGAAGCGTGGCAGACGGAGCTCGCCAGCCTCGAGCTGCAGGTGACATCGCTGCGCGAGACGCTTCCGATCGCCGAGCAGCGCGTGCACGAGGTCGAGCGCCAGCGCGAGAGCGCGTACGGCGCGCGCACCGCGGCCGAAGCCGGGCGCACGGAGCTCTCGCGCCTCGTCACCGAGCAGCGCGCGAACGCGATGCAACTCGAGAGTGAGCTCAAGGTGGCCGAGGAGCGCCAGCGCAACGCGCTCGCCCGTCGCGAGCGCGCGGATGCGGAGCGTCGCTCGGGCGAAGAGCTCGGCAATCGCCTCGCCGAGGATCGCAACTCCGTTGCGCAGGAGCGCGGCCAGCTCGAGGGCGAGCTCGGTAGTGCGCGCGAGACGCTCGCCGCGCGCACGAGCGCAGAAGAGGGCGCGCGCACCTCGGTGACGAATGCGCGTCTGGCGTTCGAGCAGCACGAGCGGCGCACGCGCGAGCTGCGCGACGAAGGTCGCCGTCTGGAGCTCGATCGCGAGAGCGCCGAGCGTGAGCAGCGCGAGCTCGCGCAGCGCGCGGAGCAGCTGGGTGCGGAGCGCGAGCAGCTATCGGAAGCGGTGAAGTCCGCGGCGGACGAGCTGCATCTCGCCGATCGCCACAAGGAAGAGGCGGACGCCGCGGCGGCCGAGATGGCCGCGAGCGTCACCGCCGCTCGCGCCGGCGCGGATGAGGCGCGTGCGCGCGAGAGCACCGCGCGCACCGAGCGCTTGCGCGCCGAGGAGCAATGGACGTCGCTGCAGGGAAAGGTGAACGGACTCGAGGCGCTCGAGCGCGATCGCGTCGGTCTCGCACCCGCGGCCGCGCAGCTGCTCAAGGATCGCGATCAGTTCGGCGAGGGCGCGGTGCTCGGCCCACTCTCGGATTTCGTGTCGACGGGCGCCGCATCGGCGCAGGCCGTCGAGCGCTTCCTCGGCAATACGGTCCACGCGATTCTGGTGCGCGATCGCGCGGCGGCGGACGCGATCCGCGCGTGGCACGCGCGCGTGAATCCGGGACCGCTCTTGCTTCTGCCTCAAGATGCGCCGCAGCAGGAGCAGGCGGAGTCGGGGACGCTCGCGGAGCTGGTGGAGACGGCCGAGCCGGCGAAGTCGTGGATTCGGAATTTGCTTGGGCATGTAAAGCAGGAAGAGAGCGGCACGGCATTCGTCGACGCGCGCGGTGCGGTGTGGCTGCCGGGGTCGGCGCCGGGGCCCGGGCCGCTGCGCCGCCGCGCGGAGCTCACCGAGGCGCGTGAGATGCTCGAGCGCGCGGACGCCGCGCGCGCGGGGCTCGCGCGCGAGGCCGATGCGGCGCGCGAGATGTTGCGGGGCGCGGATGCCGCGGTGGCGAAGGCGATCGAAGCCGCGAGCGTCGCGCAGCAGAGCGTGCGCCGCGCGGCGGAGCAGCGCGACGAGATCGAGCGCCGCCGCCAACGGGCCGCGCGCGAGGTCGAGCAGCTCGACACGCAGCACGAGCGCGTGCAGTCGCGTCAGCAGGAGCTCGTCGCACGCCTCGCCGATGTCGAGCGTCGCCGCGGCGAGAGCGCGGGTGCGCTCGAACGCGCGGAGAGCGATCTCGCGAGCACGGGCGCGCAACTGGGCGAGCTGCAGCGCGCGCAGGAGCTCGCGCGCGACGAGCGCGGCACCGCGCAGGTGATCGAGGCGCAGCTCATGGCGCGGCTGCAGAACGCGGCGGATCGCGAGCGCCGCTTGCAGGCGGAGGTAGCGACCGCGGGCACACGCCTCGAGGCGCTCCTGGCGGAGCTCACCGACATCGAGCAGGCGGACCGCGAGCTCGCGCAGCACATGGCGACGTGGCGCATGGATCTCGACGCGCGCGCGGCCGCGCTCACCGATGCGCAGCGCAGGCTCGACGATGCGGAGCGCGCGGTGCACGAGGCCGACGTCGCGCTGCAGGAGATCGAGCACGCTGGCGACGAGGCGCATCAGCGCGCGCACGCACTCACGGAGTCGCTCCACCACGCAGAGCTCCGCTTCACCGAGCTCTCCGGCCGCAGAACGGCGATTCGCGAGCGGCTCGAGGCGGAATGGCGCCGCCCGCTCGAGGAGATGCTCGCGGCGGTGCCGCCGGCCGAGATCGACGAGCCGGTGCTGCGCGCCGAAGTCGCGCAGCTGCGCGCGGAGCTCGAGAGCATCGGGCCCGTGAACGCGCTCGCGATCGAGGAGCACGAGGAGGAGTCGAAGCGTCTCGACTTCCTCACGACGCAGCGCGCCGATCTCATCGACGCGAAGAACTCGCTGCACCAGGCGATCAAGGAGATCGACGTCACGGCGCGCGATATGTTCCTCACGACCTTCACGCAGGTGCGCGAGCACTTCCGCCAGATCTTCATGACGCTCTTCGGCGGTGGCGACTGCGACCTGCGCCTCGAGAATCCGGACACGCCGCTCGACTGCGACATCGAGATTCACGCGAGCCCGCGCGGCAAGCTCACGCAGCGCATCCATCTGCTGTCGAGCGGCGAGCGCGCGCTCGTCGCGCTGTCGCTGCTCTTCGGAATCTTCCTCACGAAGCCGAGCCCCTTCTGCCTGCTCGATGAGGTGGATGCGCCGCTGGACGATCAGAACATCGGCCGCTTCGTGCGCATGCTCAACCGCTTCAAGGACAAGACGCAGTTCATCGTCATCACGCACAATCCGCGCACCACCACGGAAGCGGCGGACGCGGTGTACGGCGTGACGATGCAGGAGCCGGGCGTCTCGTCATTCGTGAGCGTGCGCATGCGCGGCGCGGCGGTGGAAGAGGTGGATCGCGAGATCCCCGCGTCGGTCTAGTCGCAGTCCCGCCGCATGCGCCTCACCACGCTCGGCACGGGCACCGCATCGCCATCCACGCGCGTGAACGCGGGACATCTCGTCGAGGCCGGCGCGGTGACGCTGCTACTGGATTGCGGCAGCGGCGTGGTGCACAGAATGGGGGAGCTCGGCGCGAACTGGCTCGGCATCACGCACGTCGCCTTCACGCACTTCCACCCCGATCATACACTCGACCTCACGACGCTGATCTTCGCGTGGAAGTACGGCACGCTCCCGCCCCGCTCGGAGCCGCTCGTGATTCTGGGGCCGGTGGGAACGGTGCAGCTGATCGAGCACTTCGCGGCGATCTACGGTGAGAAGGTGAAGGAGCCAGGATTCCCGGTGACGGTGCGCGAGCTGGTGCCCGGCGAGCGGGCCGATCTCGGAAACGGCGTCACGCTCGAGGCGCACAAGGTGCCCCACACGGCCGAATCCGTTGCATATTCCGTGGAGCGCGGCGGCGCGCGGCTCGTGTTCACGGGCGACACCGGCTTCGATACGGTGGTGGCCGAGTGGGCGCGGGGATGCGATGTGCTGCTCTGCGAGTGCTCGCTCCCGGAGCAGCTTGCGGTGCCGACGCACCTGACGCCGGCGCAGGTTGGGGTGATGGCGGAGGTTGCGGAGCCCGGGCGGTTGGTGCTCACGCACTTCTATCCGCCGGTTTTGGATGAAGACATTGGCGAGATCATCGCGCTCCGATATTCGGGCGACGTGATCATCGCGGACGATGGCTGGTTCACTGACATCGAGGAACGGTAATGCTGGTTGTAATGAAGCACGGCGCCTCCGCGGCGGAGATCGACACGGTCGTCGCGGTGATCGAGGAGATGGGTTATCAGGCGCGACCGATGCCCGGCGCGCAGCGCACGGCGGTTGGCCTCGTCGGCAACGACGGTCGCGTCGACTCGTCGCGCATTAGTGCGCTCTCGGGCGTGGCGCAGGTCATCCACGTCACGCAGCCGTACAAGCAGGTCTCGCGCGAGTGGCGGCCGGAGAACACGGTCGTGACGATCGCGCCCGGCGTCGAGGTGGGAGGTAAGCAGGTCGTGATCATGGCGGGGCCGTGCTCGGTGGAGACTGAGGAGCAGATCGTGCTCGCTGCGCATCAGGTGAAGGCGGCGGGCGCGTCGTGCCTGCGCGGCGGCGCCTTCAAGCCGCGCAGCTCACCGTACTCCTTCCAGGGGCTCGGCGAGATCGGACTTCGGTATCTCGCTACCGCGCGCAAGGAGACGGGGCTGGCGATCATCACCGAGGCGATGGATGAGGCGGGCGCGGAGCTCGTTGCTGAATATGCGGATTGCATTCAGATCGGCGCGCGGAACATGCAGAACTATTCGCTGCTCAAGTTCGTGGGCACGCTCGGCAAGCCGGTGCTGCTCAAGCGCGGCCTCGCGGCGACGATCAACGACCTGCTGTTGAGCGCCGAGTACGTGTTGGCGAGCGGCAACAAGGATGTGATTCTCTGCGAGCGCGGCGTGCGCACCTTCGATCCTGCAACACGCAACATGTTCGACCTCACCGCAATTCCGATCGTGCAGCAGATGTCGCATTTGCCGATCGTCGCCGATCCGAGTCATGGAACGGGTATTCGCGATCTCGTGACGCCGATGGCGCGCGCCGCGGTCGCGGCGGGCGCGGATGGGATTCTCGTGGAAGTGCATCCGAATCCGGAGCGCGCGCTCTCGGATGGGGCGCAATCGTTGTATCCGGAGCAGTTCGCGCAGCTCGTTGGTGAGCTGCGTAGCATTTCGGCAGCGATCGGGCGCACGCTCACGCCGGCGCCGCGGACCGCTGCAGTCGCGGCGGGGTAGTATCAAGCATGGATAAAATCGCTCGGAAATCGTTACGCGCAGTGGCGCTGCTCAGCATCGCGATGTTCGCGGCGCCGCTCGCGGCGCAGAGCGCGGACAGCACGCTCGATCGTGCCGTCGCCGCGTATGCGACGGTAAAAACCGCACGCATCTCGTTCACACAGACGATCGACAACTCGCTCACCGGTACGAAGGTGACGACGGATGGCGAGCTGCAGCAGCGCCGCCCGTCGCTCTTTGCGGTGAAGTTCGCGGAGCCATCGGGCGACCGCATCGTGAGCGATGGGAAGTGGGTGTGGGTCTATCTTCCGAGCACGAACCCCGGCCAGGTGATCCGCGCGAAGCTCGGCGCGAACGTTGGCGCGCCGGACTTCGCCGCGCAATTTCTCGAGGCGCCGCGCAAGAGCTACACGGTATCGGGCGGCTCGGCCGCGAGCATCGATGGCAGCGCGACGCATTCGGTGATGTTGGCGCCGAAGAGTACCGAGTCGCCGTTCTCCAAAGTCACGCTATGGGTGAACGACGGGGACGCGCTGCTGCGGAGGGTGGAGACGGTGGATCAGAGCGGGGTGACGCGGCTCATCACCGTGACGAAGTTCGCGAAGAACAGCGCGGTGGATGCGAATGCGTTCGTGTTCAAGGTGCCGACGGGGGTGAAGGTGTTTGACGGGCCGGCGAGTTAGGGCTGGAATGATGACTGGGCGGCGCCCATCCAGCGGCATATTTTGCGATGCCTCTGCGCTTCGCTTGGGACGCACGCAAGGCCGCGGCAAGCCTACGAAAGCACGGAGTAAGCTTTCCCGACGCGGCAACTTCGTTTGCGGATCCGCTTTCGATCACGATTGCAGATCCGGATCGTTCTAGTGATGAGGCTCGCTTAGTCCTGATTGGTCGGACCCGCAAGCAGTTGCTCGTGGTCGTCGCTCACGTCGAACGCAGCGGCGTCACCCGTATCATCAGCGCTCGACCCGCCGGCCGTCGGGAACGGATAGAGTATGAAGAAGCCGAGTAAGCCAAAGCGCGCGAGCGTGCGCGAGAAGATGCGTGCCGAGTACGACTTTTCTGGTGGAGTACGCGGAAAATATGCGGCTCGATTTGCGGAGGGCACCAATTTGGTGTTGCTCGCAGCAGATGTCGCAGCGGAGTTTCCAGACGCGACTGCGGTGAACAAGGCGCTGCGAGCCTTGATCAAGAGACGAGCCAAGGGGCCAACAGCGTAGTATTCAGCATTACGTTCGCGAACCAACGGACGAGCACCTTTAGCTTTCTCTTCGACACCCTTCTCGATGTCCTCGGACAGACTTATTCTATCCCACTGAATTCGAACGTGACTTTGCACGGCGCTCTTTTGAGGCGTGGACATCAGCACGGAAGGACGGCTTGCAACGACTTGCTTGCCACATCTTGGGAGCATTTTCCAGCGCTTCGCGCGAACGAGCGTCGCTCAGTACCATCCTGATCGACTAAATCGCCTCGGCTAGCGCTCCAGCGCGCGCCGCAGCTGCTCCAGCCGTGCCGCATCCGCCCCCTGCTCCGCCGCCAGCGCGATCGCCTCGCGCGACATCGCCCGATAGAGCTCGAGAATCTCCGGCACATCCGCGAGCGCCCCGAGATGCGCGCGCACCGTCTCCACATCGCCACGAGCCACCGGTCCGGTCAAGGCCGCGGCCGGCCCCATCACGCTGGCGTTCTGCGCCGCCGAGACGAGCAAAGTACCGAGCGCGCCGCGCGCCGCTTCCTCCGGCACTCCGGCGCTCGTGAGCAGCCGCATTGCCGTCGCAAGCAGCACCATCGGAAAGTTCGATGCGAATACCGCGGCCGCGTGGTACCGCGCCTTAACTCCCGGCGGAATGTCCAGCACTCGCGCACCCAGCCGTTCGGCGAGATCTCGCGACACGGCGCGCGCGCCCTCATCGCCATCGATGCCGATCCACGCGCGACGCAGCTGCTCCGTCGCGCGCGTCGGATCCGTCAACGGGAGCAGCGGGTGAAAGGTGCCGCCGTCGTGGCCGCGTTCCAGGGCCGCGTCAGGGCTCGTTGAGAAAAGCAGCGTCGGGGCTCGTTGAGAAAAGTAGCGTCGGGGCTCGTTGAGAAAAGTAGCGTCGGGGCTCGTTGAGAAAG
>Ga0208078_1000163_pt1 | contig 18249 bp, 16 predicted proteins | sample NGESurdeep072012_3_FD_184468 | JGI IMG/M metagenome (GOLD analysis project Ga0208078, IMG submission 184468) | Arctic peat soil microbial communities from Barrow, Alaska - NGEE Surface sample 53-2 deep-072012 (SPAdes) | ecosystem: Environmental > Terrestrial > Soil > Wetlands > Peat ...
TCGCGGTGGCCGAGGATCGCAAGCTGTTCGGCGAGGCGATGACCAAGATCGGGCTCAAGTGCCCCGAGGGTCACATCGCGACGACGTGGGACGAGGCGGTCGCGGTGAGCGAGTGGACCGGGTTTCCCGCAATTATTCGTCCTGCTTATACTCTCGGAGGGTCGGGCGGCGGCGTCGCGTACAATCGCGAGGAGTACGAGGACATCGTGCGACGCGGGCTCGATCTCTCCCCCACGAACCAGGTGCTCATCGAGCGCAGCCTTCTCGGCTGGAAGGAGTACGAGCTCGAGGTGATGCGCGATCACGCGGACAACGTCGTGATCGTGTGCTCGATCGAGAACATCGATCCGATGGGCGTACACACGGGCGACTCGATCACCGTGGCGCCGGCGCTCACGTTGACTGATCGCGAATACCAGACGATGCGCGACGCCGCCGTCGCGATCATCCGCGAGATCGGCGTCGAGGCCGGCGGCTGCAACATCCAGTTCGCGGTGAATCCCGATGACGGTGAGCTCCTCGTCATCGAGATGAACCCTCGCGTCTCCCGGTCATCGGCGCTCGCGTCCAAGGCGACGGGCTTTCCGATCGCGCGCATCGGAACGAAGCTTGCCGTCGGCTACAGCCTCGACGAGCTCACCAACGACATCACGAAGACGACGCCGGCGTCGTTCGAGCCCGTGTTGGACTACGTCGTGGTGAAGTGCCCGCGCTTCGCCTTCGAGAAGTTCGCCGCCGCCGATCCTCGACTCACCACGCAGATGAAGTCCGTCGGCGAGTCGATGGCGATCGGGCGCACCTTCAAGGAGGCGTTCCAGAAGGGGCTGCGCGCGCTCGAGATCGGGCGCTCGGGATGGCACATCGGCGCGCGCCTCATCGATGACCGCCTCGAGGACGACACGCTCGAGACGCTCCGCGGCCAGCTCCGCCAGCCGACGCCCGAGCGAATCTTCCAGGTGAAGTACGCGCTCGAGCGCGGCCTCTCGATCGACGAGATCTACGAGCTCACGCGCATCGATCGCTGGTTCCTCGATCAGATGAACGATCTCCTCGAGGCCGAGCGCCGCTACAAGACGCTGGGCGAGATCACCGCGCTCGAGATGCGCAGCATGAAGCGCATGGGCTTCTCCGATGCGCAGCTCGGCGTGCTCCGCGGCGAGAGCGAGCAGCACACGCGCGAGCAGCGCTGGGCGCTCGGCGTGCGCCCCGTCTACAAGATGGTCGACACCTGCGCCGGTGAATTTCCCTCGGCCACGCCGTATCTCTACGGCTCGTATGACGAGGAGAGCGAGGCGCCGAAGTCCGGCAAGCCATCGGTCGTGATTCTTGGTAGCGGACCGAATCGCATTGGGCAGGGGGTCGAGTTCGACTACTGCTGCGTGCGCGCGGTGCTCGCGCTGCGCGAGGCGGGGTACGAGACGATCATGGTCAACTCGAATCCCGAGACGGTCTCCACCGACTTCGACATCTCGGACAAGCTCTACTTCGAGCCCCTCACACTCGAGGATGTTCTCGAGATCGTTCAGCGCGAGCAGCCGCTCGGCGTCATCGTGCAGCTTGGCGGACAGACGCCGATCAAGCTCACGCGCGCACTCGAGGCGGCCGGCGTGACGATTCTCGGCACCTCGCCAGATGCGATCGACATCGCGGAAGATCGCCGCCGCTTCGACAAGGTCGCGCGCGATCTCGGCATTCGGCAGCCGCCCAACGGAACCGCGACGACGCTCGCGGAAGCCGAGGCGGTGGCGCTCGACGTCGGCTATCCGGTGCTCGTGCGCCCATCGTACGTACTCGGCGGACGAGCGATGCAGATCGTGTACGATCAGGCGTCGCTCCGCGGCTATTTCGAGACGGCGGCGCGCGTCTCGGAAAATCGCCCCGTGCTCATCGACCGCTTCCTCGAGGATGCGTACGAGGTCGACGTCGATGCGATTGGCGACGGCGAGCACTACGTGATCGGCGGTGTGATGCAGCACATCGAGGATGCCGGGATTCACTCCGGCGACTCGGCGTGCGTGCTGCCGCCGTACATCATTCGCGAGGAGGATCTGGCGACGATGCGCACGCACACGCTCGCGCTCGCGAAGGCGCTCGGCGTGATCGGGCTGATCAACGTGCAGTTCGCGATTCGCGACCGCGTGGTCTACGTGCTCGAGGTGAATCCGCGCGCGAGCCGCACGATCCCCTTCATCTCGAAGGCGATCGGCGTGCCGCTCGCGTCGCTGGCCGCGCGGCTGATGATGGGCGAGAGCCTTGCCGACACCGGCTTCACGGCGGAGATCATCCCGCCGTACGTCTCGGTGAAGGAGGCGGTGTTCCCCTTCAACAAGTTCCGCGGCGCCGATCCCGTGCTCGGGCCGGAGATGCGCTCGACGGGAGAGGTGATGGGAATCTCCGAGAGCTTCGGCAGCGCGTTCGCGAAGGCCCAGCTCGCGGCGGACAACGGGCTTCCGCTGAGCGGGGCCGTGCTCGTGACCGTCAACGACTCGGACAAGGCGGTCGTCGCACCGATCGTGCGGCGTTTCCAGGACATGGGCTTCCGCGTCCTTGCGACACCCGGGACCGCGAAATTTCTTCGCGCGCGAGGCATCGCGGCGGAGACGGTGTTCAAGGTGCACGAGGGGCGCCCAAACGGCGTCGACCTCATCGTGAACGGACAGGTGCAGCTGCTCATCAACACGCCGCTCGGCAAGCACTCGCAAACTGACGACTACACCATGCGGCAGGCGGCGGTCGCGCACCGCATTCCGTACACGACGACGATGTCCGCGGCGAACGCCGCATGCGATGCGATTCTCTCGCTCCGCTTCAAGCCACCGCAGGTGCGCTCGCTGCAGGAGTGGCACGAGATCGCCCGCGCCGCGACGGCTAGCACGCGTCGCGATAACCAGCCCCCATCGGAGCCGGATGCCCGTCCCGCTGCTTGATCTCAAGGCTCAGCACGCGCGTATTCGCGAGAAGGTCACGAGCGCGATGATGAAGGTCGTCGAGGATCAGAGCTTCATCCTCGGCAAGCCGGTCGAGGATTTCGAGAAGGAGATCGCGGCGCTGTCGCACACGAAGTACGCGATCGGCTGCGCCAACGGATCGGATGCGCTGCTGATCGCGCTGCGCGCGCTCGACATCGGGGCGGGGCACGAGGTGATCACGACTCCCTTCACCTTCTTCGCGACCGCCGGGATGACGCACAACTCCGGCGCGAAGCCGGTGTTCGCCGACATCGACGCGGACACCTTCAGTCTGAACCCCGAGGCCGCTGCGGCGGTGGTCACGAGCCGCACACGGGCAGTCATCCCGGTCGATCTCTTCGGCCAGATGTCGCCGATCGAGCGCTACAAGTTGGCGATGAGGAATCTCCCCGTCATCGAGGACGCCGCGCAGTCCATCGGCGCGCGCAGAAGCCTCGATGGCGAGTGGACGATGGCCGGAGAGATGGCGACGATCGGAACCTTCAGCTTCTTCCCTTCGAAGAATCTCGGCGGCTACGGCGATGGTGGCATGATCGTCACGCAGAGCGACGATCTCGCGATGAAGCTCCGACGCCTCCGCACGCACGGCGCGATCAAGACCTACGTCCACGAGGTGGTCGGCTTCAACTCGCGCCTCGATACGCTCCAGGCCGCGGTGCTGTCGGCCAAGCTCCCGTTCCTTGCCGAGTGGAGCGCGGCGCGTCGCACGCACGCGGCGTACTACGACGCCGCCTTCGCCGACGTCGCCGACATTCGCACGCCAGCCATCGACTCCGCGAATGAGTCCATCTATAATCAGTACACGATTCGCACCGAGCAGCGCGACGCGCTGCAGGCGTATCTGAAGGCAAAGGAGATCGGAACCGCCATCTACTATCCGATCCCGCTCCATCTGCAGCAGTGCTTCGCGTACCTCGGCTACAAACAGGGTGCCTTTCCGGAATCAGAGCGCGCGTCAAAGGAGGTCCTCTCGCTCCCCGTCTATCCAGAGCTCACGCAGGCGCAGCAGGACGAGACCATCGAAGCGGTCCGCTCATTCTTCGGACGCTGATGCCGCGCCTCGCCACGCGCGCGATCGCCCTCGCGATCACCTTCGCCGCCCCCGTCTCCGCGCTCGCGCAGCACGCGCTCGTCGGACTGCCGCTCACCGATCCCGCGTACGTGCAGCTCGATGGCCTCATGCGCCAGGGATGCTTCGAGGCGCGCGTGTCGCAATTCCGCCCCTTCTTCGTTGGCGACATTCGGAAGGCGATCGGTGCTGCCGAGGCTGATTCGTCGTGCAAGGGCGTGCTGCTCTCCGCTTTGCGTCAGCGCTTTCCCGAAGACACAGCGCCGCGCGACACATCGCGCAGCCGCCTCTCCTTCGGCGCCGAGGCGACGCTGCAGGGCACGGGGCTGAAGAACGGGGCCTTCCGCCCCCTCTGGGAAGACGTTCGACCGACTTCGGATGGCGAGCCCGCGCTCGTGGGCGTCGGTCGCATTCGCCTGACGTACGACGGCGGTCCGCATCTGCTACTTATGACCGAGGCGTTCGGCGAGACCGACGTGCGCAACGACCCGACGATTCGCGAGTCGCCCTTCCGAAGCACATCGGGCGTCGTCGGCTTTCAGGATGCGTACATCACCGCGCAGGTGAGCAAGCTGATCATCTCGCTCGGCCGCGCGCGAGAAGCGTGGCTCGGCGATGGCGAAGAATCGCTCGTGCTCTCGGCCAACGGACCGGCGTACGATCGGCTGCTGCTCGCGCTGCGCTTCTCGAAGTTCGAGCTGCGCGCGTTCGCGGCGACGATCAACGATGTCGTGCTCGACTCGAACACCGATGTACTGCCCGCCGGCATCTCGCAGCAGCGCTGGCATCGCTTCGCCTTCGGTCACGGGCTCACGTATCACCCGACGAAGAAGATCGAGCTGACGATCGGCGAAACGGCCGTCGTGCAGCGCCAGGGGTTCACCGTCGACCTCGCGTATCTGAATCCGCTGATGATCTATCAGACGACGCAGCACGACACGAGTCAGAGCGGTGCAGGGGACGCGAATCTCACCGGTTTCCTCGCGGCGCGCGCCACGATCGGTCATGCGACGCTCTCCGGCGAGTTCCTCGTCGACGACATCCAGATCGATTCGAAGGACCGCGCGAACTATCCGAATCAGCTCGGCTGGAATCTCGAGGCGGCATATGCGCTCCCGTTCTTCGTGCAGCCGACGTCACTCGGTGTGCAGTACCGCCGCATCGATTCATTCACGTACATCGGACAGGTCGACTATTCGAAGGTCTACCAGAACTTCGATGCGCCGCTCGGCTCCGAGCTCGGCCCCGACGCGGACATGATTCGCGGGTACGGCGAGGTGTGGACGTCGGGACGGCTGCGCTTCGTGGGCGGAATCGCGCGCTGGCGTCACGGGGCCTACCGCATCACGGATCGCCCGACGCTCAATCGCGTGGGTCACGCCAACGATCCGTATCCGGACACGACGGCGGACCGCCCCGATCCGCAGACGGCGTGGATCGGCGACATCTCGGCGGAGTGGCTCGACGGGCTCATCCCGATCACGGCGAAGCTCGAGATCGCGCGCATCACGGATGTGAATAATCAGCCCACGCCCGCAAAGAATTTTGGGCGGCTTCAGGTGACGGCGAGTTATCGGTTTCGGTATCCGTGAACTGCTGACTGCGGGCACGAATCAGACCAAAAAAGACGAATCGAATCAAGCGCGAATCGGGCTGCCGGTGCTCACGGCATGTTCTCTTTTTGGGTGGTCGATGAAGCGTTCGAAGCCCGCTGTAGGGCCGAAATGGAGAAGCAATCCCACTTCGAACTTGGTCGCGCGCAGGTAGCTGAGCAGCTGCATTCGATCCGCCGGGCAGAGTTTTTCCGTCGCTTTGTTTTCGACGATGATCTTGTCATCGATCACCATGTCGAGTCGCTGCTTTGCCACGTCTTGCCCCTTGTAGCGTACCTGTATCATCAGCTCCCGAACAACGCTGTGGCCCCGGTCACGTAACTCATGCGCGAGCGCTCCACAGTAAATGCGTTCGCTCAATCCATATCCGAAGTAGTTGTATACCTCGAAAAAGCTGCCGACGATGGAACGAACCAACTCGGCCTCGAGGAGCTCGCCACGCATTCCGCGAAAGTTCGATCCCAGCGCGCACTGGTCATGACCCTCCAAATGCGCACTCTACCAAATCTGCGCATCGGTTCGATTCGTCCTTTTTGGTTTGATTCGTGCCCGCAGCTCAGTCCTTCTTCACTTCTCACACGTCACTTCGTCAGGCGGAACGTTGTCGCACTCAATGGACTCGGCCATGCCGTGCGCGATCGGGCCGCACGCCGTCGTCTGCGCGGACTTCGTCGCCTCCTTCGCCGTTTCCGCCGATGCGTGCGCGCAGTTGCGGCCGCCCTTGAAGCTCACGCACACGTTGCACGCGGACTTCTGCGCGGCGAGCGTGCTGTAGAGCAAAAAGGCGCCGAGTGCGACGGCGGCGAACACGGTCAATCGAGTGGCGGGTTTCATGAGGCGGCTCTCCGGTGTGATGCGCTGAGTGCCCATACAATACTCGACGCACCGCGCGCTGTCATGTAGGCCCATCCGTACAATTACACTGTGATAAAGCGGCCGGCTCCGCTAAGCTTCGAGGATGTCCTTCTCAGCACTCGGTCTCGACGCTGCTCTCGTGCGCAGCGTGAAAGAGCTTGGCTTTACACGCCCAACACCGATTCAGCACGACGCAATTCCGCCCGCACTCGAAGGCCGCGATGTACTCGCGTGCGCGATGACGGGGAGCGGCAAGACTGCCGCATTTCTTCTTCCGATCATGCATCGCATCATGGCGATGACGCAGGGCGGCAAGGCGCGCGGCGTCACGCGCGCGCTCGTGCTCACACCCACGCGTGAGCTCGCAGCCCAGATCGAGCAGCACCTGCGTGAGCTCGCGACGCACACGCCCATCTCCGGTGCCGCCGTCTTCGGCGGCGTCGGCCTCGGCCCGCAGGAGCACGCCTTCCGCAGCGGCGTCGACATACTGATCGCGACGCCCGGCCGCCTGCTCGATCACTTCCGTCATCCGTACGCGAAGCTCGACAAGCTCGAAGTGCTCGTGCTCGACGAAGCCGACCGCATGCTCGACATGGGCTTTCTCCCCGACATTCGACGCATCCTCAAGCATCTCCCGGCCAAGCGTCAGACGCTCTTCTTCTCGGCGACGATGCCGGGTCCGATCGTCACGCTCACCAAGGAGATGCTGCACTCGCCCGCGACGATCAATCTCGAGCGGCGATCGCAGCCCGCGATCGGCATCACGCAGGCAGTGTATCCGGTGTCGCAGGAGGCGAAGCCCGCGCTGCTCCGCGAGCTGCTCAATCGCAACGCCATCGGCAACGCGATCGTGTTCACGCGCACGAAGCATCGCGCGAACCGCCTCTTCGAGAGCTGCGAGAAGGCGGGCATCTCCGTCGCGCGCATCCACGGCAATCGCTCGCAATCGCAGCGCACCGATGCACTCGAGGGCTTCAAGTCCGGGCGCTATCGCGTGCTCGTGGCCACCGACATCGCGGCGCGCGGCATCGACGTCGAGGCGCTCGGCCACGTCATTAACTTCGACGTGCCGGCAATGCCCGAGGATTACATCCATCGCGTGGGTCGCACCGCGCGAGCGGAGCTCACGGGCGAGGCGTACACCTTCGTGTCGCCGGAAGAGGAGCACGACCTGGGGGCGATCGAGAAGGCGGTGGGGAAGCGGCTTCCGCGCGTGGTGCTCCCCGATTTCGACTACAAGCAGCGCCCGGTGGAGCGCTTCGAGGTGCCGATTGGTGAGCGCATCGCAGAGATCAGGAGCCGAAAGGCGGCCGATCGGGCGCGCGCTAAGGCCAAGCTGGAGCGGCGGAATGGGGGAAGCGCGAGCAGTAGCCATAGCGCGAGCAGCACGCCTCCGCCCCGCCCGCACCCGTCCAGGGGGCCCGCAGCGTCGGGGGGACCGTCGGGGGCGCGCAGGCCAGCCTCCGGTGGCGGGCGAAGCTCGGGCGGCTCGCGCGCTGGGCGCGGGCCGGGAAGCTCCGGCAGCCGCGGCGGCGGATCGTCCTCGCGCGGCTAATCGCAAAACGTTCGCATCCATTGGCGCGTCATTGCCTTAGGTACAGGCACGCGCTATGATTCAAGCTTGTCCCCACTCTCCTAACGAAGAGGATTACACGTGGTTGAAGTGATCATTGGTGAGAACGACCGTCTGGATTGGGCGCTCAAGCAGTTCCAGCGCAAGGTGATTCGCGCAGGCGTGTTGAAGGACGTTCGCAAGAAGCGCTTTTACGTGAAGCCCAGCGAAGCCCGGCAGAAGAAGGCCGTCGCGGCGCGGCAGCGTAGCGCGCGGGCAGAGCGCAAAGCGCGCTAGTCGCGGCCCGATCGATGTCCAAGCAAGACGCCATTGAGCTCGAGGGAACGGTCATGGAAGTGTTGCCCAACGCAACCTTTCGTGTGGCCGTGAACGAGCAGCACAACGTGCTCACCACCCTCGGCGGTAACATGCGCCGGTTTCGCATCCGCGTTCTCGCGGGCGACCGCGTGCGCATCGAAGTCTCGCCCTACGATCTCACGCGCGGGCGCATCATCTACCGCCACAAGAACTAGCCCGACGCACCTGCGCTACGGCGTGGGCTTCCAGGCGGGGAAGGCGTTCGTTCCTGTGGTGGTGATCATGCGAACATCCGATCCATCCGCGTTCATCCGAGAAATCTGATTCTGGTTGTTCCGGATCACAGTGTGTTCGAACTGTTGCCCATCCGGTGACCACGCCGCCCCGAAATTCGCGCCACTCGTCGTGAGCGCGTGCTGATTCGAGCCGTCTGCGTTCATCACGAACACTTGAATGCCGGGATTGGTGTGGCGGTCGAACACGAGTTGTGAGCCATCCGGTGACCACCGCGCGCCACCGTCGAAAGCGCCGCTCGTGAGCTGAAGTTGCCCGGTGCCGTCGGCGCCGATGACGAAGATATGCGTATCGCTCGACTGATCGTCTCGCGCCTCGAATGCGATCATCGTTCCGTCAGGCGACCACGAAGGCCGCTGCTCCCCGTGCACATTCGCGGTTAGTCGATGTGCATTCGAGCCACTTGCGTCAGCGACGAAAATGGCGAAGATCGTGTCGACGCGCGCGGTGACCGCAATCTTGCTTCCGTCCGGTGACCAGGCGATTCCACTCGGTTGAGTGAGCGTGGACGACGTGATGTACGGATGCAGGTCGCTGCCGTCGGCGCCAACCACCCAGATGCCGGCTGGATCGCGATTCGTATCGAACGCGATGAGTGACCCGTCGGGAGACCACACTGGGCTCTCATCGAGAAAGCCTTCGGAGGTCAGCCTCGTTTTCGACGATCCGTCGGCGTGCATGAGATAGATGCTCAGCCCGTTGCTGTTGCCTGCGGTAGACGAGAAGGCGACGATGCGTGCGTCGACGAGAGGCGCGGGCGAATTCGGCCCGCTCGAGTCGCTGCAGGCGAGTGCCGCGAGCGCGAGGATCGACGCTCCGAGTGCGCGCAGTGATGAGCGCGACGAACGACAGTTGTTTGGCATGCCTAGTGAGCGTAGGCGAAGTGCAAGAGTGCGCCGTCGATTTGAGACTCGAAATCTGTTGCCGAATCGATCAGCCCGCTAGCGCGTCCATCGTCGCGTCGGCCACCGCGGGCAGCCCAAGCGTGAACACGCTCCCGCCGCCACTCCGATCCTCGTACGAGAGCGTTCCGCCCTGCGCCATCGCGAGGCGCAGCGCGATCGAGAGTCCGAGCCCCGCACTCCCCGCATCCGGCGTGCTCCGCTCCGGCCGATAGAACGGCTCGAAGATTCGCTCTCGCTCCGCCGCCGGCACGCCGGGTCCGCGGTCCGCCACCGAGATCGCGATCATCGAGCCGACGCGCGCCAACAGAATGTCCACGGGCTGCGCGCGCGGCGAATACTTGTGCGCGTTCTCGAGCAGATTCACGAGAATGCGCAGCGCGTGCACGAAGTCGAAGCGCCCAACCAGAACTGGCTCCGACCACGCGATCGATGTGCGCAGCTCGCGCCCCGCGAACGCCGCCGACACTTGCTGGATCGCTGCGCCCACGACGTCCTCCGCCGCGTTGAGCTCCGCGCGCACCGGGAGCTCGCCAGCGTTGAGGCGCGACAGGTCGAGCAGATCCGCGACCATGCGATTGAGCCTGTCCGCCTGCTGCTCGATCGTCGCCGCGCGCTCATCGCCATCGCCCGCTATATCGTGCGCGAGCGCCTTGATCGTGGTGAGTGGCGTGCGCAGATCGTGCGACACCGACGCGAGCAGCGCGTCCTTCAGCCGATCCGCCTCGCGCAACGCCTCTGCGCGCTCCGCCTCGGCCACGAGTCGCACGCGCTCGATGCCCAGCGCCGCGTAGTACGCGAGCGCGGAGAGAAAGCGGCGCGCGCCCTCGTCGAGCACGATCGGCGCGTGGTGGCGCAGCGCGAGCATCCCGACCGAGCGCGCGTGCACTTCGAGCGGCACGACGATGTTCCGCGGATCCGCATTGCGCGCAAGCAGATCCGCGCTCGGCGCGATGGTCCCGAGCCCCGCGCCCGCCTGCGCCCCGAGCTCCGGCGCGGCCATTTCGCCATGCTGCACCCAGATCTCGCACGAGTCCGTGCCGATCGTGTCGCGCACGACCGTCGCGATCGCGGTGAGCGCCTGCGACGCGTTTCCCGTACTCAGCGTCTCGGCGCCGAGCGCGGCGAGACGATCGATCTCATCCGCGCGACGACTGGCCTCCACAGTTTTCTCGTTCGCGCGCGCGAGTAGCTGCGTCGCCACGAGCGCGGTGGCCATGAAGGCTATTAGCACCATCCAGTCCGGGCGCTTGGAGATCTCGAAGCGGCCGTAGGGCGGCTGGAAATAGAAATCGATGGAGGTGAAGGCGAGCACCGCGAGCGTGAAGCCGAGGCCGCGCCCGCCGCCCGAGCTGCCGCCGAGGATGACGAGGAGATAGACGAGCGCGACGTGTGCCTCCGTGATCTCGCCTTGCGCGCCCACCATTACGTACGTGGCGAACAGGAAGATCGCGGTCCAGACGAACGCCGATGTCCATCGGCGTTCGGTCGCGGAGTTCATCTAGCGCGGCAGCTCGAAGCGATAGCCGACGCCAGGCTCGGTGACGATGAGCTGCGGACGGACGGGATCCGTCTCGATCTTGCGACGCAGATTGGCGACGTGCACGCGGAGATACTGCTGCGGATCGCCGAACGCGCGTCCCCACACCGCGTTGAAGATCTGCTGATGCGTGAGCGTGCGCCCCGCCTGCGTGGCGAAGGCGCGGAGAAGCTCCCACTCGATCGGCGTGAGGTGAATCGTCTCGGAACCGCGGCGCAGCACGCGCGCGGTGAAGTCCGCGACGAGCGATCCGATCTGCATCGGTTGTACGGACGCCGCGATCTGCGACGCCTGAGCGCGGCGGAGATTCGCGCGAATGCGCGCAGCGAATTCGACGTTGCTGAATGGCTTCGTGATGTAGTCGTCGGCGCCCGAGTCGAGCAGCGATGCCTTCTCGTGATCGGAGTGACGCGCGGAGAGCACGACGATTGGCGCGGCGGACCACGAGCGCAGCGAGCGACACACATCGATGCCGGCCATGTCGGGGAGCCCGAGATCCAGCACCACGAGCGTCGGTCGCTCGGCCGAGGCGACCGCGAGCCCCTCGGCGCCGTTCGACGCCTCGAGCACCGTGGATACCTCGTTGGCGAGCGCGTTCTTCACCACGCGTCGAATCTGCGGCTCGTCGTCTATGATGAGGATCGTGTCAGCGAGCATGCGATTGGCCTGAAGTTGGGGGCGAGAACCAATATTGCGTTGACCAAGCCGATGTAAAGCGTGGTGCTGGAAAGTTCCGTGTCGCCATGCTACCCGGCAGCGCGGTAGAGGCTCCAGGGCCTACCCGACCGGACAGGGCTAACGGGGTCCGGGCGGCTTAGACTTCCACCCCGCGCACCGTATGTAACGCGCTGGCGCGCAGATCGCTGCACGCCCGCTACGGACGCGTAGACGCGAAGCAACGACAATATCATCCGGGCTTTGAGCTCGGTGAACACAAAGGGAGTGCGAGATGAGCAACGTCGACTTCGCCGCCGAGGCGAGCCAGCTGGAGTCCAAGTGGGCGAAGAACCCGCGATGGAACGGGGTGGAGCGCACGTACACCGCGGAAGACGTGGTTCGTCTTCGGGGGTCGGTGAAGGTCGAGTACTCACTCGCGGCGCGCGGCGCGGCCAGGCTGTGGGAGCTGCTGCATAGTAAGGAATACGTTCATACCTTCGGAGCGCTTACGGGCGCCCAGGCCGTGCAGATGGTCAAGGCGGGGCTCCAGGCGATCTACATGAGCGGATGGCAGGTTGCCGCGGATGGCAATCTCGCCGCGCAGACGTACCCGGATCAGAGCATCTACCCATCGAATAGCGTGCCCGCATTGGTGCGCAGGATCAACAATGCGCTCATACGGGCGGACCAGATCGAGTGGAGTGAAGGGAAGGCCGGTCGCGACTGGCTCGCCCCGATCGTCGCCGATGCGGAAGCCGGCTTTGGTGGACCGATCCACGCGTTCGAGCTGATGAAGTCGATGATCGACGCCGGCGCCAGCGGTGTGCACTTCGAAGATCAGCTGGCCGCCGAGAAGAAGTGCGGCCACATGGGTGGGAAGGTGCTCATTCCCACCGCCTCCTTCGTGCGCACGCTCAACGCAGCGCGCCTCGCGAGCGACGTGCTCGATGTGCCGACCGTGATCATCGCGCGCACCGATGCGCTCGCGGCGACGCTGATTACGAGCGACATCGACGAAGCGGACAAGGCGTTCACGACGGGCGAGCGCACCACCGAGGGCTACTTCCACATTCGGAACGGCATGGACGCGGTTGCCGCGCGCGCGCTCGCCTACGCGCCGTACGCGGACCTGCTCTGGTGCGAGACCGGCACGCCGGACCTCGACGAGGCGAAGAAGTTCGCCGAGTCGGTGCACGGGCAGTTCCCGGGGAAGATGCTCGCGTACAACTGCTCGCCGTCGTTCAACTGGTCGCGCAATCTCGACGCGACGACGATCGCGAAGTTCCAGCGCGAGCTCGCCGCGATGGGCTACAAGTTCCAGTTCATCACGCTCGCGGGCTGGCACATGATCAACTACTACTCGTTCGATCTCGCGCATCGCTACAGCACGGAAGGAATGCCCGCGTACGTCGAGCTGCAGAACGAGGAGTTCGCGCGCGAGGCCGATGGCTACACGGCCACGAAGCATCAGCGCGAGGCAGGAACGGGCTACTTCGATCAGGTGCTGATGGCCGTCACGAGCGGACGGTCGGCAACGGCGGCGCTCGCGGGGTCGACCGAGGCGGAGCAGTTCCACCTGGCGCACAAGTAAGCGTACATCGCGCGAACAAGAACGCCGTCGCCTCGAATGGGGCGACGGCGTTTTTCTGTTGTGCGTGATGGCGGCTCGCGTTCAGGTTGCGCGGACGCTCGCGGAGGAGGGAACGGACACCGCCGCCGCCGCCGCGCCCGGGATCTCGTGCGCGGACTGCTCGTAGCCCATCATCTTCAGCCGCGCGATGCGCGTCGGCATGGGCGGGTGCGTGCCGAAGAGCTCTGCCATCCGCCCCTCCGTGCCGTTCACCGCGCGGCCGAGCGGATCGGCGATGCACAGATGCGCGGCGCCGCCCTTGATGCTCGTGGTGGGCGCGCTCGCGCTCTCGATCTTGGTGAGCGCGCTCGCGAGCGCCCCCGGATTTCTCGTGAACTGTGCGCTCATCGCGTCCGCGAGATATTCGCGCTTGCGGTTCACGCCCATCGCGAGCAAGCGAGTGATGAACGGTGCCAGAATCCAGCTCACGATCCAGACGACGAAGAGCAGGATGACCAGCGGATTCGAGCCTTCCTTGCTATCGCTGCTGCTCCGGCTGCGCCCGCGCCCGAAACCGCCGTTGAACATCACGCGCCCCGCACCGTCCGCGATCAGCGTCACGGCGCCAACCAGCGCCGCCAGCAGCGTCATCAGCCGCACGTCGAGATTCTTGATGTGCCCCATCTCGTGCGCGACCACCGCCTGCAACTCGTCGCGCGAGCAGATCGCGAGCAGCCCCTGCGTCACCGCGATGTTCGAGTCGGACTCGTCGTGCCCCGTCGCGAACGCGTTCGGATCGGGGTCGTCGACGATCCAGATGTGCGGCTTCGTGATGCCGGAGGCGACACTCATCTCCTCCACCACGTTCACGAACTGCGTCTCCTGCGGCGTTTGAGCGTCGATGATCTCGCGCGCGCCGGTTGACTTCAGGATGTTCTTCGGCCCCGTACTGTACGAGTACTTGGCCATGATGGCGCCGAACGCCGTGAGGATGATGCCGACGAACGGAAAGATGTGATGATAGGACTCGGGTGGCGCCTTGGCCGTGGAGAGGTACCAGATGAAATCGCCGCCGAAGCCCAGCCACGCGAAAAACAGAATGAAGCCAATCACCAGCCATCGTGAGCGCCGGCGATTGGCCTCCTGCTGCGCGAAGAGATTGACCTCGTCGCTCACTTCTTGGCGTTCAACGAGAGATCGACCTTCACGATCTCACGCTCCGCTGCATCGGAAATCTCCCACAGCTCGGCCGGCGTTGACTTGGCGAAGCCCGCGACGAGACTGCCGGGGAACTGCTGCTGCCGCGTGTTGTACACGGTCGCCTGATCATTGTAGAGCTGGCGCGCGAACGCGATCTTGTTTTCCGTCGACGTCAGCTCTTCCTGCAGCTGCGCAACGTTCCCGGTGGCCTTGAGATCCGGGTACGCCTCGACGACGGCGAATAGCTTGCTGAGCGACGACGAGAGCTGTCCTTCCGCCGCAGCCGTTGCCTGCACCTGCTGCGCGGACGGAAGGTCTGTGGTGCCGCGCGTGGCCGCGATCGCCTGATTGCGCGCCGCGATCACGGACTCGAGCGTCTCCTTCTCGAAATTCATCGCGCCCTTCACGGTCTCGACGAGATTCGGAATGAGATCGTGACGACGCTTCAGCTGCACATCGATCTGCTTCCAGGCGTTGAAGACCTGGTTGCGCAGGCTGATGAGCGAATTGTACACGCCGACGAACCAGAATCCGAAGGCGACGATTACGACGAGCAGGACGATTCCGATCATGTGTCTCCTTGACGGTGTGCACCGTGATCAAAACGCGCTGACTCCACGATGGACGAGCGGGACGAAAGCTTGCTTCCGTCCCGCACATTACTACGACATTTCCGGGTGGAAAGTGTCAGGTGGCGTCGTGCGCCCTACTTACGATGGAACATCATGTCCCAGATGCGCGTGCCCAACAGTGTGAAGAGCGGCGTAATCAAGAGGCCGAGCAGGGAGTTGATCCAGATCAGCGACAGGTAAAAGGCGCCGAGACCGAGACTTACCCAGATGAGGCCGAGCGGGCCGTGTGTTTCCACCGAAATCCTCGTGAGTGGGTGTACGCGTCGGAATCTATGATGCCTGCGGCGCGGGAGCCAGTGGAGTTAGACTGTACAATGGATGATTCGGTACCGGCGCTCGTCGCGCGCGAGCTCAGCGGAAAGCGTGTGGTGCTCGCCGTTTCGGGTGGTCGCGACTCGATGTCGCTGCTGCACGCCGCGCTCGCGCCGGATAACGCCGCGCGCGAGCGCGTCGTCGCCGTCGCCACCTTCGATCACGCGACCGGCGCGCACGCGGCCGAGTCTGCGGCGCTGGTGTACAGCGTGGCGGCCCGCTTGGGCGTCGAGGTCGTACACGAGCGCGCGTCGATCGCTCTCCGCACCGAGGCCGAGTGGCGCGCGCAGCGCTGGAGCTTTCTCCGCCGCGTCGCGCTCGAGCGCAGTGCGCAGATCGCCACCGCGCACACGCGCGACGACCAGCTCGAAACTGTGCTCATGCGCGTGATGCGCGGCTCCGGTGCGCGCGGGCTCGCGGCGCTCCTCGCGCGCAGTGACGTTCTGCGACCGCTGCTCTCCGTCACGCGCGGCGACCTTGCTCGCTATGCTCTGAGCGAGCAGCTCGCGTGGGTCGAGGATCCCGGCAACGCGCGCCTCGATCATCTCCGCAATCGCGTTCGCCACGAGCTCCTCCCCGCGCTCCTCCGCGCGCGCCCCGCGCTCGGCGCCGAGCTGCTCGCGCTCGGCGAGCGCGCCGCCGCGCTCCGCAACGAGGTCGACGCGTTGCTTGATCGCGAGCTCTCGCTCGAGCGGCAAAACGGCGCAGTGCTCGTTGCTCGCGATGCGCTGCTGCGCTATGATGCCGAAGCGCTTGCGCTCCTCTGGCCGGCGGTCGCCGCGCGCGCCGGCGCGACGCTCGACCGCCGGGGAACGGACCGTCTCGTGACGTTTACCACCAGTGAGAGGAGCGGCGCGCGCATTCAGCTTTCGGGCGGCTTCGAGGCAGCGGCGCATCGCGGCGCGATCATTGTTCGGCGCGCCGCAACTAATCCACCTCAGAGCGCGTTAACCCTTCAGGGAATGGTCTCGCTCGGCGGCTTTCGTTTCGATGCGCGCGACGAAGCAGTCGTCTCGCTATGGAGCGCGAAGCTGCCCGCCCGCAAGACACTCACGGTGCGCATGTGGCACCCGGGCGATCGCATGGTGCCGGCCGGTGGCGGCGTGCGTCGAGTGAAGGGGTTGCTGCGCGATGCGGGAGTCGATGCGGCGAGTCGAAGCTCGTGGCCCGTCGTGCTGGCGGACGACGAGATCGTGTGGGTTCCTGGAGTCCGCCGCAGCTCTGCGGCGTCCGAGCGGCCCGGTCGGCCGGTGGTGACATATCATTGTGAGCGCATCGATCGCTGATCCCAGGCTCGACGGACGCGCCGTCAAAGGCATCGCATTCGAGGCGGATACCATTGCCCAGCGTGTGAGCGAGCTCGGCGCCGAGATCTCCGCGGAATATCCCGACGGCGACCTACTCGTCTTGGGACTGCTGAAGGGGAGCTTTATCTTTCTGGGAGACCTGGTGCGCCACATTACGCGCCCCATCCAGGTAGATTTCCTCGTTGCGTCGAGCTACGGCTCCGAAACGGCGTCGAGCGGCGATGTGCACATGGTGTACGATCCGGAGACGGTGCTCGAAGGGCGGCACATCCTCCTGGTCGAGGACATTGTCGACTCGGGGAGAACGCTGAGCCGGCTCATGGACCTGCTCTCCGTACGACGACCGAAATCACTGGCGATCTGCGCTCTACTACATAAGCACATCGCCGAGCACCTCCGCTATCCGGTACGGTACGTGGGCTTCGACGCCCCGCACGAGTTCCTGGTTGGGTACGGATTGGATCATGCGGAGAATTTCCGCCATCTCCCCTATATCGCGAGCTTGCAGTAATGGCTGACCGCACACCTCCCCCGAAGCGCGACTTCAGTTGGGGCAAAATCTCGAAGACGCTCTCGCTCTGGATCATCGTCATCCTGATCCCGATCGTCTTCATGCAGATTAATGGCGCCCGCGATCAAACGACCGAGATCGACTACTCGACGTACAGCCAGCAGCTCGACGCTGACAACGTCCAGAAAATCTCGATCCAGGAAGGGAAGATCATCAACGGCGATTTCCGGCACAAAGTCCCGAGTGTCGCCGCGGCGAAAGACGTGCTCCACTTCTCCGTGCACCTCCCGATGGCCAACGATCCGAAGGAGATCGAACGGCTGCGCGCGAAGAACGTCGAGATCAGCGCCACGGACGCGAAGCCGTCGGTGATCGGCCAGCTCTTGACCTTTCTGCCGTTCTTCCTCGTCGTCGGAATCTTCTTCTTCATCTTCCGCCAGATGCAGGCGGGCGGCGCGAAGGCGTTCAGCTTCGGCAAGAGCAAGGCGAAGCTGATCACCGGCGACACCCCCAAGGTCACCTTCGCGGATGTCGCGGGGGCGGATGAGGCGAAGGAAGAGCTCGAGGAGATCATCGAGTTCCTGCGCGATCCGCAGAAGTACACGCGCCTTGGCGGACGGCTGCCGAAAGGCGTGCTCCTCGTCGGCCCTCCGGGCACCGGCAAGACGCTCCTCGCGCGCGCGGTCGCCGGCGAGGCGGGGCGTCCCTTCTTCTCGATGTCCGGCTCGGACTTCGTCGAGATGTTCGTGGGCGTTGGCGCGAGCCGCGTGCGCGATCTCTTCGAGCAGGGGAAGGCGCACGCGCCGTGCATCATCTTCATCGATGAGATCGACGCCGTCGGGCGCCATCGCGGCGCCGGTCTGGGCGGCGGTCACGATGAGCGCGAGCAGACGCTCAATCAGCTGCTCGTCGAGATGGATGGCTTCGAATCCAACGAGGGTGTGATCC
>Ga0208078_1000164_pt1 | contig 18238 bp, 15 predicted proteins | sample NGESurdeep072012_3_FD_184468 | JGI IMG/M metagenome (GOLD analysis project Ga0208078, IMG submission 184468) | Arctic peat soil microbial communities from Barrow, Alaska - NGEE Surface sample 53-2 deep-072012 (SPAdes) | ecosystem: Environmental > Terrestrial > Soil > Wetlands > Peat ...
AAGAACCGGCACAACTGGTCGAGCGAATAGTCGGCACCGCGCCGCGACGAGTAGGCGTTGAGCGGGTAGGACACGCTCAGATGATTGCGGGCGCGGGTGAGCGCGACGTACATGAGCCGGCGTTCCTCTTCCGTCTCATCGTCGTTGTTGAGACAGCGGGCCGATGGAAACCAGCCGTCCACGGCCCAGATCACGAACACCGCATCCCACTCCTTGCCCTTGGCCGAGTGCGCGGTGCTGAGGATGAGACAATCGTCATCTTCGCGAGTGCCGGTCGCGAGGTCCTGTGTCGCCTGCGGCGGCTCGAGCGCGAGTGCGGAGAGAAAGGTGGCGCGATCGGGATAGCCGGCGGCGATGATCTGGAGCTGATCGAGATCGGCCAGGCGCGGCTCTACCTTGTCGTAACGTTCGCGGAGAATGTTGTCGTACAGCAACCGGACGCGCGCGATATCGGCGGCGACCTGCGCTTCGTCCTGAATCGGGCCCGCGCGGAGTCCATCGAGCAAACCGACGAGCGCGGCGTGCGCGGCTTTCGCCCGTGGCGGTGGGCTGTAGCGGCCAAAGGCGGTCGATTCCCACGCCGCCACAGCCATCGCGTCGATTGCGGCGCGCGCGGTTGCGTCTCCGATCCCGGGTAGCAGTAGCAGCAGGCGATACCAGCTCACCTCGTCGCGCGGGTTCTCGAGGATGCGGAGAAACGCCAGCACGTCCTTTACGTGTGCTGCCTCGAGGAACTTGAGCCCGCCCCATTTCTCGAACGGAATCTTGCGGTTGGTGAGCTCGATCTCGAGGTCCGCCGACATGTAGCCGGCGCGAAAGAGCACGGCGATCTCGCTGAGGCGCGTTCCCTCTTCGTGCAGCTCGAGGATCCGATCGACGACGAACTGGGTCTGTTGCTGCTCGTCCCGCGCGGCGACGAGCCACGGTGTTTCGCCCCCAGTTCGCTCGGTCCAGAGATTCTTGGTGAACCTTTCCGCCGCGCGTGAGATGAGCGTGTTGGTGACGCTCAGGATCGGCTGCGTCGAGCGGTAGTTCTGTTCCAGCGCGACGACCGTGGCGCCGGCAAACTGCTTTGGAAAGTCGAGGATGTTCCTGAAATGCGCGCCGCGGAATGAGTAGATGCTCTGCGCGTCGTCTCCCACGACCGTGATGTTGCTGTGCGCCTTGCACATTCCGCGAAGGATTCGCGCCTGGAGCACGTTCGTGTCCTGATACTCGTCCACGAGTATGTGGTCGTACAGCCCGGAGATCGTTTTCCCAAGCTCCGGAGATGCCTCGAGCAGCAGTGCCCAGAAGAGGAGCAAGTCGTCGTAGTCGACGAGATTCCGCTCCTGTTTCCGGCGCGTATAGTCCGCGTAAATCTTGCCGAGATCCTCGAGGTAATCGACGAACTGCGGGTAGTCGTCGCGAACTACGTCCTCGATGGAAACTCCGGTATTGATGTGCCTGGAGTACACATACTGGAGCGTCTCCTTTTTCGGAAAGCGCTTCGATTTGGCGGCGTACCCGAGGTGCGCGCGCGAGAGCTGCATCAGATCGGCGGAGTCGCCCTGATCCATGATGGTGAAGTCTTTAGCGAGGCCAGCCGCCTGTCCGTAGCGGCGGAGCAGCCGGTGCGCCGTGGCGTGGAACGTTCCCCCACTTACGCGCTTGCTGTTGCTGCCTACGAGTTTCTCCGCGCGGGACAGCATCTCCTGCGCTGCTCTGCGCGTGAACGTCAGCAGCAGTATGCGCTCGGCTGGCACGCCCCGCTCAATGAGGTGCGCCACCCGATACACGAGCGCGCGCGTCTTCCCCGTGCCGGCACCGGCGATGATGAGAAGAGGGCCATCGCCGTGCGTTGCGGCCGCGGCCTGTTGCGGATTCAGCTCTGATGCGAAGTCGCGCGGGGTGCCCGTCGACTCGGCGCGCGCGCGAGGAGGATAGACCTTTAGTGTCTCGGTCACGCGACGGTTTCGAGCAGCGTCGCGCGCGAGGTAATGACCGCGGTCAGATCGAATGCATCCGCGAACTTGGCGGTCACTCGATCCCGCACGTCCTGCATTGAGATCGATTCCAGGCCCAGCTCGCGGGCGATCGAGGTCATGACGACGCCGTCGATTCCGCAGGGAACAATGAGATCGAAATAGGAGAGATCGGTCGTGACATTGAGGGCGAAGCCATGCCAGGTGACCCAGTCGCGGGCGTGCACTCCAATCGAGGCGATCTTCTTCCCGCGCGTCCACACGCCGGTATACGCGGTGTTGCGCTCGCCGGGAATGCCATAGTCGGCGAGAGAGTTGATCAGCGCTTCCTCGATCTTCCTCAGGTACCAGTGCAGATCCTGCCGGTGGCGCTTGAGATCGATGATCGGATATCCCACGAGCTGTCCCGGACCGTGAAAGGTGACGTCCCCGCCGCGCTCGACCTCGAACACCTCAACGCCTTTGCTCTGGAGAAATTCCGGTGATGCGACGAGATGCTTTTGTTTCGATGATCGGCCGAGCGTGACTACCGGTGGATGCTCGACGAGAAGAAGGAGGTCCTGCGGGATCGCTCCGGAGATTCTGTCCCGGGCCAGGTTACGTTGCAGCTCGAGCGCCTCCACGTAGCCCAATTGGCCCAGTGGGACTGTCCACAACTCGCGCTCAGCCACTGTACATCACCTAAATCACGCGTCCAGGACCTTTCCGAGTGAGTCGAGAACGGCCTGGGCGACAGCTTCGGAAAGGGTGGGGTGGGCGTGGATCGCCAGATCGACTTCTTCGACGGTGAACTCGTTCTCACGCGCGACTGCGAGCTCGTGGATCAATTCCGTGGCGTGCGCGCCGATGATGTGGGCGCCGAGGATCTCGCCGTACTTGGCGTCACGAATGATCTTGACGAATCCTTCGGTCTCGCCGGCGGTGCGGGCCCGTCCGTTGGCGGAGAAGGGGAATTTGCCGACCTTGTAGTCGATCTTCTTTTCCTTCACCTGTGCCTCGGTCATTCCGATCGATGCGACTTCGGGGTGGCAGTAGGTCGCGTTCGGGATATTCCCGTAATTGACCGGGTGGACATTCTTCTGCCCCGCGAGGAACTCCGCGAACACCACGCCTTCGCGCATCCCTTTGTGGGCGAGCATCGGCGGACCGGCGACGTCGCCGACCGCGTAGATCCCTTTGGCGGACGTCTCCATGCGCTCGTTGATCTTGATGAAGCCGCGGTCCGTCAGCTGGACGCCCATCTCCTTGAGCCCGATGTCGTCGATAACCGGAGCGCGTCCAGCTGCGACGAGAACTTTCTCGACCTCGAGACTCTGCTTCTTGCCGCCGACCTCGACACTCATCGTCACGGAAGTCTTGCCGACCTTCACGTCGCTGATTTTGGCGGCGGGGAGCACGTCTATCTTCCGTTTCTTGAAGCTCCGCGTGAGCTCGGTGCCACAGTCGGCGTCCTCGAGCGGAAGGATTCCCGGTAGCGCTTCGATGAGCGTGACCTGCGTGCCGAAGGCGGCGAAGACGTCGGCGAATTCGCAACCGACAGCGCCGGCACCGATGATCGCCAACGTCTTCGGAGCTTTCTCGAGAATGAGGGCCTCGTCGGAAGAGATGACGGTGGTCTTGTTCAGCTCGAGCCCGATCTGTGGAAGTCCTTTGACTCGCGAGCCGGTAGCGATCACGATCGCTTTTTTCGCTTCGTGCTTCTCTTCCTTTCCATCGATCTTCACCGAGACCGAATTCTTGCCGGCGATCCTGGCCGTTCCCTTGATCCACGTGATCTTGTTTTTCTTGAACAGGTACTCGACGCCTTTGGAATTCTGGTTGCTGACGGCGCGCGAGCGCTTCATCGCGACGCCGTAGTCGAGCTTCACGTCGCCGACGGTGACGCCGAAGTCGGTGGCGTGGGAGACTTTAGTAGCGAGCGACGCCGATTCGAGGAGAGCTTTGGCCGGGATGCAGCCCCAGAGGACGCAGGTACCGCCGAGTCCTTCGCGCTCGACTACGGCGACGGACATTCCCAGCTGGGCTGAGCGGATGGCGCCCACGTAACCGGCGGGTCCGCCTCCAATAAAGATCACGTCGTAAGAAGCCATTTCCTTAATCGATCAGGTTAGAGTGCAGAATAAATCTAGCGGATAGGCTGGCGGGTCATCCCGCGAATCGACAACTGAAAACTACGCTGCCGCCCGCGTCCCGCTGTTCGCTGCCAGCCGCGTGCGAAAGCCGGAGGACGGTCCAGCCGAGGGGAAAGGAAAACGCGGTTGCACGCGTCTGGATCAACCCGGAACGGTCCCGGCGTAGTAGAGCGCGCAGCGAAGAGCGATTAGCGGGAAGCGGGCGGCAGCGTAGTCTCAGCAGCCAAGCTCGATACCCGGTTCACTCGCCAGTTCGCGCACCGAGCTATGGTCCCTAGATGATCAGGCTGAGCGGATTCTCGATGTACCGCTTGACCGTCTGCAGGAACTTCGCTCCCGTCGCGCCGTCTATCACCCGGTGGTCGCAGCTCATCGTGACGCGCATGCGCTGGCGGACTTCCAGCGCGCCGTCGATCACGACCGGCTTTTCTTCGACTCCGCCAATCGCGAGAATCCCCGCTTCCGGCGGATTGATGATCGCGGTGAACTGGTCGATCCCGAACATGCCGAGGTTGGAGACGGAGAAGGTAGAGCCCGTGTATTCCTCGGGCGGGAGCTTTCGCTCACGGGCCTTCGCGGCCAGCTCGCGAGCCTTGGCCGAGATATCCCACAGCGACATCCGGTCGGCGTCGAACAGGACCGGAGTGATGAGGCCGTCTTCAACCGCCACCGCCATTGCGACGTGGATCCGGTTGAAGTGGCGGATCTTGTCGTTGAGCCAGTGCGCGTTGACTTCGGGATGCTCGGCGAGCGCAAGCGCGACGGCTTTGATCACGATGTCATTGAATGAGACTTTGTACTCCTCTCCCATTTCCAACAGCTGCGCGCGTAGCTCCGCTGCGCGGGTCGCATCGAATTCGGCGGTAAGGAAGAAAGTCGGAACGGGCCCGTTCGATTCGGCGAGCCGACGCGCGATCGTCTTTCTGATCAGTGTGAGTGGGATGTCCTTGAAGTCGCCCTCGGCCGCCAGTCTCTCGGCGGCAGCTGAACGTGCGGCTCCGCTGGTCGCCTTCACGTTCTCGATGTCGCGCTTGACGATGCGGCCTCCGGGACCCGAGCCCTGGATTCCGCCCAGCTGGATTCCCTTGTCGCTGGCAAGCCTGCGCGCCAGCGGTGATGAGCGCTGGCGTCCGCCCGGAGTCGCGGTAGCGCCCGGGCGCGCACCATTTCCCTTGGGCGGCGGAGGCGCAGTCGGTCGTGGCGGCGACGCGGGCCGAGGTGCTGGGGGAGCGGCAGCCGCCGGGCCCGCAGCTTTTTGCTGAGGCGGTGCCGGCGCTTCGGTTTGAGATTGGTCGGACGACTGCGGAGTCGCACTTGCTTGCGCAGGCTTGGCCGCCGCTGCGGCCGGCGCCGAGGCGGTTGCCGGCACCGCGCCGCCGATGATCGCGTCGATGTTCTCGTCGGGAGCAGCGATCACTCCCAGAAGAGTTCCGATCGGGGACGCGTCGCCTTCATTCGCCAGGCGCTTGCGCAGCACGCCATCGCCACGCGCGACCAGGTCCATTATCGCTTTGTCGGTCTCTACCTCGGCCAGAACGTCTCCGGACTTGACCTGATCGCCCTCGTTCTTGGTCCATTTGACGAGGCGGCCTTCCTCCATCGTCGGTGAGAGCGCTTCCATCGTGACTTTCGTTGCCATAGTCGCTCAGTCGAGGTACATGACTTTCTTGATCGCCGCGATCGTCTTGCCGGCGTCGGGCTTCGCTGCTCTCTCGAGATTCTTGGCGTAGGGCATCGGCACGTCTTCCTGGTGTACTCGCAACACGGGCGCATCGAGATCGTCGAAACATTCGCGCTGGATGAAATCGACGACCTGCGATCCCAAGCCGCAGATCTCCCAGCCCTCTTCGAGAACGACGGCCCGATTTGTCTTCTGAACCGAGCGCGAGATCGCCTCGACATCGATGGGCCGCACGGTGCGGAGGTCGACGACGTCGATGTTGATTCCTTCCTTGGCGAGGTCATCAGCCACGCGCATGGCTACGAGTGCCATTTTTCCGTGCGTGATCACGGAGCAGTGATCGCCCTCTCGCTTCAGATCCGCCACACCGAGCGGCACGAGGTGCTCACCGTCGGGAACTTCGCCCTTGGTGTTGTAGAGCATCTCGCCTTCGAGGAAGACGACGGGATTGTCGTCGCGGATGGCGGCCTTGAGGAGTCCCTTCGCGTCGGCGGGAGTTCCCGGCGTACAGACCTTGAGACCAGGAATGTGGGCGAACCAGCTCTCCCACGCCTGCGAGTGCTGCGCCCCCAGCTGTAGCGCCGCGCCGTTCGGCCCGCGAAAAACCATCGGCACCTTGAACTGTCCGCCCGACATGTAGCGCATCTTGGCGGCGGCATTCACCACTTCGTCGATAGCGAGGAGAGCAAAGTTCCAGGTCATGAATTCGACGATCGGGCGGAGTCCAACCATCGCTGCACCGACGCCAACGCCGGCGAAGCCGAGCTCGGTGATCGGTGTATCGACGATTCGCATGGGGCCGAACTCGTCGAGAAGTCCCTTGGAAACTTTGTACGCGCCGTTGTATTGCGCGACTTCCTCTCCCATCAGGAAGACTCTGTCGTCGCGCTGCAGCTCCTCGCGAAGGGCCTGGGTCAGTGCATCTCTGTACGTGACTACTGCCATATCAGGAGCTCGTGTCCGCGTAGACGTCGGTGTAGAGTTTCTCGAGCGCAGGCTCGGGGCTGGCGTCGGCGAAATCCCACGCGTCCTGTGCGATCGCCTTCGCTTCGTCGTCGAGCTTGTGCATGTCGCCTTCGGTGAGCTCGCCACCCTCGAAGATCCTGTTGTGCAGGAGCAGGATTGGATCGCGCTTCATATTCTCTTCCAGCTCGTCCTTGGTGCGGTAGGTACCGCTCACCGCGTCGGACATCGAGTGACCCATAAACCGGTACGTTCTCATCTCAATGAGCGTCGGCCGCTTCTCTTTTCGCGCTCTCTCGGTCGCGCGGGCCATGCAGTCCCGCACAGCGAAGACGTCCTGGCCGTCGACCGACTCGCCTTCCATTCGATAGCCTTGGGCGCGGATGAGCACGTCTTCGTTCGCGGTCGAGCGCGAGATCGCCGTGCCCATGCCGTAGCGATTGTTCTCGATGATGAATATGACGGGGAGATCCCAGAGGGAAGCCATGTTCAACGCTTCGTGAAACGCGCCGATGTTGACGGCCGCCTCACCGAAGAAGCAGACGCAGACCTGATTGCCGCGACGATATTTGATCGCGAATCCGACGCCGGCCGCGATCGGAACATGTCCACCGACGATTCCGTGTCCGCCGAAGAAGTTGGTCTTGGCATCGAAGATGTGCATGGAGCCGCCCTTGCCGCCCGAGCATCCATCGGCGCGACCGAACAGCTCGGCCATTACAGCGCGGGGGCTCACTCCACGGGCGAGCGCCTGCCCGTGATCTCGATAGGCGGTGATCACGTAGTCGTCGGGGCGGATCATGGACATCACGCCGGTCGAGATCGCTTCCTGTCCGATGTAGAGATGGCAGAAGCCGCCAATCTTTCCGAGTGCGTACGCCTCGGCGCAGCGCTCTTCGAAGCGACGTTGCAGCAGCATCGAATGGAGCAGCTCGAGGCGGATCGCAGGCGTGGTTTCAGCGAGCTTGTTCGCGGGCGCGGCGTCGGCGCCGTTGTTGCTGGGCGCGCCCTTCTCTTTCTGCTTCTGCGCGGGGGCCCGCTTCGCTTCGGTGCTCATACGCCGGCCGCCTGTACCTGCTCCCACGCGTGATAGCTCGAGCGAACGAGCGGACCTGACTCCACGTGCCGAAATCCCAGTTCCATTCCAATCTCGTACAGTTTCCTGAATTCCTGGGGAGTGTAGTAGCGATCGAGCTTGATGTGCGCGTCGGACGGCCGGAGGTACTGTCCGAGGGTAAGGATATCGACGTCGACTTCGCGCAGATCGCGCATCACGGCGACGACCTCCTCAATCGTCTCACCCATGCCGAGAATCATGCCGGTCTTGGTCGGAATGTCGGGCGCGATGCGCTTGGCGTAGCGGAAGATCTCCATAACGCGGGGATATCGTCCACCGGGTCTCGCTTTCTTATAGAGGCGGGGGACTGTCTCCGTATTGTGATTGTAGATCTCGGGACCCGCCTCGAGGACGGTGCGAATGCTGTCTTCGTTGCCCTGAAAATCGGGGACGAGGACTTCGACCGAGCAGCCGGGAATCTTCTCGTGAATCTGGCGGATCGTTTCGGCGAAAACCCAGGCGCCGAAGTCGGGTAGATCGTCGCGATCGACCGAAGTTATCACCGCGTGCTGTAGTCCCATCTCAGCGATTGCCTGCGCGACGCGATAGGGCTCGGCTATGTCGTACCTGGGTGGTCGGCCGTGGGCGACGGCGCAGTAGGCGCAATTGCGGGTGCAGACATCGCCCAGGATCATGAATGTGGCGGTGCCATGCTCCCAGCATTCGCCGACGTTGGGGCAGTGCGCTTCCTCGCACACGGAATGCAAGTCGAGCTCACGCATCAAGTGCTTGAGCCGCATATAGTTGGGGCCGCCTGGCGCCTTCACCTTGAGCCACGAGGGTTTTCGCTCGGGGAGCGGCTCGGCGCGGTGACGCCCCATGATCTGATAGAAAGTATCTGGCATCTTTTTGAGGCCGACGGGGAGGACAGGGTCCGTCGAACCAACGGAATCTACATCAAAAGCGGTCGGGGCGAAATTGTGACAAGTCGTGGCTAAGTGGTGATTCTGTCACGAGATCGGCGATTAAATCCCCCGTCAGGGGGGCCATGAGCACCCCGTTGCGCGAATGACCGCAGGCGTAGATGAGCGACGGGTGCTCCGGATCGGGGCCGAGCATGGGCAGCATGTCGGGAGTGATCGGGCGAAGGCCCGCCCATGCGTCGGTCCTTTGCGCAGACGCGAGACCCGGACAAATCTCTTCCGCCGCCGTGCGGACTTTTTTCACGCCGCTCGCAGTGGTGCTCGAATCGAAGCCGACGTTTTCCATCGTGCTGCCGCCGATCGTCACAACCCCGCGCGGCACGACGTACCCGCGAGGTCCGTAGGCGACGTGGCGGAGGGGAGAGGCTGAATAAGCCACGAGCTGTCCGCGCGCCGGCTCTACAGCCCGGGCGAAGCGCGCTCCGGTAATTTTTCCTGCCCACGCGCCGGCGGCGATGACGACGCGGCGAGCGGTGTGTTGTGCTCCCGATTCAGCTCTGACCGTGCACGAGTTTCGCGCGGGGTCGACAGCTATAACGGCATCGCTCACTCTCGTGATCCGATCACTGGCCGCGCAGAGCTTCTCGAGCGCCGCGAGCAGAATGGTGTTGTCGACTGCGCCATCGTCGGGGCTGAAGACCGCGCCCAGGCCGTGGGATAGCGCCGGCTCGAGCTCTTTCAGCTCCTTTGCATTGAGCCAGCGACTGGTCGGGAGGGCGGTCTTCTTCAGCCCCTTGATTCCCTTTTCGCTGAGCGCGACCTGAAGGATCCCCAGTCGATTGACCGGCACTCTCACGCCCGTCCGCTCCGCCAGAAAATCCACAAAAGACGGGTATCGATCACGGGCGGCGATTCCAAAATCGTGGGCCGGTCCCGAGGCGCGCTCGACGGATGGCGCCAGCATTCCGGCGGCGGCCGGAGAGGCTTCGCCGGGGCGGCGCTCGCTTATCAGCGTGACGGAGACCTTGCGCTCGGCCAGGGCCGCGGCAATCGCGAGGCCGATCAGCCCTCCGCCCACGACTATGGCTTCGCTGGTCAGCTTTGGGGCTGCCGGCATTGCCACTCGTGAAACAACCCGGAGGGCGGTATCGTAGGGATAACTGTCACCGTATCGGAGAACGTCATGTTACGCGCCATCTTTATGATCGGCCTATTCGCCATGCTGGGCCTCTTTGCCGTGGGCATGGTGTTCAAGCTTTTCGGCGGCCTGGTTGGCCTCACTTTCTTCATTGTGGGGCTCGCGCTGAAGGTAGTTATTGTCGGGGGCTTGCTGTACTTCGGGATCCGGGTGCTCAGTCCGGACACCGCGGCGCGGCTCCGTGAGAAGTTCTCCGGGACGAGGCTCACTCGGTACTAGGCTGGCACCGCCCTTGACCTGACTTCAAAAGAACGGGCGGGAGGCGTCAGAGGCACAGATGCCAGATCGATAGTTCACTACGCCGGGACTCATCTCTGTAGGGTCATGACACAGGCAACTGCTTGTGCCTGAACGCCATTGAGGGAAGTCCCGGCGTCGTGAACTGAATCACTGGCAACTACGCTACTGACGCCTCCCGCCCGTTCAGTTGCAGCCCTTCAACTCTCTAACGCCTCGACGATCCCCCATACGAGTAGGGGAACCATGATCTCATGGTGCCCGGTGATCTCGTAGCCTTTCCCGCTCCCCTGCGTCGGCCGCTGGACCACGTTCACGCGGGGGCGGTAGTGGCGCTGCATGTCGAGATCGCAGGTGGTGAATCCGGTCGGCTTTCCGCCGTTGAGGTTTCGCGCGATCGTCAGCGCCTTCAGAAATACCTCCGGCATGATCACCGCGCTCCCGAGGTTGAGGACGACTCCGCCCTCGTGCAGTGCAGGGAGGGATGCGGCTAGCCGACGGAAATCGCGGTGGCTGGTGTCGCCGATCGCCGCGCCATTCGCCGCGGGATGCTGGTGAATTATCTCGGCGCCGATGGCCGCGTGAACGGTGCAGGGGATTCCCAACCGATGAGCGGCGAGCAGCACCGACAAGTCGCCATTCGATAGCGGGATTCCCTCGAGCGCGCGGGCGAGAGCCTCTCCCATCCCCCAGCCGTTCTTCATCCCTGCCGTGAACGCCTCGTTCATGCCGCGGCCGGTTTCTTCAGCCATGCCGAAGGTGCCATCCACGAGTCCCCGGGCGACGTCTTCCGAGGTGGCGCCGAAACGCGCGATCTCGTAGTCGTGGATCGCGGCCGAGCCGTTCATGGCGAGGTGAGTGATCACCCTGCGATCCATCAGCTCGATGAGAAGGGGAGACAGGCCCGTCTTCACAATGTGGCCGCCGAGCATCACGACGACCGCGCGCTTGTTCTTCGCGGCAGCCGCGATCGCGCTCACCACGCGGAGGAAATCGCGCGCCACCAGAACATCGGGCAACGATTTCAGGAAAGCAGCGAAGCTGCGGTCACTTCCCGGAGCGGATGCGAATTCGGCGGCGGCGACTTTGTTTGGGCGCCGCTCGATTGGAACGGTGCGGACTCTCGAGAGATCGACTTCCGCGATCGGCTCGGAAGTCGCGCTTTTGGGCTTCTGCCCCGGCGCCTTCGACGGTCGAGGGCGCGAGCCGCGGTTACCGCCTACGGATTTGGCGATGGAAAGTAGGACTTGAGATAAAGATTGAGCGAGCCGAAGGACAGCTTCGATTTCAGCTGGAGCATGATACGCCTGTCGTCGTCCGACAGCCAGATCTCCGCGTGTCCATCCTCGGAGAAGATTCCCTTGGTCTTGATCATCGGCTGCAGGACGATCGCGTCAAAGGTTCCGGCGGGAACCTTGATTCTCTCCCTGCGGACAACGTTGATTCGAACCGGATTCCGATCCGGCCGGAAGTAGCGGTCAAACGAATAGGTCTGGCCGACCACGAGCGGAAGAGTGCGGATGAAGTACACGAACGATCCGTCGTCGAGTGGCTGAGTGACGGATTTCTCCTCTTTCGGCGGCTTCTTCGAGGTCTGAACAAAAATGGCGCGCTCGGGATAGATCTCGAATCTTCGCTCTGTCTCCTTCCCGCCTTCCTCGAGGTTCTGGACGAAGCGAAGGGAAGACAAAGTCTCGGCGTCCATCCAGCTCTCGTATACATCGTTCACGCGGAACAGGAAAGTTCCGCCCTGCACCCAGAATGCGGTGTGCCAGGCGGCCCGGCCGCGGAGGTTGTCGAGCGCGACGACTTCCATGTGCGCACTGCCGACCCTGAGCGCGCCGAACTTCACGTCGTACTCCAGTCGCTCGCCGGGTCCAAACGGAACCTTGGCGCGCTTCGCGGTCGACGCCACAACAGTCTGCGGCACGGGCGTGGGCGCGATGGGCGTCGATTGCGCCCAGGAACTGGTTGCAGTCGCGGCGGTGAGAATGGCGATGTGTGAAATGATAGCGCGCTTCACGCCGGACCTCCCGCGGGGGCTGCGAGGAGCCGAGCAGTGCGGCTGAAGCGGAAGAGATTCAAGGCATCGGCGACTGGACGGACTCGCGTCTCCCGTGTGCGCACATCGTATCGCGGAGCGAGATCGACGTTCTCTATTCTGCGCGCGAAGCGGCGCGCCTTGAGCAGCAGCTCCATGTTGGCCGCCCAACCGCTGCTTGTAACCGCAGGCTTGTCACCGAGGGACTTGAGCAGCTCACGCAAAACCGAGATGCGATAGAGACGGTAGGTCGTGAAAGGATCCGCCGCATCCGTTTTTGGAAGACCCGCGCGCTGCATCCAGTCCGCAAAGCGACGGAGTCTCCGCACAGCCGCCGGGGCTTCGCTCATTTCCTGCCTGGCCGCCACGATATCGGCGCCGCCCTCGAAGCGCTTTACGAGCTCCGGGATGTGCTCCGGCTGATCGGTGAAATCGGCCTGCATCATGATGAGAGCGTCGCGACGCGCATAGCGCGTGCGGCGCGAGGCTTCGCGAAGGAGCTTGTCCAGCGCAATGCCGTATCCCTGGCGCTGCTCGCCGCGCAGAATCGTGAGCGGGATCACCTCGGCGTACGGCGCCAGCGTTTCCCGGGTGCCATCAGTGCTGGCATCGTCATAGACGATGATCTCGTACTCGCGCGAGTAATCCTGAAAGACCCGGCGAATGCGCCAAAGGAGCACGCCGATGGTCTGGCCCTCGTTGTAGGACGGAATACATATGTAGATCAATTCAATTCCGGTGCGATTGGTGGCGAGACGGCGGGACCCGCTCAACAGGCAAGATCCACGCAAGATAGGAGGGGCAGGCGATTAGCCGCTACCCCGCCAGCACTCTCGCTACTCCGCCAGCACTCTCTTGTACACCTCAGCCGTCCGTTCGATCATCCGCTTCGAGTCGAATTCCCGGGCGCGCTGCTTCGCGCCCTCACCGAGCATGGCGCGGAGTCCGTCGTCGCTGATCAGAGCCGCGGCGGCGCGGACGAAACCGGCGATGTCGCCGGCCGGTACGAGCAGGCCGCTCTTGCCATCTTGGATGACCTCGGGGAGCCCGCCGACCGCGAACGCGATCGGTGGAATTCCGAGAGCCATGGCGTCGATCACCGACGTGCCGAGGCCCTCCGACCTGGCCGGATGCCAGAGAACATCGAGTCCCGACACGGCGTCGTGAATTTCTTCGACGAATCCCGCGTCGAATCCTTCGACGCCGGAGACAGTCGTCCCTCCTTGTCCCTTGCCGCCAAGGAGGACGAGCCGCGTGCGGCGGAACACCTCGCCGGGAAGGCGGCGCGCGATTCCTGCCACCATATCGAGTCCCTTCTCCTGCGTCATCGCACCGACGATGCCGCAGATGACGGAATTCGGTGGCCATCCACGCTCGCGCCGCCAGTTGCGCGGTCGCTTGACCTGAGGAGCAGGGACTCCGGAGTAGACGACCTCGATTTTATCGGCCTGGACTCCCGCCTTTACCATGACGGTCTTCACCGCCTGCGAGATGGCGATGAAAGCATCCACACCGTAACGGTATTTGAGACGAACCTGTTTTGGAGGGAAGGCGACGCGACGCGTCACTACCAGTCGCGTTTTTCTTTTCCCGAGGAGCGCGAGCCTCGCGATCGAGTGCGTGCGAGCGTCGTGCGCGTGCACGACCGCGGCGTCCCACTCCCGAGCGACGGCGCGGAGCTCGCGCGCGGAGCGAATGTCCCATTCACCGCGGAGTGTCAGGCGATATGTAGGAAGTCCCGCCTGCTCGGCACGCCTGATGAGGGGGGATCCAGTGGGGGCCACAACAAGAGTGCGATAGCCGAGGTCGCGAAGTCCGGTGGCGAGCAGAAATACCTGACGCTGGCCGCCGCGCCAGCTGCGCCCGGAGTCGACGTGAAGAATCCGTGGGAGCTCCACTACCCTTCGAGCTTCCGCGCGAACGCCTGGAACAGGCCCCGGTCCCACGGTTCGGCCGAGTCTGTCATTTCCTCGGGGTGCCACTGCACGGCCATCACCCACCAATCTTCGTCGGTGGACTCGATCCCCTCGATGATCCCATCCGGAGACCGGGCCGTGACGCGCATCCCGTCGGCGACGCGCTTCACCGACTGGTGGTGGAACGAATTCACGGTGAGGTGCTCGGTGCCGACCGCCGCGGCGATGAGCGAGCCCGGCTCGACGGATATCTCGTGAGTGCGTGAATCGCGGGCGCTCTCTTCGTCGTGCGCGATTTTGGTCTCGCACTGCGACGGGATGTCCTGTACCAGGGTTCCCCCGAGGGCGACGTTGAGTATTTGTATCCCCCGGCAGATCGCCAGAACCGGAGTTCCGCGCTCCTTCGCCTCCTTTATCAGCGCGGCTTCCGTCGCATCGCGCGCGGGGTTAACGGAACGTACTTTTTCGTGGCGTTTTTCACCGTAGCGAGCGGGATCGACGTCTGCGCCGCCAGTCAGCACGAGGCCCGCAACGGAATCGAGAATCGCGGAGGCGGCGTCGGCATTAGAGAGTGGTGGGACGATGAGTGGTATGAGCCCTGCATTTTCCAGGGCAGTCACGTAGGCGGCGGTCAGCCGTACACGACTGGTATCGCCATCGGGGCGAATGCCGGCGGTAACAGCAACTGTGCAAGCTCGGACCGGCTTGCGCGCGGACGACACGAGTGATCTCACTTAGACAGGGTACGTTGGCACTGCTGGTCGCCGCGGGGTCGGCGACAAATGCGCAGCCCCAAAGTCTGAGCGGCCTCCCCGTCGCCTGCAAGGGGGAGCGCATCAGTCGGATCGATATAGATGCGAATCCGCCCTTCCGCATTACCGGCAATAACATCTGGCAGCGGGCAGGACGCTTCGCGGCGAACGAGCACGTGACCACGAAGGAAGCTGTGATACGGCGATACCTCGCCCTGCAACTCGGTGACCGGTGCACAGAGGTGAGACGCGCGGAGTCGGAGCGCATTCTCCGCGCACAGCCGTTCATTGCCGACGCGACCGTGCTCGCCTATGACGATGGACAGGGTGGGATCGCCCTCACCGTCACGACCGTGGACGAAGTCTCGCTGATCATCGGCGCCGGTATCGGTGGTGGCTCCGGCGTGCACTCGCTGCTGCTGGGGGAGGACAATCTTCTCGGCAGCGCCCTCCACGCGGAGAGCCAGTGGAAGAAGGCTGTGCACAGAGACATCTACGGAGCCAAGGTGGTCGACTATCAGTTTCTGGGCCGACCCTACCAGCTGCGGCTCGAGGGCGGGAGGCGCGAGCTGGGGAGCGACTGGGCGACCGAGCTCAGCCATCCATTCCTCACCGATTTGCAGCGAGTCTCGTGGCGAACCACGGCCGGCAACACGAACGGATACTTCTACTTTCGGAGACCGGACGCGTTGCCGGCGGCCATACGACTGGAGCGATCGTACAGCGACATAGGTGGCGTAGTGCGCATCGGCCCGCCTCTGGGACGCCTGGCGCTCGTCGGTGGTTCGATCTCGTTCGAGGATGAAAGTCCCGCGACGTCGCCGATCATCGTCACCGATACGGCTCTTGTGGCGGACACGAGCCAGGCGCTGATCAACAGGTACACGAAGCACCAGACGGCCCGGATCAACGCGCTCTGGGGTATACGCAACATCGACTTCGTGCGCGTCAGCGGTTTCGACGCGCTCGAGGGCACGCAGGATCTTCGAACCGGGGTCCAGCTCGCGACCCTGCTCGGAAAGGGAGTCAGATTTCTCCGCGGCAACGAGCGCGACTGGTTCGGCTCGTCCGACCTGTATCTGGGCATGGCATCGCCCATTTCGTTCGCGGCGCTCGATGTGTCCGGTGAGGCCCGTCGCGATGAAGACGGCAATTGGGATGGAATGCTGGCGCACGGACGCGCCGCGCTTTACGTGAAGCCAATCAACAGGCATACGGTGATTACAGACCTGGAGTGGAGCGCCGGCTGGAAGCAGAGGATTCCGTTTCAGCTGACCTTCGCGGACCGCGACGGAGGGCTCCGCGGCTTCAGGTCAGTAGACGTCGGGGGAGCTCGGCGTATCGTCAGTCACTTCGAGGACCGCTACCTGATTGGCCGCCGCAAACAATTCGCAACATTCGCGGTGGCAGCGTTCGCCGAGGCGGGAAAGATATGGGCTGGGGATTCTCCCTTCGGCGTGAATACCCCGGTTTATGCGTCGGCGGGTGTGAGCCTTCTGGCTGCTTCGCCGCCGCAATCGCGCCGCACCTTCAGAGTGGACTTGGCATTCCCGGTACGGGGACCGCGGGGCCACGGCTGGGAAGTGCGTCTAACCACCACTGATCTCACGAGGGCATTCCGGGTCGAGCCGCGCGACATCGCAAACAACCGCGAGAGGTCAGTGCCCCCGTCGGTATTCAACTGGCCGTAATGCCTTCGCCTATCGCGAAGCTCCCGGTATGAACTCCCATCGGCCAAGAGCCTGGGCCGATACGGTCAAATCTCGCGGTGAAAGGACGGTTGGAACGGACGAACCGCTCGTTAATACGACGCTCTCCAGCTGAACCGAGCCATAGCCGGGAGGGAAGGAGCTGCTCGAAGAAAGAGTTATCAGCCTTCCGAGTGTGCCGCCGGCGGCGCTCGCAAGCACAGCGGCATCTGCGCGAGCCTGCTTAACAGCCTCTGTCATCGCGGCGCGACGCGCCTCCTCAATGTTCGGCGCGCCGAACTGAACGGAATTGATCTCCCCTGCTCCGCCGTTCACCGCAGCGTCAATAACTTTTCCAACCTGATCAACACCGTTGACGCGTGCGCGGATTGTATTGCGAGCGGTGAAGCCGCCGCGCCGCCGGCCGTTGTCTTCGTAGGCTTGTTCGATGCTGTAGCCCTGGTTGGTCAAGTCGTCGACCGCAACTCCGGCTTGTCGCAGCGCGGCCAGCGTTGAAGCGACCTTCGCCGCGTTTTGAGCGGCCGCATCCGCGGCGGTTCCAGCGCGGGTCGTAACTCCGATCATCACCACCGCAAAAGTCGGAGGGAGATGGGTCTCTCCGTGCCCGGTCGCGGTAATTTCGGGCTCGCGCGCAGTAGGACCTGGCGAGAACGTCTGTGCTCCCACGGCGCTGACATCAATCGCCAATGAACACGCGGACAGAGATAAGGCGATTCCAACAAGGCGTCTAATCATTGGTTCTCCCGGTCTAGGCGTTTGGATAGAGAGTAGACGTCAGACCATCCAAAACTTGCACAGCGAGAGTCATCCACTTCGATTACGGATTGGCGTTCCGAGCTAGCGGTTGCCCGCTGGAACGTCGCGCATCATTCTGCGAACCGGAATGACGAGCAATCCGCACACGACAGTGGCGACGAAGAGGAACATCGAAGTCTGCCTGAACAGGATGGGCATCTGGGGCAGCTTCTCCGGATCGACGCTTCCGCCCACGATTCCCGCCACGAGATTGCCGAGCGCGCTCGCCATGAACCAGATACCCATCATCTGGCCCTTGAACTTGATCGGCGCGAGCTTGGTCATCGAGCTGAGTCCCACGGGACTCAGTGACAGCTCGCCTACCGACTGGAAGAAATAGCTCCATACCAGCCACCATGGTGAGACGCGGACATTGCCCCCTCCCGCGATCACAATGTTCGCCGCGAACACCATCACCACAAAACCAACGCCGGCGAAGAACAACCCCCACGCGAATTTGGCAATGCTCGACGGCGCCTTGCCGCGCTTGCCGAGCGCTACCCAGCCCCACGCGAACAGCGGGGCGAGCGCGATGACGAACACGGAGTTTGCTGCCTGGAGCCAGAGCGTCGGCATCTCCCATCCGAACACGACTCTATTGGTGAAATCGCGCGCGAAAAGATTGAGCGAGGTCGGTGCCTGCTCGAATGCCGCCCAGAAAATCGCCGCAAAGAAGAAGAGAAGGATGATGACGACGACGCGCTTCTTTTCCTCGCTGGTCAGTCCGCCGCCGACGAACAGATAGATGAAATACAGCAGCGCCGACCCGACGATGACATACGTCATTTTCGTCGCCAGCGAAACCGCGTTGATATGGATCAGTCCGGTCATCGTCAACAGGACCAGCAGCGCAATCAGGGCGACGCCGAT
>Ga0208078_1000165_pt1 | contig 18213 bp, 16 predicted proteins | sample NGESurdeep072012_3_FD_184468 | JGI IMG/M metagenome (GOLD analysis project Ga0208078, IMG submission 184468) | Arctic peat soil microbial communities from Barrow, Alaska - NGEE Surface sample 53-2 deep-072012 (SPAdes) | ecosystem: Environmental > Terrestrial > Soil > Wetlands > Peat ...
CGCGTCGATCGCGAGGCGGATGTCGGTGGCGTTCTTCTTCGACGATCCATAGGCCGGCGCCATGATCATGTCGATCGAGCTTTCGGCGAGCGGTACTACATATTGCGGATAGCGGCGCCAGTCTGCGTAGGCGCGCTGCACTGCGACCTTCCCCTTGATGATGCTGGAGCCGAGCAGGGAGCGGAGCTCGTGTCCAAGGTCGGAGCGGATGCCCATCGTGACGTTGTCGAAGTCGATGAGCAGTGCGGCGTTCGGCGCGGTGTGAAAGGGCGCCGGGGTGTACGGTGATGCCGCCACCGGAGACATCGCCTGCGGGCCGCGGTGAATCGGAATGGCGGCCGGGCGGGGCGAGGAAACGGGACGGTTGTTTCTCGGGGTCATGACTTCCTATCGAGTGTGCGAGCTCATTGTGCGGAGCTCATTGCAGTGTGATCGAGCGCAACCATGCGCTCGAGCTCTCGCCGCCGCACCTTTCCGCTCCCGGTCATCGGGAAGGCATCGAAAAAGCGAACGAGATCAGGGAATTTGTACTCGGCCACCGTGTCACGAGCGAAAGCCTTGAGCTCGTTGCCAGTGATGACCGCTCCTTCAACGGGAACGACGCACGCGCAGACCAGCTCTCCCAGAATGTCGTGGGGGATACCGATCACGCAGACGTCATCCACCGCGGGATGCGCACGGAGCTGATCTTCGACTTCACGCGGATAGATTCGAAATCCTCCGCGCACGATCGTCTCCCTGCGGCGCCCCACGATTCGCACGTAGCCTTCCTCGTCGATGATCCCAAGATCACCAGTGAGGAAGAAGCCTTCCGGGGAGAACGACCGGGCGGTCTCCGTCGGCATGCGAACATAGCCTTGCATTACATTCGGCCCGCGGACGGCAAGCTCGCCGACCGCCTCGGGCCCGTGCAGCGCACCGGTGACTACGTCCACCACCTTGATCTCGACACCGGGGAGTGCGCGTCCCACCGTAGTGAGCCGCTTGTCCGCGGGATCAGAGAAGCGTGTCATCGTCATCGTCGGACCGGTTTCCGTGAGCCCGTATGCGAGCTGCACGTTGCACCAGCGCCGAATGCGCCTTACCAACTCCTCGCTCACCGCCCCGCCGGCAATCACGCCGGTGCGCAGCGATGGAAACGCTGCCGGATCGAAGTCCGGCGCACGCATGATGAGCTGATACATCGTGGGCACACCGTGCATCACGGTGACCCGTTCCCGCTGCAACAGCGCTACTGCACCACTGGCGTCGAACTCGTCCTGCAACACCAGGGTCGCGCCGGCCGCGAGCGCGCCAACCAACACCGACAGCCCGAACATCGTGAAGAACGGCACCATCACGAGGACGCGATCTGCCGGCTCCATCTCGAGGAGCTCGCCGGTTTGCTGCGCCGTCTCGACGATTGCTCGATTCGAGAGACGCACGCCTTTCGGCTTGCCCATCGTTCCGGACGTGTACATCAGCGCGAGATCCGACTCGTCGTTTGCGTGCAACGGCGGAAGGCTTCGCCCTGCCCCACTCGACAGCAGATCCTCGAACTGAAAGATCCGGTCGTCATACCACAGCTCCTCGCCACCGACGGTGATGAGGTAGAGCAGGTCCGGCAGCTCCGCGAGCATGTCCTCGAACAGCTGCAGGTAATCGACGCCGTGATGTCGCTCGAGCGCGATGACCGCAGAGACCTCGGCATGCCGAAGCTGGTACTTCAGCTCGTGGTAGCTGAGCCGAGGGTTCACGGGTACGACCGTGGAACCCAACTTCGAGGCTGCGAGGAGTGAGATCACCCACTCGGGCCAATTCGGCATCACGATCGCAATGCGATCGCCTGCCCCAATCCCCAACTCGGCCAGCGCCGCGGCCAGAGCCGCGGCTTTCGCGTTCACCTGCGCGTACGTGAGCGCGCGACCGTTCGCCACCAACGCCGTTCGCTCCGGGTGCTCTCCGGCTCGTGCGGCAAGGACGCGATCAAGCGTCCAGACATACGACATCAGGGGCGGGCCACAATCATACAATCTCGTAATCTACAACAAGTTGGGCCATTGAGGGAGGGCGTGCCCTACACGCCGTGGCCCCCTCAGGGCTACCTTCTGACTGTCGCACGATGAAACAGTCCTCCGAACCCTCCCGTAAATGACTCGGTGAAGCGGCTCAGCTTCCGGGCGCGCGTGCTCCTCTCTCTCGTCGTTTTTGCACTCGTCCCCGCGAGCGTATTGCTGCTGGGCGGCGTCGAGCTCGTGCGCAACGCGCTCCCGGTGCTGAGCGGACGCGCGCCCTGGGAGCACGCGGCGGCGACGGGACGCAAAGCGATCGCCGCCGCCCGCGCATCGAAGCTGACGCCGGAGCAGGAAGCCGCCGTCGCCGATCACGAGCAGGTGCTCACCAACTCGCTCGAGCAGGCGTCGCGCGTGAGCTACCTCTTCTCGCGCACGGTGGCGATCGCCGCGGCCGTGGCGGTGATCGGGATCGCGCTGCTCGCGCTCATCGCGTCGCGCACGGCCGGGCACCTGAGCCGGCAGCTGAGCCGCCCACTCAGCGAGGTGGTGGAGTGGACGGAGCTGATCGCGCGCGGGCGCCCGCTCCCCGAGGGCCCGCCCCGGCGCGGCGCCCCCGAGTTCGAGACGCTGCGCCGGCGGATGCGGAAGATGGATAGCGCCCTCGCGGCCGCGCGCGAGCGGGAGCTCGAGGCGGAGCGGCTCGAGGCATTCCGCGAGACGGCGCGGCGCGTGGCGCACGAGCTCAAGAATCCGCTGACGCCGATTCGACTCGCGGTGACGAGCTTGAGGCGCGCAAGCGAAGGTGATCCGCACATGGCCGAGATCATTGACGTGCTCGACACCGAGTCGCGGCGGCTCGAGGCGATGGCGCGGAGCTTCGCGCAGTTCGGAACGCTTCCCGAGGGAACGGCGGCGGAGGTGGATCTCGTGGAGCTCGCGAGCGCTGTGGCTCGCTCGCTCAACTCCGCGCGCGTGCACGTGACCGTCGAGCATTCCGGTGAGCTGCCGCTCGTGCGCGGCTACCACGATGCGCTCTCGCGCGCACTGACGAACGTCGTGCTGAACGCGATCGACGCGTGCGCGGACGGCGGCGCGGTGACGATCATCGTCGGACGGCGATGGCACGAGGGGCGGGCTCTTGTGGAGCTGCGCGTGCGCGACACGGGGGCCGGCATTCCGCCGGCGCGAATCGAATCGATCTGGCAGCCGTACGTCACGAGCAAGCCCGGAGGCACGGGGCTCGGCCTCGCGATCGTGCGCCAGACGATTGTTGCGCACCACGGCTTCGTGAGCGCGAGCAGCACCGCTGGAGTTGGGACGGAGATCGCATTGGCGCTTCCCATCGATGGGAATCCCACCGAAGTAGTCGAACCAGCAGTAGAGGAGGAGTGATGGACATTCCAGGCGAGCTGATACCGATCGTTCTCTTCATCATGATGGGCATCACCGCCATCGGCTATCCGATCGCGCGGGCGATCGCGCGCAAGGTGGATCGCGAGGCGCTGCCGCCGAAGATTCCCCTCGAGCTCGCGGGGCGGCTCGAGCGCATGGAGCAGGCGATCGACTCGATCGCCGTCGAGGTCGAGCGGATCTCGGAAGGGCAGCGCTTCACGACCAAGCTGTTGAGCGAGCGGCCTCTGGGCGCTCCGCAGCAACTTCCGCCCAGGCAGCCGTAACAAATGCCCGAGGTTCTGGTCATCGACGACGAGCCGAACATCCGGCGCATGGTCGGCGCGATCCTGAGCGCCGAGGGCTTCAGCGTGCGCGACGCGGCCGACGGCGCGGCGGGCGTGCGCGCGGCCACTGAGCGCGAGCCGGATGCGGTGCTGCTCGACCTGATGATGCCCGGCGAGCTCGATGGGATGGCGGTGCTGAGCCAGCTGCGCGAGCGCTTCCCTTCTCTCCCCGTCGTGATGATGAGCGGGCGCGCGGAGCTCAGCGACGCGGTGCGCGCGACCAAGCTCGGCGCCTTTCACTTTCTCGAGAAGCCGCTGACGCACGAGGCGATGCTCCTGACTATCCGTTCTGCGCTCGACCTGCGTCAAGCGCGGCGCGAGGCGCAGACGCTGCGCGAGGAGTTTGGGCTCACGGGCGAGATGGTCGGAAGTAGCGCGGCGATGGAGCGTGTGCGCGAGCTCATCGCGCGGATAGCGCCGAGCGATGCGCGCGTGCTCGTGATGGGCGAGTCGGGAACGGGGAAGGAGCTCGTCGCCGCCGCGATCCACTATGGGAGCCCGCGCCGCGACAAGCCATTCGTGCGCGTGAACTGCGCCGCGATCCCGCGCGATCTCGTCGAGAGCGAGATGTTCGGGCACGAGCGCGGCGCCTTCACCGGCGCGACGGACCGGCGCATCGGGCGCTTCGAGCTCGCGGACCAGGGCACGCTCTTCATGGACGAAGTGGGCGACCTCGGCGCCGAGGCGCAGGCGAAGCTGCTGCGCGCGATCGAGGCGAAGGAGATCGAGCGCGTGGGCGGCGGAAAGCCGATTCCGGTGAACGTCCGCATCGTCGCGGCGACGAACAAGGATCTCGAGAAGAACCTCGCCGAGGGGCTCTTCCGCGAGGATCTCTACTTTCGGCTGAACGTGATTCCGATGACGCTGCCACCGCTGCGCGACCGTTCGGAAGATGTCGACGCGCTCGTGCGCCACTTCTCCGAGCTCGGTCGCTCGCGCCGCGGCTACCCGGCGCCGCGGTGGAGCGCCGGCGCGCTCGATCTGATGCGCCGCTACCGGTGGCCGGGAAATGTGCGCGAGCTCGCGAACATCGTGGAGCGGCTGAGCATTCTGCACGCGGGCGCGGAGGTGACGGCGACTGATGTCGGCGCGGTGCTCGCGATCGACCGGAGTGCGCCGGCGGGCACGATGCCCACGGCCGCGGACACCGAGAAGCCGTTGGGCGATGCGCTCGACGACTTCGAGCGCGTGCTCATCTCGCAGGCGCTCGCGGCGGCGAACGGAAATGTGGCGGAGGCGGCGCGCAGGCTTCGCACCGATCGCCCGAATCTGTATCGGCGCATGCGGCGGCTGTCGATCGAGTGGAACGGACCGTGATGCGCATTCGCGTGAGCGCGCTGATTCTTGCCGCTGCGATGCTCGCGAGCGCGAGCGTCGCGCCGCGCGCACGCGCGCAGGCGGCCGACACCGCGCACGCCGGCCTCTCCTACGACGACGCGTCGGAGATCGCGTACCTCTTCAACTCCGTCGCAGGGCTTCGCAAAGCCGGCGAGACGACGATCGCTGCGGGCGACTCGGTGCACGGAAACGTCGCCGTGCTCACGGGGCCGCTCACAGTTGCGGGCACGGTGCACGGAAGCGTGATCGTCGTCAACGGCTCCGTGACGATCGCGCCAACGGGGCACGTCGACAACGACGTGATCGTCACCGGCGGAAGCGTGACGGGCGCGGACAGTGCGCACGTTGGCGGAGTGGTGCAGGCGCACAGCGACCCGCTCAAGTATCACCAGGCGGGCGAGCTGATCATCGCCGAGTCGCCGGAGGGCACGGAGATTCCGGATGCGAGCTGGTTCAAGCACTGGCTCAGGCGACACGTGCGCGCGCACAACGGCTTCGACATTGGGAGCGGGCCGTACAATCGCGTGGAAGGGCTGCCGGTGATCGGTGGCCCAGCGATTCGCCAGAACACGGGCATCGGCGTGCTTCGGCTCTCGGCGCTCGGCATCTACCGCTCGGCCGACAACTTCGCCTGGAAGGGCGACAATCTCGGCTGGAACGCAAGCGGCGAGCTCACCGTCGGCGGCGTGCGCAACATCCGCTTCGGCATTGCCGGTTATGATGTCGTCCGCCCGACGGAGCAGTGGGAGCTGCGCGACGCCGAGGTGTCGCTGTCGAGCTTCTTCCTTCGCCATGACTATCGCGACTACTACAACACGAAGGGCGCGCACGCGTGGGTGAGCGTGCACGATGGGCGGAAGCTCTCGCTCGAGCTGGGTGTGCGCAACGAACGCTGGGAGCCGCGCGAGGCGCGCAATCCATTCTCGCTGTTCAAGGGTGGCGTGGACTGGCGACCGAATCCCACACTCGATGATGGGCGCCTGTGGATCGGCGAGGCCGCGTTCCGGCTCGACACGCGAAACAACGTGCGCGATCCGTGGACCGGATGGCTGATCGACGCGACGTTCGAGGCTGGGGGTACCGATCGCCTGACGCTCGGGCCGACGACTTTCCTCGCGCGCGACAGTTTGGCGGGATCGAAGGATCGCGTGCGTTACACGCGGCTGCTCGCGGACTTCACGCGCTACAACCGCGTCTCGCCGCAGTCGCAGCTGAACTTCCGCCTGGTCTTCGGCGCGGGCTTCAACGGCGACGCGCTGCCACTCGAGCGGCGCTTCGCGATCGGCGGCGCGGGGACGCTGCCGGGCTACGACTTCAGGAATCCCGCGCACAGCGAGAATGTGCTGACGTGCGATGGCGGACCGCATCCCGCGGTGGGACTGCCGGCGCAGTGCGACCACATGCTGCTCGGCCAGGTCGAGTTCCGACACGACGCGCGCATTCGCCTTTTCGGGCGCAAGGACGCGGATGGCGCGCAGCGCTTCCGCATCGATCGACAGGTCGCGTTCGTGGCGTTCGCGGATGGCGGGCGCGGATGGCTCACGGGCGAGCGCTTCGGCGAGCTCCGGTATCCGTCGACGTCGTTCCCGTCGCTCGACACCTTCAAGTACGACGCCGGCGCCGGCGTCGACCTGCACTATCTCGGCTTCTACGTAGCCAAGTCGCTCACAGACTGGAGCAACTCGGCGAAGCTCTTCGTGCGGCTGAGGCACCGCTTTTAGCGTGCGCAAATTCCTCCGCGCGCTTCTCGTGGTGATGGCCACCGCACTTCCGCTCGCGCGAGCGGCGGCGCAAGAGCCCGCGCGCGTCGAGGTGGATATCGTCAACACGGCGTCCGGACAGCGCGGCGCGCCGACGGTGAAGAGCGTGCGGATCTTCTCGGATCGCGAAATCCGCGAGATGCTGCACAGCGGGTTCCCCGCGCGGCTCCACTATCGTCTCGAGCTGTGGGGCGCGTCGGGATTTTTCGACGACCTCAAGCGGCAGCTCGAGTGGGATGTGATCGTACGCTACAATCCGCTCAAGCGCCGTTACACGGCCACGCGCATCGAGGGCGAGAAGGTCACCGCGCTCGGGAGCTTCGATGGACTCGATCCGATCGAGGCGGAGTTGTCGCAGGCCACTCAGCCGGCGCTCGCCGTGCCCGATGGGCACGACAAGTACTACTACAACCTCGTGCTCGATGTGCAGATGATCTCAGTGAGCGATCTGGACGAGGTCGAGCGGTGGCTGAAGGGAGATCTCGGCCCTGCCGTGCACGGAGCGAAGAATCCGGGCACGGCGATCGGACAGGGAGCGAAGATCTTCATCACGAAGTTGCTCGGCGGCCAGGACAAACACTACGAGGCGCGCTCGAAGGTTTTCCGGCCGCGCTAGGATAAGTGGAGTGAATCTGAGATGGTGATGGCATTCGGAGGCCGCTGCATCTCCTCGGTGCTGATCACAACTCGACTTCACTCCACTCAGTCCCGCTCGCGATTCCCGAGCGCGAGTGGACGATGTCCCGCGCGCTCGATGTGCTCGAGCTGGTGCAGCGTCTCTTCGCCGTAGAACAGCTTGATGTAGTTCGACTGCGCCGGCGTGAGGCGACGAACGGCCCAGCTGAGATGCACGAAGTGCGGCTCGACGGGATGCGTCATCGGGTGCATGCCGATTTCTTCCGGCATGCGGTTTCCCTTGCGCGTGTTGCACGGCGAGCAGGCGGTGACCACGTTCGTCCACTCGTTCGTTCCGCCGCGCGAGATCGGGATCAGGTGATCGCGCGTGAGCGACTCGCGCGGCTTGAGCTCCACCTGCATGCGCCCGCAGTACTGGCAGCGATAGCGGTCGCGCGCGAAGAGAAAGGTGTTCGTCACCTGACGGCGGAAGCGGCGCGGCACGTGAATGAACTTCATCAGCCGAATGACGGCGGGGCGCGGGAGCGTGAGGCGCTCCGAGCGCACGAGGCGCCCGGGATCGCTCTCGACGATCTCCGCCTTGCCGTCGAGGACGAGACGAAGCGCCCGACGCATGGGAACCATGGTCAGTGGCTCGAACGAAGCATTTAGTGCCAGACATCCAACGACCACAATACCCTCCGCGGCCGATACGAAAACTCCCGCCTGATCACTCAGCGCGGGAGCATGCCATCATGCAATCGTCGCTGTGTCGTTCACCATAGTGAGCCATCCGAAGCGGTCCTCAATCTGGCCGCTGCAGATGCCCAAGTACTGTTCCTGGATCGCGCGCGTGATGGGCCCGGGCTTCCCCTCGCCAACCTGAATGCGATCCACGGAACGAATCGGCGTGAGCTCGGCGGCGGTGCCCGAGAAGAACGCCTCATCCGCAATGTAGAGCATTTCACGCGGGATGGACTCCTCCCGCACTTCGTACCCGAGGTCGCGCGCGATCACCATCACGGAATCGCGCGTGATCCCCTTGAGAATGCTGGCGCCAAGCGTGGGGGTGTAGACCACGCCGTCCTTCACGACGAACAGATTCTCACCGCTTCCCTCCGACACGTGCCCGGCGACATCGAGCATGATCCCTTCGGCGTACCGATCGATGCGCGCTTCAATCTTCGTGAGCTGTGAGCTCAGGTAGTTGCCGCTCGCCTTCGCCAGCCCTGGGAGCGTATCCGGTGCGGCGCGTCTCCAGCTCGACACACGGACATCGACGCCGACCTTGAGCGCATCATCACCGAGGTAACGCCCCCAGTGCCAGGCGATGATGAACGTCTCGACCGGCACATCGACGGCGTAGACACCCATGTGCTCACCCGTACGAACGACGATCGGACGCAGGTAGCAGTGACGCAGCTCGTTGGCGGTGACCGTGTCCATCGCCGCCTGCATGAGCGTCTCCTGATCGTACTTGAGCGGCATACGGTAGATGCGGCACGAATCCTGGAGCCGCCGCATGTGCTCGGCCAGGCGGAACACGGCCGGGCCACCCGGCGTCTCGTAGCAGCGGATGCCCTCGAATACGCTCGACGCGTAGTGGACGGCGTGACTCATCACGTGGATGGTCGCGTCGTCCCACGCGACGAACTGACCGTCGCGCCAAATCTTCGTCGTGCGTCCGGACTTGGTGTCTGCCATGGATTCCCTGAGGCGTCGTGCGAAAAGGCGTGCGTCTTAAAATAGCGGGAAGCACGGAAGTCGCGCCAGAGAGCGGCAGTGCTGCTTCGACTACTGGTGCGCGTCCTGCCCGAGCGTGATGCTCGTGCCTGGATACTGGGGATTGAAGTCGATCATGACCTGCTCATTCCACTTGGCCATGTGAAATTCGATCTCCTTGTGCGGTGTCGTGGTGTCGATGTACCCCGAGACCTTCTCCGTCGCGCCGGTGAGGCGCGAGCGATACCACGCGACGACTGTGGGGTACGGGTCGTTCGACGTGGCGCTGAAGACGGCTCCCTGCGTGGGTGGATGACCCATCATCGAGGCCGAGGTCAGATTCGGGTACGTCGGCAGATCGGTGAGATTCTCGGCTATTTTCGAGTTGCTCGAAGATCCCGGTGCACCGCTCGAGCCCGCGCCTGCCGATTTGGAGCAGCCGGACGCGGCTGCCAACAGGAGGGCGATGGTCGTTGCGACGGTGGCGCGATGCGATATGAACATGAGAAAGGCTCCTCCCCTCATCAGGGCGAGTGACGGCGGCGCCAAACGCACGTGATGCGGGCCGCTCGGGAGCCAGTATGGAGGAGCGTCGTCGCCTGCTCGTCACTCGGCCGTCTCCCAGCGCGCGCTACTGGCGCGGATGACCGGCCATCCAGCCTCCGAGGGCTTCGGAGATCTTCTGCACACGTCCGTGAAGGTCGAGATCCTCGTTGAGCAGCTCCCAGTTCCATACTTTGGGAATTCCTGCCACCGCGACGAACTTCGCGGGCTCGGCGCCGAGCGCGAAGATGAGCGCCGACTCGGGATCGGCATCCGCGGAGCCGGCCAGCGATGCGAGATCAAAGGCGGCGAGATCGGCCTCCTTCCCCACTTCGAGCGAGCCGACGCGACCTTCGAGCCCGAGTGCGCGCGCGCCGCCGAGCGTCGCGAGCTCGAGGGCGCGCGCGGCGGGGAGCGCATCTGATTGCGCGGCGCGCACGCGCTGCGCGAGCACCGCGGCGCGTGACTCCTCGAGGAGGTGCATGCGGTTGTTCGCCGCCATCGAGTCGGAGCCGATGCCAACCGCGATGCCCGCGTCGAGCAGCTCGAGCACGGGCGCGATCCCGTGGCCGAGCTTCGCGTTGGAGATCGGGCAGTGGGCAACGGTACTCTTGGATTTCGCGATGGCGGCGATGTCGTTGTCGCTCACGCGCACGCAGTGGATGAGCAGCGGACGCGCGTCGAGCACGCCGAGCTTACCAAGCAACGCGATCGGCGACGTCGCACGTGGCGCGACTGGAAAGCCGCGCGCCCGATGCGCATCGGCGAACGGGCCCTCGCCCTCACACACGAAGCGGTGCTCGGCATCGGACTCGGCGATGTGGATCGCTATTCGGCGCCCCGAGCGCGCGACGAGTGCGAAGAGCGGATCGGAGACCGTGTACGGCGCGTGCGGAGAAACGCCTACATGCTGAAGCTCCGTCTCGAACACATCGTGGCGCGCGAGCTGTTCGGCGAGGCGCGCGGCGGCATCGCGCACGGCCTTGGGATCCGCGGAGGGCGAGAAGACTTCCTGGTACATGATCCCGCGTACGCCGCGCTCGCGCATCGCCTCGAGTACCATCCCCGAGTCGCAGGTGTCTGCGTATGTCGTGATCCCCGCGCGGACGCCCTCTGCGATCCCAAAGCGCGCGGAGTCGAGGAAGCGCTCGGGCGTCATCGCGGCCACCTTCATTCCCTGCAGCCGCACGATCCACTCGCGGAAGGAGAGATCTTCGAGCAGTCCGCGAAAGACGGTGAGCTCGAGATGCGTGTGTGCGTTGACGAGACCGGGGATGAGCGCGCAGTTGCCGAGGTCACGATCGGCGCCGTCGGGCGCGTCTGGGGCGTCGTGGCGCGGGCCGACGTAGACGATTCTTCCCGCGAGCTCCATGACCGTGCCGTCGCGTATCGGCGGCGACGAGATCGGAAGCACCCAACGCGCGTGGTAGCGGATCACCGAGCGGCGCGCGTCCCGTGCACGAACGGATCGAAGAGCGCGGATTCCTCGGCGCCGACGCGCATCGCCATTGCGAGTGGGAACGCGAGATCGCCGATCTGCGCGCGCGTGTGTCCGTCGGAGCCGAGCGAGAGCTGGACGCCGCGATCGTGCGCGCGCTGCACCAGGCGCTCGTGCGGGCGATAGCGATTGGAGATCTCGAAGGCGATCCCCGCGTCGAAGAGCGCGTTCACGAGTCGCTCCTCGCGCGCCTCGGTCCAGAGCTCGTCGACGGGAAGAGTGCGAATCGGGAGCGGCAGGAGCGTCGGATGCGCGAGGATGTCCACCGGCATCCCGGCGGCAAGCCGCTCGAGATCATCGAGGTGGAAGTCCATGTACGACGAGACGGTCACCATGTCGGGGAGCGTGCGATGAAACATGCTCAGGGGGCGACCGGCACCGGGGATGTGCACCGCGTGCAGCGAGCCGATGCGATGCGTGAAGCGCGCGGCGAGATCGTCGGGGAGCTCGCGCCAGAGCGAATCATGGAAGCAGAACTCACCGCCGCACGCTACGTCGTAGGGCTCGAGCTCGTCGAGATACGCGCGCACGGCATCGACGGATTTCACCGCGAGCGAGACATCCGTGGAGAGATGATCGGTGACGCTCGGGCGCACGCCACGCGCGCGCACGAGCTCGATGAGCTCCGGCACCGTAAGCTCGCCGTCGGACATCGTGGTGTGCGCGTGACAGTCGATCGGGATCCAGCTCGTCACGGTTTGTTCGGATGGAACGGGTCGATTTGCGTGCGGGCTGCGGTGTCGCGAGTCGAAGACGCGGTGGGCACGGGCGCCGCGTGCGGGCGCACGGTGGTCTGCTCCTGCGCCCCTTGCTGCACTCCGAATGGAACGGGCGACGGCGCGACGTGCGCCGTGTCGGGGAGCACACCGTATACGCCGCTGCACTGCGTCACCGGCTCCGTGCCCTCGATGTAAAACTCGTTCACCACCTGCGAGTCGGGGCAGAACGGGCTGCGAAGCAAGCCGCTGTATTTGTCGACCTCGCGCACGATGAGTCCCTCGGGGCGCGGCCAGTCGGGCGGCGCGGGGCGGCGTTGATAGATCTCGGACATGTACGACGTCCACGCCGGCGCGACGAGGCGACCGCCCTGCGCATTCGACTGAATTTTCTGCGGGCGATCGAAGCCCATCCAGATGCCGGTGACGAGATCGGGCGTGTAGCCGATGAACCAGACGTCGGTGCCATCGTTCGTCGTTCCCGTTTTTCCCGCCGCGGGAATGTGAAAGCCCGATGCCCACACGCTCGCCGCGCTGCCGCGACGCACGACGTCCTTCATCATGTCGACCATCAGCCACGCCTCTTCGCGAGACAGCGTCTCGAAGCGCGCGGGAGTCGCCTCCCACAGCGTCTCGCCCTTCGCGTTCTCGACCTTGAGCACGGCGTTCGGCACCGCGCGCACGCCGAGCGTCGCGAAGGCGGAGTACGCGGCGACCATCTCGATCGGATACACGTCGGCCGAGCCGATGTGAATCGATGGATAGGGCGGGATCGGCGTGGTAATGCCGAATTTGCGCGCCATCTCGATCACGCTACTCTCGCCGAGCTCCATGCCGAGGCGGATGGCGGCCAGGTTGCGCGAGAGGTAGAGCGCCTCGCGCAGCGGGATGTTGCCCATGAACTTCAGATCGTAATTCTGCGGCGTCCAATCCTGCCCGCTGATCTGGGGCACGGTGAGCGCCGAATCGTTGAGCATGTATGACGCGGACTTTCCGTTGTGGATCGCATCGGAGTAGACGATCGGCTTGAACGTCGAGCCGGGCTGACGGAGCGCCTGCGTCGCGCGATCGAACTTCGAGTCGTCGTAGTCGCGGCCACCAACCAACGCGCGGATAGCCCCGTTGCGGGGATCCATCGAGATCACGGCGCCCTGCAGATACGGCGAGTTCGGAACCGAGTTCGCCTCGTTCTCGCCGTTGGCGTTGCGCGCGACGTACTCCTCCATCGTCGTGTGCTTGAACGCGCCGTACTTGCCGCTCTCGATCGCCTTGATCTGCCGCTCGAGATTTCGCTCGGCCGCCTGCTGCATCTCGATGTCGAGCGTCGTGTAGATCTTGAGTCCGTCGGTGTAGATCTTGTCGCCGAACTGCTGCTCGAGCTGCCGGCGCACGAACTCGACGAAGTACGGCGCGAGCTCGCCCGACTCGGCCTTGCGCGCGAGCTGGAGCGGATACGCCTGCGCGAGCCGCGCGTCGGCGTCGGTGACGACGCCTTCCTTGCGCATCAGGCCGATGATCGTGTTGCGCCGCTGAATCGCGCGATCGGGATATTTGCGCGGGTTGTAGCGCTCGGGGCCCTTCGGCAACGCGGCGAGCGTCGCGGCCTCGGCGAGATTGAGCTCGCGAACCGACTTGCCGAAGTAGTGCTGCGCGGCTGTCTCGACGCCGTATGCGCCGTTGCCGAGGTAGATCTGATTGAGATAGAGCTCGAGGATCTTCTGTTTTGGGTAGCGCGCTTCGATCTGTCGCGCGACCTTCGCTTCCTTGAGCTTTCGCGTGAGCGTCTTCTCGCGCGAGATCTGCTCGGAGAAGATGTTGCGCGCGAGCTGCATCGTGAGCGTCGAGAAGCCCTGCGCGAAGTTGCGGTGCACGACGTCGGCGGCGAGGGCGCCGAAGACGCGCGTCCAGTCGATGCCCGCGTGATCGTAGAAGCGCTTGTCTTCGGTGATGATGAAGGCCTGCTGCACCGGCTTCGGAATGTCCGCGAGCTTGATGAGCGTGCGACGCTCGAGGCCGAGCTCGGCTATAAAGCGGCCGTCGGCGGCGAAGAGCTTGCTCGTTTGGCGCGGCTGGAAGGCGTCGAGCTGTGTGGGATCGGGGCACGCGCCTTCGCGGCAGACGAGGCTCCAGGAAGACCAGGCGATGCCGATCGCGAACGCCGTCGCGAAGAGTCCGCCGAGCAGCGTGGCGCGGGTGAGCGTGGGGTGCGCGCGCCAGAAGCGCCTGCCGAGCGGAAAGTCAGCCATATGCTACTGAAATGTTAGCCTCTGGCAGGGGGTGCGGCAACGCGGCTGTCGTGACACAACCGCGTGTGTCATCTATGTTTGTGCGATGCAAAACATGAATTCGCTGCTCGCCGAGCTGACGTGGCGCGGGTTGTTGTATCAGCACACTGAGCCGCTCGACGCAGCGCTCTCCGCGGGCGTCGTGACCGGCTATTGCGGCTTCGATCCGACCGCGACGAGTCTGCATGTTGGCAATCTCGTTCCGGTGATGGGGCTCGCGCATCTGCAGCGCGCGGGGCATCGGCCGATCGTGCTGATTGGCGGCGGCACGGGGATGATCGGTGACCCGAGCGGGAAGAGTGCCGAGCGTCAGCTGAATACTCCGGAGACGGTGGAGAAGAACTCGCGCGCGATTCAGCGGCAGCTCGAGAAGTTTCTGGAATTCGGAGAGCCGCACGGCGCGATCATGCGCGACAACGCGGAGTGGCTACTCGAGATGGGCGCGGTGGATTTCATGCGTGAGGTGGGAAAGCACTTCACGGTGAACTACATGATGCAGAAGGACTCGGTGCGCTCGCGCATGGACGAGGGCGGAATCTCGTACACGGAATTCAGCTACATGCTCTTGCAGGCGAAGGACTTTCTCGAGCTGTATCGGCGAGTGGGGTGCACGCTGCAGATCGGGGGGAGCGATCAGTGGGGGAACATCACTGCGGGGATCGAGCTGTTGCGCCGCGTGGAGGGTGTGGAGGCGCATGCGCTGACGATGCCGCTGGTGACGACGGCGACGGGAACGAAGTTCGGCAAGACGGAAGCGGGCGCGGTGTGGCTCGATCCGAAGCTGACGTCGCCGTACCGCTTCTATCAGTTCTGGGTGAACGTCGACGATCGGGACGCGTCCCGCTTCCTTCGGTTCTTCACGCTGATGTCGAGGGAGGAGATCGAGGCGCTGGAGCTCGAGCTCGCGGCGCATCCGGAGCGGCGAGCGGCGCAGCAGGCACTCGCGCGCGATGTGACGACGCGCGTGCATGGCGCGACGGCGGCGAAGGCGGCGGCGGATGTGTCGGCGTTGTTGTTTGGCGGCGGCGATGCGGCGGCTTTGTCTGGTAACGCGTTGGAGGCGTTGAGGGACGAGGTGCCGTTCGTCGAGCTGCCGGCGTTGCCTGCAGAGGGAATGGATGCGACGGACTTGTTCGTCGCGGCGAAGTTGGCGCCGTCGAAAGGCGCGGCGAAGCGGCTGCTCGAGCAGGGTGGACTTTCGGTGAATGGGGCGAAGTTGAGCGTAGAGCAGCGCGTGGTGCGTCGCGAGATGATGCTCGCGGGGGGGCACCTGTTGCTGCGGAAGGGCGCGAGGGAGTACGCGTTGGTGCGCGTGGGGGTATAGAAGATCGACTCCATGCGAGTTTCCGCGCGATCGTTGGGTTGGTATCACATAGCTGGCGCGGTGGTGGGCGGGGCTTATTCCGTTTGGGCATGGGCTCACGGCGCCTCGCTTTTCGGCAACTCGTTAGAGCTTGGCGCGATTCCGTTCGGACTTGCATTCGCGGCTGGAATACGGCTTCTCCGCAGTTCGCCACGCGCACGCCAGCTTGCGTACATCACGCAACTGCTGCAGATCCCGATCGTCATCCTCCCGGCATTGACGTGGAGGTTTACTGCGGGGGTCGAAGCATCGATCACCCTCACCGCTAAGGGACTGTATCTCTTTGGCGGTGTCGCAGCAGCCTGGTTGGTTGGCCGCGGAAACTTGGGTGGCCTAACCCCAACTCTCGGAATCAACTTCGCGCCGATTGTAGTTCTCGTTCTACTCGCGTGTTCAACGACGACAATGGTGCGCCCAACAATGGAACCCGTGAGCCCACCGTCGGCTTAACTGCGCTGAGACAAAACACATGGCAACCCCGAAACAGAACGAGGTGAGTATCACTCTCAAAGTGGCGAACAACCTCGCCTCGCCACGAATCCTGGTCATCGAGCCGTGGCTCACCGAGTACGCCCTTCCGCAGGGGAAAACTCTCGACGTGGTTCTTACCGGCGATCCTAAATACGCTCTCGAGGTGAATCTGGACGACGAGCGAATCACCGTATTCTGCTTCGACTCGGCCGGTGCCACGATGTCAGTTCGTGATCAGGGAGTCGAGGCGAAGCATCTCACGTGGCCGCGATAGCGCGAACGAGATGTTGAGGAGCCTACGCGCCTGTAGCGCAGGTTGAGCGCGCCTCGCTCGCGATCTCCGAAACTCCAACCCCACCATCCCGTACGAGCCAGTGGCAGGCAAGCTCGCGCTCCCACGTTTCGCGGAGGCAGGTGATGTCGGAATCGGTATTTCTTATCGCGCTCTCGATCATGTGCGGCTCGGTCGTGCTTCTCGGCTCGATGTGGTTCTTTCGCCGCGTGCTCGAGCTCAAGCATCAACAACGCCTTCCCATCGCCCTCGAGGGACTACAAGCGCGTCTCGAGCACATCGAGCAAACCGTCGACGCCACTGCGGTCGAGGTCGAGCGCATCTCGGAAGCGAATCGCTTCATGTCCAAGCTGCTCGCCGATCGCGCGGGACCGATGGCGTTGCCAGGCAAGCAGGAGCGGGTGATCACACCGCACTAGTCGACTAGTGCGGCGCGCCGAGCGCCTGCGCGGCTCCAGCAAGCAACGCGAGCGCCCCTTTCTTGTCGAAGGCAGCGACCTTCACTAACGCGGCCCCCTTCACCGCTTCGTATCCGGGATTCGTCGAGTGTGACGCCACATCCCACGGCCCCACCGGATAGTCCGCCGTGTCGACAGGTACCGGCGTGGTGTCACCCACGAGCTGACGACGCATCGCGCGCCCGGCCATGTGCAACACGAATTGGTCCTGTGCGAAATCCACCGCGCCGTCGTGCCACGCCCACAGCGTCAGGTCATACTCCTGTGGAATGACACCGGGGGCGGCAAGCACGGTCGTGTACGTGCACTCGCGCGCGCCCGCTGCTCCCTTCGCCTGTCCGCCCTGCGGCGGCTTGACGAGCGGGCGTCCCAGCAGCGCCTCCGCTTTCGCCTGCGGAATGAGATTGCACATCACCAGCGTGCTGTCCTTCGCGTCCGTCGCGAACAGTTGCTGCGCGGCCGCGACTCCCGCCGCACCGTTGATCGCAAGCGGGTGGTCGAGACGCTTGACGGCGGAGTCGAGCAGTGCGCCGGCCGATTGCGGTGTGAGTCGTGTTCCCGTCCAATCGAGCTCGACGTGCCGGTCGCCGCGCAACGCGTGGAGATCGCAGCACTGCATCGCGCCTTCCGCGACCTGGTCCCACTCACCTTTGAGCGTGTCGCCGCTCGACAGCACGGTTGTTCCGATCTTCTCCACGCCCTGCTTCGCGATCGGATCGGTGAGGTTTCGTCCGAAATGAATCATCTTCATGACCGCCGGACCGCCGGACCAATCCACACTCACGAGCATGCGCCGGTGATCCTTCGTGTCATAGCGGCACGATGGCGCATTGGCGTTCGGCGCGAACTCTCCCCGATAGGGCGGAGCCGCAAGCGGCCCGATCGCCGACGCCACCTCGCTGGAATCGAGCAGCGAGCACGGATCGCCGGCGACGGCCTGGCCACCCGAGGAGCTGGTGTCACCCATTTTCTTCATGAAGTCGGAGACGGCCTTGTCGGATGACTTGTCCTTCGCGCTACATGCCGCGGTAAACGCGAGGGCGGAGACCACGGCGATAAGAAGGCGTGTAGTCATCAGAGCACTCCAGCGCAGGTCGAGGGAAACGACAGCTACAGCATGCGAAAGGTGGAAACGGCTCGCCAGTGGTGCTGCTTCGAAAGATGCTTCTTAATGCTCTCGCTCGCTGTGCACGGTCTATGCGCCTTCCAGCACCGCCAGCGCCCTCCGCATCTCCCCACTCGTATTGAAGCAGTGTGGCGATAACCTGATCGCGCCCTCGCGCAATGAGTGAAAGATCTTCGACTCACTCAGCGCCTTCGACGCCGCCACCGGATCTCGCGGCGCGATTGCCAGCACTCCTGCACGCTTCGCGGGATCCGCCGGCGTGACGAGACGCACCTTGTCGCAGTTCGCCTGCGTCC
>Ga0208078_1000166_pt1 | contig 18129 bp, 20 predicted proteins | sample NGESurdeep072012_3_FD_184468 | JGI IMG/M metagenome (GOLD analysis project Ga0208078, IMG submission 184468) | Arctic peat soil microbial communities from Barrow, Alaska - NGEE Surface sample 53-2 deep-072012 (SPAdes) | ecosystem: Environmental > Terrestrial > Soil > Wetlands > Peat ...
ACAGCCCAGTTACGGCAACGGCACCGGATCCTCCCGATCCCACAGCACCAGCCCCCGCATCCGCGCTCCGCTCGACTCCAGCGCCGCCAGGAGTGCCCGTAGCGCCGCGTGCGTGCTCCGCCCCCGCCTCACGCAGATCACCACCTCCCCCACCGCACCCGCCGCCACCGCGACCGTCCCCTGCTCTGGCGTCGACGCGCTCAACACCACCGTCTCATACCGGCGGCTCAACCGCTCCACCTCGCTCCCAAACTCCTCCGCCACCGCCTGCAACGTCCCCGCCAACACCCCACTCGGCAACACATCAATAGATCGCCCGCGACTGACCAGCACACTCGATATCGCGCCAGCCCAACCCAATCGATGCGCGAGCACGTCAGCCACTCCGGGACTCGCCGGCACCCCCATCATCATGGCCACCGGCTGCACCTGGAAGTCCGTGTCGAGCAGCAGCGTCGGCCGCCCCGTGCGCGCCGCGATCGCCGCGAGATTCCCCGCGACACTCACGGTCACGAATGGATGGTCGCCGGCCACCGCGATCACCGTGAGATCGAACGTCGCATCCGCGAGCTGCCCGTAGAGCTGTCGATACGCTTCCGAGGACTGCTCGATCGACGGCGGCACCCCGCGATCCGCACTCCGCCGCTGACGCTCCGGCACCTCGCTTCGCTCCCCAATCGTCACCAACACTCGCGCACCAGTCAGCGACTCCGCCTCTTCGACATCGGCAATGCGCGGCCACTGCATCTCGAGAGTGAGCGCGATCGCCAGCGCGACGACGATCGCCACCACGCCCGCCGCGAGCACGAGTGTCGCCACGCCTACGCCGAACATTCCGGGCGCATCATCGGCCTCGCGCGCACCCGCAATGCTGTCCGCGGTTCGCGCACTCGCGACGCTCAGCGCCGCCGCGGCCTGCGCGCGCTCCGCCGAATCCCGAACCGCAACCAGCGGCGCAGTATCGATCACCACACCGGTCGGAGGCGGCGGCGTCAGCGAATCGATCGCGCGACGCATCTCCGCGCGACGATTCCGCGCCACCACCTCGATCTCGTGGCCGATCGCACCCACACGCGCCGTCAGCGCAACGAAGATCGGATCGACGCCGTCCGACGATCCGAAATCCGACCGCGCCTTGTCGAGATCATTCAGCGAGTCGAGGAGCTGCGCAATGCGCGGCGCGCCACTCATCGGCGCTGCCGCACCGAGCGCACGGAACGACGCGACGAGCGGCGCGTCGTCGGTGCGCACGAGCAGCCTCGTGATCTCCGCCGCTGCCGCCGAGAGCGAGTCGCGCCGCGCCTGCGCCGCGGGCGTCAGCGCATCGCTCTGGATAGCGCTCGCCCGCCGCTCTGCGCGCGCCGCCGAGAGCGCACTCTCCGCCGCGCGCAAACGCGCATTCGCGCGATGCTCGATCGTGTCCAGCGCCGCGGTATCGGCACGCGCAGACGCATGCGCACCCTGCCCCACTCCACGAGACGCCGCGCGCGCGAGCGAAAAGAAAAAAATCAGCGCGACGACGAACGCGATGCCCCCCGTCTTGGCCAGAAAGACGGGACGGCCATACACATTGCTCGCGCGGCGTCGCATCCACGTCGCCGTATACTCGGCTGTCAGCAGTCGGCTACCGCGGGTCATGATAAAAGGGGCGAAGATGCCTCAGCATCCTCGCCCCCACTTTTATTCACGCCGGACAGCGTCGTCCCGGTGCATGAGCCAACGACTACTACTGAACCGTAATCACGCCCTTCATGCCGAGCGCGAGGTGCGGCGTGCAATGGAAGTCGTACGAGCCGGCCGGGATCTTCGCGAAGGAGACGACGTACGCCTCGTTCGGCTGAAGCAGCATGGGGCCTTCGAGCGCGCCCATCGAGTGATCGCCCGGCATGTTGGCGCCGAGCTGCGGTTGAACTGCCGGCGGAACCTTGGCGGGATCGAAGCCGACGCTGTGCGGGCCACCGGTGACGTTCGTGAACTTGATCGCATCGCCCGCCTTGACCGTGATCGTCGCGGGATCGAAGCGATAGCCCTTCTCGTCGCCGAGCATCTTCACTTCGATCGTCTTGCCAGTCGCCGGCGCGGCGGCAACGGCACCAGCCGCAGGCGCTGCACCCGCAGCGGGAGCAGCGGCCATCTTGCTCGTGTCCGCCGGAGCAGCCGTCGTGGTGGTCGTCGTCGTCGACACAGCCGTCGAATCCGTCTTGGTAGCACTCTTGTCGCCGCCGGCGCATGCGCCGAGGACAAATACGCTCGCGAGGAGCGCGCGTCCGATTACCTGCATTCTTATAGCCTCCAGTACCGTGCCTGTATGCAATCCGAGCTCCGCACCCCGCGGAGACTGGGAATTTAGCTGTTTTCACAGGGTAATTGCAATCCGCGGGCCTCGCGCTCGGGTTGACGCCCACAACCGTTCCCGATACCTTCCGTTCCATGCACATGACCGCTCGGCATCATCGCACGCATCACCACGGCCTGACGGGTCGGGGCGTCGCGTGCTTGCCTGGGTGATCATCTAAGCCCCCGAGCAGTCCGGCGTCTTCGGCCCGTCCATCTTCGGACGGGCCTTTTTTGTGTCACCTTCAGTCGAAATGAGGCAAGAAATGCTTGTGTCAAAGGGCAGGGAATGCTGAGAGTTGCGCTTCCGAACAAGGGAAGGCTCGCCGAGGATGTGCGCGAGCTCTTTGGCGATGCCGGGCTCGAGGTTCGTGCGCGGGGAGAGCGAGCGCTCGTCGCCTCGCTCGGCGGCGAGTTCGAAGCGATTTTGGTTCGCGCGAAGGACATTCCTGAGTTCGTCGCCGATGGCGCCGCAGATGTCGGCGTCACCGGATGGGATCTCGTCTGCGAGTCGGAGCGTGAGCTCGGAATGCTGCTCGATCTCGAGTTTGGCGGGTGCAGGCTCGTGGTCGCGGCGCGCGACGACAGCGGGATAGCGACGATCGACGATCTGACGGGTGCGCCGAGGGTGGCGACGGTGTTTCCGCACCTCGCGCGGGCGTACTTCGAGCGAGTGGGGAAGCCGGTGACCATCGTGCCGGTGTCAGGCGCAACGGAGATCGCGCCGCATCTCGGGATCGCGGACATCATCGTGGATCTCACGTCCTCGGGGTCTACGCTGCGCGTGCATCAGCTGCACGAGGTGGCTACAGTGTTGGAGTCGAGTGCACGGCTGATCTGTTCAGTCAAACCGTCGTCTCCAGCAGTCGCCAAGTCAACTGCTGAGCTCGCAGAGGCGCTGTCCAGTGTGCTGAGGGCGCGCGACAAGCGGTACGTGATGGCGAACGTGCCGCGCGACGCGCTCGAGAACGCCCGCAAGGTCATGCCGGGCGTGAATGGGCCGACTGTCATCGACATCCTGGACAGCGGCACCTATGTCGCCATGCACGCGGTAGTTGCGCAGTCGGCGATCTACCGGACGGTGGCCGACTTGAAGGCGTTGGGTGCGCAGGGGATTCTGGTGACGCGGATCGAGAGGCTGATGCCGTGAGCAAGCTCTTCCGTTGGCGGGGAAGTCTCGCCGAGCTCTCGGCCGCGCAGCGAGCTGAGCTTTCGGATCGGTCGACTTCGTCGGACGACTCGGTGCGCGAGCGAACCGCGGCAATCGTCGGGCGCGTGAGGGCCGAGGGAGATGAGGCGCTGATCTCGCTCGCGGCGGAGCTGGACGGTGTGGCTCTGCAGGCGCTCGCCGTTCCGCGCGATGCGCGCGCACAGGCGCTCGCGACGCTCGACGCGCCAGTGCGCGCGGCACTCGAGCGTGCGGCCGCGAACATCGAGGCGGTGCATCGCGCTTTCCTGCCGCGCACCACGGAGCTCGAGGTCGAGCCGGGAGTCATCGTCGGCCGACGTCCGGATCCGCTCGACTCCGTTGGCGTGTACGCGCCGGGCGGTCGCGCCGCGTATCCGAGCTCCGTGCTCATGGGCGTCGTACCCGCGCGCGTCGCCGGCGTGAAGCGCATCGTGCTCTGCTCCCCGCCTGGCGCAAATGAGCTTCCGTCGCAGGTCGTGCTCGCGGCGGGCGAGCTCGCGGGCGTGAGCGAGGTGTACGCGATCGGCGGCGCCGGTGCGATTGCCGCGATGGCGTACGGCACGCAAACGATCGCGCCCGTGCGCCGCATCGTCGGGCCCGGTAATGCGTACGTCGCCGAAGCGAAGCTGCAGATATCGGGGGTCACCGGCATCGATTCGCCCGCGGGGCCGAGCGAGCTGCTCATCATCGCCGACGCGTCCGCGCGTGCGACCTCCGTCGCGCGCGAGCTGCTCGCGCAGGCCGAGCATGATCCGCGCGCTGCAGTCGTGGTGATCGCGCTGGAAGAATCGATCGCGCGCGCGATTGGCGACGCGATCGAATCACTGCTGGCGAGTGAGCCGCGGCGCGCGATCATCAGCGAGGCGCTCGCTGCGCGCGGCGCTCTCCTCTGGAGCGAATCTCTCGAGCATGCGATTGCCTTCTCGAACGTCTACGCGCCGGAGCATCTGCTGCTCGCGCTACGCGATCCCGACGCCGCGCTCGAGGGTGTGCGCAACGCCGGCACCGTCTTCCTTGGCGCCACGACATCGGTCGCCTTCGGTGACTACATGACGGGGGCGAATCACGTGCTGCCGACGGGCGGTCTCGCGCGCTCGTACTCGGGGCTGTCGACGCTCGACTTCGTGCGCTGGACGACGTACCAGCGCGTGACACCGGCCGCCGCGAGCGATCTTGCCGCGAGCGTGGCGACGATGGCGGAGCGCGAGGGGCTGCCGGCGCATGCGGCGGCGGCGCGCGAGGCGGGGCGCGGCGGTGAACGCGCGAGTGGAGAGGAGAAGGGAAGCGCGACGCGCTCGCGCGGAGCTGCACGTGCGCGCGCGACACTTCGCGATCTCTCGCTCTACCGGCCGAATCGCGCGCCCTCCGCCCTCGATCTCAGCGACAACACCAATCGCTGGGGTGTGCCACCGTTCGCCGCGCTCGCGCTCGAGGAGCTCGACGCGGAACGAGTGACGCGATACCCGTCCGTCTACACGCCGGAGCTCAAGGAGGCGCTCGCGCACTACGCAGGCGTGCGTGCAGACGAAGTCGTGATCGGCTGCGGCTCCGACGACATTCTCGATTCCGCGATCCGCGCATTCGCGGAGCCCGGCGACACGCTCGCCTTCCCGAATCCGACCTTCGGCATGCTTCCCATCTGGGCGCAGATGAATGGACTCGTCGCCATACCCGCCGTTGGGATCGACGCGCTCCTCGCCGCGCGCGCGCGCGTCACCTATCTCTGCTCGCCGAACAATCCGACGGGGATCGCGCTCACGCGTGCGGAGATCGCGCGCGTGGTCGAGCGCGCGGCGGGGATCGTCATTGTCGACGAGGCGTACGCGGAGTTCTCGAATGATGGCTGGCTGGGCGAGGCGCCTGCGCATCCGAGGCTCATTGTCACGCGTACGATGTCGAAGGCGTTCGGCCTCGCGGGAATGCGCGTCGGCTACGCAACCGGCGCTGCGAATACGGTGCTGCCGATCGAAAAGGCGCGCGGGCCATATATGGTGAGCGCGGCCGCGGAGCGTGCCGCACTCGCCGCGCTGCGCAACGATCTCGAGTGGGTGCGCGCGCACATCGATGCGGCGAAGGAAAGTCGCGCGCGCTTCGCAAATGGGCTCGACGCCGCAGGGATCGCGTTCATTCCGTCGTCGGCGAACTTCATCTTCGTTCCGGTTCCCGACGCCGAGGCAATTGCCACGACTATGCGCGCCGCCGGCGTCGCCGTGCGCCCCTTCGTCGCGGTGAATGGCATCGGCGACGGCGTGCGCATCACCGTCGCTCCGTGGCCGATGATGGAGATCGCGCTGCGCGCGCTGCGCGATGCGGTGAAGAGATGAAAGTCAGCGTGTTCGACTACGGGGCAGGGAATCTCCACTCGCTGATCAAGACCCTCGCGCGCGACGGCGCGCGCGTCGAGATCGAGACCGATCCGTCCGCGGCCGCGCGTGCCGACGTGCTCGTGCTCCCCGGAGTGGGCGCGTTCGGACATGCGGCCGCACGCCTCGCGCCCGGGCTCGCCGATGTGCGCGCCGCGCTCGCCGACGGCCTCCCATGTCTCGGCATCTGCCTCGGCATGCAGCTGCTCTTCGACGCGAGCGACGAAGGCGAGGGAGAAGGGCTCGGACTCTTCCCCGGGCGGGTGAAGCGGCTCGAGGGCGGGCGCGTGCCGCAAATTGGCTGGAACACGATCGAGGACAGCGACGACCCGCTGCTCGACGCGGCGCCGGTCGCCATCGCATACTATGCGAACAGCTACGTCTGTCACCCCGACGATGCGTCGTGCGTGCACGCGTGGAGTGCGCACGACGCCACGCGCTTCCCCGCGCTCGTGCGTGCGCGGCGAACGGTCGGCGTGCAATTCCACCCCGAGAAGAGCTCGACAGCCGGAGTCGAGCTCGTGCGCGCATTTCTGCGCGAGGCAGCGAGATGATCGTCATTCCCGCGGTAGACCTGCGCGAGGGCGCGTGTGTGCAGCTGGTGGGCGGCTCGTACGCGAACGAGCAGGTGCGGCTCGAGAATCCGCTCGAGGTCGCGCGCGGCTGGGCGCGCGCGGGCTTCACCCGATTGCACGTTGTCGATCTCGACGCCGCCACGGGGCGCGGCAACAACGCCGCCATCGTGCGCGACATTCTCGGTGAGGTTCCCGCGAACATCCAGGTCGGCGGCGGCGTCCGCAGCGGCGACACGATCGAGAAGCTCCTCGACGAGGGAGCGACGTGGGTCGTGCTCGGCACGCGCGCGCTCGAGGAGCCCGAGTGGCTCGCGGGCACCGCGTCTTCGTTTCCGGGGCAGCTGATCGTCGCCGCCGATGTGCGCGAGCGGCAGATCGTGACACGCGGCTGGGCACGCACGCTCTCGCGCACGGTGCTCGACGCCATCGAGCAGCTCAACGACATTCCGCTCGGCGGCGTGCTCGTCACCGCCGTGCATCGCGAGGGACAGCTCGCCGGCACCGATCTCTTTCTCATGGAGGATGTGGCCGAGCTCTCCGTGCATCCCGTGATCGCGTCGGGCGGCATCTCGACCGTGTCGGATCTTCGCGAGCTCTCGGATCGCGGCATCGCCGCGGCCGTGGTCGGGATGGCACTTTACACCGGCGCGCTCGATGCGCGTTCGGTCGCCAAGGAATTCGCAGCATGACACAGGAGCAGCTCAGATGACCGTCGTCGTCCGCAACACTCGCGAGACGCAGATTCGCGTCGAGGTGGTGCCAGGTACTGGAACGTCGGAAGTCGACACCACGATCCAGTTCCTCGACCACATGCTCGTGACGCTCGCGCGCTACGCGTCGCTCGATCTCAGGATCACCGCGCGGGGCGACCTCCGTCATCATCTGATCGAGGACGTCGCGATCGCGCTCGGCACGGCGGTCGCCACGCTCGTGCCGCCGCGAGCCGCGCGCTACGGCGACCGCTTCATTCCGATGGACGATGCGCTCGTGCACGTCGCGCTCGATCTCGGCGGACGCCCGTACTATTGTGGTCCGCTGCCGAGCGATTTGTACGATCACTGGTTTCGCTCCTTCGCGGACAATGCGATGGCCACGCTGCACGTGCGCGTGCTGCGGGGGCGCGACCGCCACCATGTCGTCGAGGCGGCGTTCAAGGCACTCGGTGCATCGCTGCGGCAAGCGCTCGTCGCCGATGGCGCGAGTGCGGTGTTCAGCACGAAGGGCGCAGTCGGCATCGAGGTCACCTGATGTTGTCGCGACGCATTGTGGTGTGTCTCGATGTGCAGGGCGGGCGCGTCGTCAAGGGCGAGCAGTTCCTCCGTCTGCGCGATGTCGGCGATCCCGTCGATCTTGCGACGCGCTACGAGGCAGAGGGCGCCGACGAGATCGTCTTTCTCGACATCTCGGCCACGGCCGATGAGCGCGCGACGCTGCTCGATGTCGCGAGGCGGACGGCCGAGCGGCTGTTCATACCGTTGACGTTGGGTGGAGGGATTCGGAGCGCGGACGATGTGTCGCTCGCGCTTCGCGCCGGTGCGGACAAGGTGAGCATCAACAGCGCGGCGGTCGAGCGGCCGGCGGTGCTCGAGGAATCGGCCGCGCGCTTCGGCTCGCAATGTGTGGTGGCGAGCATCGATGCGAAGCGGGATGGGAATGGATGGCGAGTCTATACTCGCGGGGGCCGCACGCGCACGGAGCTCGATGCGGTGGAGTGGGCGCGCGCGTGCGTGGCTCACGGCGCGGGGGAGATTCTACTCACAAGCATCGATCGCGATGGCTCGCGCGCGGGATACGACCTCGATCTCACGCGCGCGGTTGCCTCGGCAGTCGATGTGCCCGTGGTCGCGTCGGGTGGTGCGGGCTCGGCGAACGATGTGCGCGAGGTGCTCCAGAGCGGGGGCGCCGATGCGGCGCTGGTTGCCGGGATGCTGCACGACGGATCGACGACCGTGCGTGAGATCAAGGCGTTGCTGCGAGCGTCGGGATTGCTCGTGCGGGCGGTCGCATGACGGAGTCTCCGGCTGTACTGCTGGCGGCGGTGGAGCAAGTGGCTCGTCTCGCGGGCGACATCGCGCTCGGCTACTTCCGGTCGCAGCTCGTGGTCGAGTCGAAGGCCGATGGCTCGCCGGTGACGATCGCGGATCGAAATGCGGAGCAGGTGGCGAGGGAGTGGATTGAAAAGCGCTTCCCGGCAGACGGTATTCTGGGAGAGGAGCTTGGAGTAACGCGCCCGGATGCACCGCGTCGATGGGTGCTCGACCCGATCGACGGTACGAAAACGTTCATACGCGGCGTTCCTCTGTGGGGGACGCTCGTGGGGCTGTGCGAGGGTGAGCGGGTGCTTGCCGGCGCTGCCTATTTTCCGGCGGTTGGGGAGATGCTCGCGGCTTCGCCGGGCGAGGGGTGTTGGTGGAACGGGGCGAGATGCCGAGTGTCCTCGCGTGCAACCCTGGTCGAGGCTACCGTATTGACCACTGACGAACGCTTCGCGAACGACGCCGGCCAGCGTGACGGGTGGCTCAGGCTCGCGAGGAGGGCGGCCGTGAGCAGAAGTTGGGGTGACTGCTATGGCTACCTGCTAGTCTCGACAGGGAGGGCCGAAGTCATGGTCGACGGAATTCTTTCGCCCTGGGATGCCGCCGCCCTCATGCCCATTATAGAAGAGGCGGGCGGGGTATTCACCGACTGGAAGGGGACGCGCACTGCGTTCGGAGGAAGCGCCGTGGCGACGAATCAGGGCGTTGCCGCCGAATCACGGCTGCTGCTCGAGACCGGCACTACGAGGGAAGTACATGCTTGATCTGTCCGGGCTGGACTACGACAAGAACGGTGGCGTCATCACCGTCGTGACGCAGGATGCGGCGAGCGGAATGGTTCTGATGGTCGCGCACGCCGATCGCACCGCGGTCGAGCGCACATTGGCATCGGGCGAGATGCACTACTTCTCGCGCACGCGCGGGCCCTGGCACAAGGGATCGACCAGCGGCAACACGCAGCGCGTGGTCTCTCTCGCCGCCGATTGCGACGGCGACGTGCTTCTCGCGCGCGTAGTTCCGAACGGTCCCGCGTGCCACACCGGTTCCGTCTCCTGCTTCGTTGGTCCCGAATCGATGGGCGACGCGCTCTCCGCGCTCGACGCGACGATCGCTGGTCGTGCGGTGGGTGCCGAGGTGGACAACAAGCACGCGCCGCATCCGCCGAAGTCGAAGCATACTCGCGACGAAGGCGAGAGCTACACCGTGCAGCTGCTCGAGGACCGCAATCTCCGCCTCAAGAAGCTCGGCGAGGAAGCAGCGGAGCTCATCGCGGCGTGCGCCGATGGCGATCTCCCGCGCGCGACCGAAGAGGTGGCCGATCTTCTCTATCACGCGCTCGTTGCGCTGCGTGCGGCGGGTGGCTCGCTCTCCGATGTGCAGCGCGTACTCGCGAAGCGCGCGACGCCGGCGATGCCGCGGCGCGAAGAGGAGAAGAAGGACGATCCGAAATCGAAGAAGCGGCGCTAGATCGTGGCGACAACTGCGCTGACATCGCTCGCCGGCAAGATCAAATCGTTGAAGCCGCAATGGGATGTTCCGCTGGCGCCATTCACGACGTTCAGGATTGGTGGCCCGGCGGATCTCTTTTGCGAGCCGTCATCCGCCAGTGAGCTCGCGCTCGCCGTTCTCACCGCGCGCTCGCTAAGCGTTCCCTACTTCGTGCTCGGGCTCGGCGCCAATATCCTGATCGGCGATCGTGGCTTCCGCGGCCTCGTGATCAGGAACGCCGCGCACCACGAGCGGTGGAGTGACGACGGAAAGCTCTGGGTGGAGAGCGGCGCGGTGATGCGCGATCTCATCTCCGAGAGCGCGCACCGCGGCTGGTCGGGGCTCGAGCACTTCGTCGGCATTCCGAGCACCGTCGGTGGCGCGATCTGGCAGAATCTACACTTCCTCTCCCCTGCGCCCGATCGGGAGCGCACGGTGTTCATCTCCGAGGTCTTCGAGTCCTGCGAAATTCTCAGTGCTGAGGGAATTCGAAAAACCGTCGATGCGAGCTACGTGAACTTCGGCTATGACGACACGATTTTTCATCACCGCGCCGACATCGTGCTCGCGGTGACTTTCGCACTTTCACGCGGCGACCCGAACATGATGTACCGCGTGATGCAGGAGAATCTGAGCTGGCGTGGCGCGCGTCATCCGTGGCTCGAGCTCAATCCGAGCGCGGGATCGATCTTCAAGAAAATCGAAGGCGTAGGCGCCGGCCGCCTCATCGACCAGCTCGGCATGAAAGGCTTTCGCGTCGGCGACGCACAGATCTCGCACATCCATGCGAACATCATGGTGAACCTTGGGCAGGCGACCTCGCGTGAAGTGCGCGAGCTGATCGCCACCGCGCAGAAGCGCGTCGAGGAGAAGTTCGGGCATCGCCTCGAGCCCGAGATCAGCTTCGTCGGCGACTTCTAGCCTTACTCCGCTGCGATCGCGCGCTCCCACGCCGCGAACGCGCGCTCGAGCTGGGTCTTCTCGCGCTCCAGCTCCGCGCCGAGCGATGCGGCCCTCTTCCCGCCGTTCCCTCTGTTGTACAGCTCTGGATCCGCGAGCATCGTCGTCAGCTCTGCGACCCGCGCCTCGCGCTTCGCCACCTCGGACTCCGCCGTCGCAATCTCCTCGCGCGAGCGCCTCCGCGGAGCCGTGTCTTTCTTTCCGTCCTTCGCGCCGGCGCGCGTCTTCTGCTTCTCGCGCACGCGCCGCGACTCCTGCTCCTCCGCTGCCGCGACACTCGCCGCATGCTCGCGCTCCGCGCTCACCGTCTCCCACTCCGCGAAGCTCCCGTCGAAGTCGGTGATGTGCCGGTCGTGCAGAATCCACACGCGGTTGGCGAGTGCGCGCAGCAGCGCACGGTCGTGGCTGACCAGGAACACCGTCCCTTCGTAGCGCTCGACCGCATCTTCGAGCGCCTCGATCGACTCGACATCGAGATGGTTCGTGGGCTCGTCGAGCAGCAGCAGATTCGCGCGCGAGAGCATGATCATCGCGAGCGCGACACGCGCGCGCTCGCCTCCGGACAGCGTCGCCGCCGACCGTTGCACCGCATCGCCGCTGAAGCCGAAGCGGCCCAGGTGCCCCTGGATCGCGCCACGCCCCCACATCGGACGGAGATCGTTGATCACATCGTACAGCGATTGATTCGCCGGTACCTGCGAGAGATCCTGCCGGTAATACGCCGGCGTGATCGAGCCGCCGAGCCGGATCTCGCCGCCCTCGGTGGCGCGATCGCCCACGAGCGCGCGGAGCAGCGTCGACTTCCCCGCGCCATTCGGCCCGATGAATCCGATGACGTCGCCGCGCTGCACGATCGCGTTGAAGTTCTCAATGAGCACGCGATCGCCCACGGCGAGCCGCAGCTTCTCGGCAACGGCAACCTGATCGCCGCCGCGCTCGCCCACATCGAGGCGCAGCGCCATCGAGTCTTCTTCCCCCGGCGGTGGCGTGAGACGCGGGAGGCGCGAGAGAATCTTGCGACGCCCCTTCGCCTGCTTGCTGTTCTGCCCGGCGAGATGTCGCCGGATGTAATCCTCCTGCTTGTCGATCGTTTTCTTCTGCTGCACGAACGCGCGCTGCTGTTCGAGCTGCCGGTGCGCGCGCTGCTCGATGAACGCCGTGTAGCCGCCAAGATAGGCGGTCCCGCTGTGCGCCTCGACGTGCAGAATGTGATCGCAGACATTTTCGAGGAACGCGCGGTCGTGGCTGATGAGCACCACCGTCTCGTCCGTTCCCTTGAGATACTCCTCGAGCCACCGCGTCGTCTCGAGATCGAGATGGTTGGTCGGCTCATCGAGCAGCAGCACGTCCGCCGGCGCGACGAGCTGGCGCGCGAGACCGACGCGACCGCGCTCACCACCGCTCAGTCGCTCGAGCGGTCGCGTGCGCGCATCGACCGGATCGAAGCCAAGTCCGTGTAGCACGGCGTCGACACGCGGCGCGATGGTGTAGCCACCCTCGCGCTCGAATCGCTCGAGGTCATGCGAATAGCGCTCGAGCACCTGTTCGCTTACCGACTCGCCGAGCTCTCCCATCTTCGTGGCCTGATCCGCGAGCGATTGCTCGAGCGCGAGCAGCTCCGCGAACTGTCCCGCCGCGGCCTCCCACACCGTTGTCGCATCGCCGAAGTCGCGATGTTGCTCGAGCAGCGCGACACGCAGCCCGGGCTGTCGCGCGATCACGCCGCGCGTCGGCTGCATGTCGCCCGTCATCAGCCTGAAGAGCGTCGTCTTCCCCGTACCGTTCCGGCCGATGATCCCCCAGCGCTCGCGCGCCGCGATCGTGAACGTGATGTCGGAGAACAGCTTCGTCGCGCCGAACTCCACCGCGACGTTGGACAGCGAGAGCTGGGTCATGCCGTGCGCACCCAGCCGCTCCACTCCGTTTCCGCGAGCCCGACACTCAGCCGGTTCTGCTGCCGTACGAGCGGCATCTTGAGCATCAGCGGCTCCTCCGTCAGCAGCTCGAGCCACCGATCGTCGGACATGCGCGCGTTGCGCAGCCCTCGATCGAGAAAGCGCTTCGAGCTGTCATCGATGAGCGCCGACACGCCGAACTTCTGTGCGAAGCGGCGCAGCTCGCCGAGCGATGCCGCGCGCTCGCCAAGATCCACGAAATGCGTCTTCACGCGCCGCTCGGCGAAGAAGCGCAGCGCCTTGCGCGTCTCCGGATTCTTTTTCACACCGAAAATCTGAACGTCCATGCTGAAATAAACGCTCTCGACGCCTCATTCCCAAGCGTTGCGCGTGATCGGCCTGTAGCTTGGGTGATGCCCGCTCGCGTCTATCGGCCCGCATGGTGGATTCCCGGAGCTCATTTGCGCACGCTTTGGGGAAAGTTCATGCGCCCCCGCGTGCCTCTGCCAACTCGCACCGAACGGTGGGTCACGGAGGACGATGACTTCCTCGACCTCCACCGCCTCGACGCTCCCGCCGGCGCCCCGCGACTCCTCATCCTGCACGGTCTCGAAGGCACCGTGCGCTCTCACTATGCCGGTGGGTTGCTTCAGGAAGCGCGGCGTCGCGGCTGGGCCGCCGACCTCCTGATCTTTCGCTCCTGCGGCGACGAGCCGAATCGCGCGCTTCGTTTCTATCACTCCGGCGAGACCTCCGATCTCGACGCGGTGGTGCGACGTCTCATCGCCGAAGACGCTACGCGGCCACTCCTCATGGCCGGCGTCTCGCTCGGCGGGAACGTGCTGCTCAAGTGGCTCGGCGAGCAGGGCGCGCGCGCGCCGGAACAGCTGCGCGCCGCCGCCGCGGTGTCCGTTCCCTTCGATCTCGCGCGCGGCTCGCGCTTTCTCGATCGCGGCTTCTCCCGCTTCTATCAGGCACACTTTCTCCGCTCGCTGCGCCGGAAGGCAATCGGCAAGAGCGCGCTCTATCCGCGCTCGATTCGCCCCGAGGTGGTTCGCGGCGCGCGCACGCTCTACGAGTTTGACGATCTCGTGACCGCGCCCGTGCACGGCTTCCGCGACGCCGACGACTACTACACGCGCTCGAGCTCTCTCCACTTCCTCTCGCGCGTGCGTAAGCCGACGCTGCTGTTGAGCGCGCACGACGACCCGTTTCTTCCGAGCGAAGTACTTGATGAGGTGCGCGCGCTGGCCAACCAGAACCCGTCGCTGCATCTCGAGTTCGTACAGCGAGGGGGGCACGTCGGGTTTATCTCGGGAACCGTTCCGTGGCGCCCGTTCTACTACGCCGAGTGGCGTGTCGCGGAGTTTTTGTCCGCCGCGCTCGAGAATGCGCTTGTAACGTCGAGCAAAGGAAAGCGCACATAGAGAATGAAAACGGCCGGGCGAGTGATCTCGACCGGCCGTTCCATGTGCGGCAACGTGGGTCAGCTACAGGTGGCGCTCACCATCGACATCGCGGACACGTTCATCGAGCCGCTCGACATGCTCATGCCGGACATCTTGCTCGAGTCACCCATCCCCATCTTGGACATGCTCGTGTCCTTCATTCCCGACATGCTGCCCTTCGTCACGTCACCCGTCAACGTGACCGTGTGCCCGACGTGACCGGCGAGCGATACCTTCTTGCTCCACACGTCCCACGACTTGCCATCTTTCGAGACCAGCTTGTACGTGTCTGGCTTGTCGCCCTTCTGCAGGCAGCCGGTCGCGCTGTCGGCGGCCCGTACGTGCTCGTTCGTGGCGGCCGTCGCGGTCATTGCGCCGCCGAGCAGGATCGCCGCGGCGAGCGAGAAGGTAATGCGATAGTTTCGATACATCGTGAACCTCGAAGCAGAAGTAGAGATGTGAGGCACGGGGTGCCTCGATGACGATGCTTGCACGAGATGATTCAACGATACACCTGGGTACGCCCGAAACGAAGGAACGGATTCATTTCCATGACTGTGGAGGGATTCACGAACTACGATAAGGTATGGTGGCACCTTACCTTCCAGCTTCCGCACGAGATGCGCTTCGACCTTCCAATCAGCTGGCCGTCATGACCCTGCTCTTCGCACTCTTCCTCGTGGCCGGGTTGCTCGTGGGCGTCGTCGCCATGCTGGGCGGCATCGACCGCAAGCAACGTCACGGCGCCTGGGTGAAGTACCTGAACCTGCCCACGGCAGGCGCCGCGGCCGCGCTGTTCGGCATCGTCGGCTACCCGCTCGCCAAGTACTCATCGCTCGGCACCGCGGCCACGCTCGCCATCGCTGGCGCCTCGGCTCTCGCAGCCGCTGCTGGAATGGTCGCGCTCATCGCGGGGTGGGCTGTACCGAGCGCGGCGCTGCATGTGGAGGACCCTCGCTTCGCGCTGCAGGGCAATCCGGCGCGAGTTTCGCGATCCATCTCGACCGGCCACCCCGGCGAGATCGCTTTCGAGCACGATGGCGCGCGTCGTACGGTCCCGGCCGTCGCACTCGAGGGCGCAAGCATCGCCGAAGGTACCGAGGTCGTGATCGAGCGAATCGAAGATGGTATTGCGTATGTGGAGCTTTGGAGCAATATCGAGCGGGAGCTTGAAAAGCTCAGCTGAGTCTCGCTGCCGCTGGCGCGCGGCTGATGAGAGAGTCACGCACCGCGATGTCGCGAGGTGACGCATGTCCGAAGGGCTGCTCTTCCTGATCATCTTCAGCGCGATCTTCATCGCGCGCATCGTCTTCGCGACGATGTTCTTTCACGCCGTGCTCCCGAACAGCGATCGCTGCCCGGAATGCGACACGCCCACCCTGCGTGTGAAATCCCGCGGTTGGAATCTGTTGATGCCCTGGTTCCGCACGAGCTGGTGCTACGACTGCGGCTGGCGCGGCCTTCTGCGACACGGACATCTCACCGAGCCCCCCGCCGTGCTTCCAAAACGGGAACGGACGCGCGCACCAAAGAGCTGAGCGCCGCTCACGCGCCGCGAGCGAAGATCGTCAGCCACGGCGGCCAGTTGCCGCTCAGCTCCGCGAAGTCTTCGAAATAGATCAGTCCCAGCGACTCGAGCTCTCCGGTCAGAGCGCCAAGGGCCTCTTCGTCGTACAGCGGGCCGATCGCGATCATCTCGCCTTCAATACGGAACTCGTCGGGCGTGAGATTGTACCGCGCGTCGAAGTGCGCGCGCGCGAGCCCTGCGCGCTCGAACGCCGCCTTTCTTATGAGCATCGTCGGCGCGTCGGGATGGATCTCGAGTGGCATCCGACAAGTGTGCGCACCAATCCCTCGCTTGTCCATTCATCGTATCTTTGACCGATGACTTCGCTGCCCATCGAGCTCGAGCTCGACGTCATTGTCGTCGGCGCCGGCCACGCCGGTACCGAGGCAGCCGTTGCCGCTGCGCGACTCGGCACGCGCGTCGGTCTCGTCACCAGCGCGCTCGAGACGATCGGCCAGATGTCGTGCAATCCCGCAATCGGCGGCGTCGCCAAGGGCACCGTCGCGCGCGAGGTCGACGCGCTGGGCGGGATCATGGCGCGCGCAACCGATCTCGCGACGCTGCAGTTCCGCATGCTCAACCGCGGCAAGGGACCGGCCGTCTGGGCGCCGCGTGCGCAGTGCGACCGCGGGATGTATCGCCGAGCGGTTCGTTCGCTGATCGAGGAGCAGCCGATGCTCCACACGATTCAGGGGACTGTCGCGCGGCTGCTGATCGACAATGCAAGCGGTCGAGTCGTTGGCATCGAGACGCTGGAGGGGCGGCGGTTCGGCGCGCGTGCGGTGGTGATTACCGCAGGCACTTTCCTGCGCGGACGGCTGCACATTGGCACCGAGACACGGATTGCCGGAGGTCGCGCGGGCGATCCGCCGGCCATCCAACTCGCGGAGCAGCTCGATGCGCTGGGGCTCGTCTCGGCGCGATTCAAGACCGGCACGCCGCCGCGCATCGACGGGCGCTCGGTGGACTATTCGAAGCTCGAGCGGCAGGAGAGCGAGATCGAGCAGTTCGACTACTCGTGGTCGCACTTCTGGGATTCGCCACGCGCACACGATGGAGTAATGCGGCATCCGCCGCAGCTGCCGTGCTGGATCACCTTCGCGGGCGAGGAGACGAAGCGGATCGTCAGCGAGAACATCGGCAAGTCGGCAATGTACGGCGGCGCGATTGCGTCGCGGGGGCCGAGGTATTGCCCGAGCGTCGAGGACAAGATCGTGCGCTTTCCGAATGTCGAGCGGCATCAGCTCTTCCTCGAGCCGGAAGGTCACGACACCAGCGAGTTATACGTGAACGGGCTTTCTACCTCGCTGCCGGCCGATGTGCAGATCGCAATGCTGCATTCCGTACCGGGGCTCGAGCGCGCGCGCATGACGCGCGCAGGCTACGCGATCGAGTACGACTACTTCCCTCCGACGCAGCTCGACGCATCGCTGCAGGTGAAGGCGCTCGGCGGACTGTATTTCGCAGGCCAGGTCAACGGCACCACGGGCTACGAGGAGGCGGCGGGCCAGGGTGTTGTCGCGGGGATCAATGCGGCGCTCGCGGTCCGCGGCGACGCGCCTGCGATCTTCGGGAGAGAGAGCTCGTACATCGGCGTGCTCGTCGATGACCTCGTGACGCGCGGCGTGGACGAGCCGTATCGTCTGTTCACCTCGCGCTCGGAATTTCGGTTGACGGTGCGGCAGGACAACGCGCTGCGGAGGTTGGCCCCGATGGCGATCGCGCTCGGGCTACTGACCGAGCGCGAGCAGCACATCGTGGAGCGGCGATTCGCGATGGAGGCGGAGGCGAGCGCGCTGGCGGAGTCCACGAGTGTGCGCCCGGAGCAGGTGGTCTCATTGCTGGAGGAGGCGGGGAGCGCGCAGCTGCCCCACGCGATGCGCGTGGCGGAGATCGCGAAGCGGCAAAATGTGTCGCTGGCGGCGCTCTTTCGCGCGACGGGTGTGGGTGCGGAGATCGAGCGCGATGCGCTGATCACTGCGGAGCTCGAGCTCAAGTACGCCGGATATTTTGCGCGCGAGCGGGTGCAAGCGGAGAAGATGAAGCGGATGGGAGATTTCCCGCTACCGGCGGCGCTGCCGTATGACGACAGAGTGCATGATTGGGTCCGGTCTGTCATAAGCTGAGCTGGCGCGATCAGCAGGGCGGCACGGCGGGCGTGCGGCCCGCGATGACCTGCTCGCACCGGGACGGAGTGGGGACGTGGCGGACACAGCTCACGAGCTGACGATTCCGGCGGGCGGCTTCTGGCCCGCGCCGGAGATCCCGCAGCCG
>Ga0208078_1000167_pt1 | contig 17964 bp, 18 predicted proteins | sample NGESurdeep072012_3_FD_184468 | JGI IMG/M metagenome (GOLD analysis project Ga0208078, IMG submission 184468) | Arctic peat soil microbial communities from Barrow, Alaska - NGEE Surface sample 53-2 deep-072012 (SPAdes) | ecosystem: Environmental > Terrestrial > Soil > Wetlands > Peat ...
CGACAAGAACGGAAACGGCGCGGTGGACTCCAACGATAGCCTCGTCGCCAGCGGTACCTTCGCCGCGAATGACGGCAGCGTGTCGCTCGCCGTGAACCCGGGGCTCGCGATCACCGCCCCGACGGCCCTGCTCGTGACGTACTCGTTCAGCGTCACGGTGGCGGAACGCCTTGGCGGTGCGAACGTGCTCGCCTTCCTGCCGCTCTTTCTCATTCCAGCCACCCGGAAGCGGAAGACGCTGCTCGCGAAGCTCCTCGTGATGTTCACGAGCGTGGCCGTCGTGAGCTGCGGCGGCGACTCGACCGGTCCGAAGCCCGGCGGCGGCAGCGTCACCTTCAAGTCGACGCTCACCGGAGTCACGACATCCACTGGATCCGTTGCGAATCTCGCCGTGAGTGGGGCGACGATCACGATCAACAAGTAAAGTCGACGGTCGGATGAGCGACGGCGCCCGGCTTCCGACCGCGTGCGCCGTCTTTTTTTCGACGCCAGCAGAGATCGAAGGCATTAAGAAGTCTGCATGTCCGGATTTTCGGGAGGACGCGCGCCTATCTGCGAGTAGGGCAGCGCTCCACTCACAGGCCCGGAGAATCCACCATGCATCGCGTCCGCTCTTCGCTTGTCGCAACACTGGCGTTCACACTTTCGTCGACGATGCCGAGCGCCGCGTCAGCGCAGGTTGGTTGGGCGCACTTTCGAACACACGTCGTCGGCTCCAACAATTCCTTCGAGGATCGGGGTGTCTCGCACACCTTCGTCCAGGGGAGCAACGGTCTCGAGGAGACATTCACGGCGGAGTTCACGCCCGGCTCACATACGCTGGCGCGGATCGATGCTCCTATTGGCGACTGTCGCGCCTCGGCGGACAACGTCAGCTTCACGATCACGGCGGGAAAGTGGACGGAGGTCGACGTTCCGGTGACGCTCCGAGATTGCAAGCTGAACATCGCAATCCTCCCCGTCGGAGATGGTAATTTCAACGGGGTGGGTGACGGCGTGGGTACGGTGAATTTCACGGTCTTTCCCAGCATCGGAGCTCCGATCCCTGTTGCCAATTGCACGACCGTGGAGGGTGGTCCCGCGCTCTATCAGTGGGTGGATTTCCACGCCTGCCATGGCGTCGCGCCGTATGGAGACAGGGTTACTGTAACGGTCACGCCCGGCCTGAATTCCCTAAGCGGCTATAAGGTGGATAGCGCCGCGGCGGATACGTTGGATGCCCTCGACGGTTTCGGATTCGCGTTCGCGGACACCACTCATCCGCATCCGAACGGGGTCAGCCTGCACACGGATCTCGGAATAACTCTCGTTGGGGGAAGTGCCCAGGGATTCGTTTCCAATTCCATTTTTCGCATTGTGAATCACGGGCCGAACAACGCTTACAATGTTCGCGTTCTCGTTGATGCCATCGCTACGGAAAATGAGAACGTAAATGGCGCGATGTCGATCGCCGACGGATCTTGTGGGGGGTTGAGCTGCAGCCTTTCCATGCTTCCCGCCGGCGACAGCACCACGGTGAACGTCCGGCTCGAAACGATACCGGATCTCCAGCCCGATACGCCGGCTGACAGCTTCCCGAGCGTGATGGTGAGCTGTACGACCTTGACGGTGAGCAACTATGGTGCGGCCGACAACCCGGGGCCGGCGGATCCGAACACGTCCAACAATACAGCCGCCTGCATCACCACCACGGTGCCAGTCACCGTAGCACTCGGCGGCTCTACGCCTCCGAGCCACACCGTCGCCGCCGGCTCCTCGGACGTTCCCATGATCGAGTTCGTGCTGAGCCCTGCATCGCTGCAGACGGTCACCGGCGTGACCGTGCAGGCCTCGGGAACCGGCAACGAGCAGACGGACGTGACCGCTGTACATCTCTACATCGACAAGAATGCAAACGGCGCGGTCGACGCCGGCGACAGCCTCGTCGCCACCGGAACCTTCGCGGCGAATAACGGCAGCGTCACGCTCGCCGTGAATCCGGGGCTCGCCATCACCGCCCCAACCGCCCTGCTCGTGACGTACTCGTTCAGCGTCACGGTGGCGGAGCGTCTTGGCGGAGCGATCGTGCTCGCCTTCCTGCCACTCTTTCTCATTCCAGCCACTCGGAAGCGGAAGACGGTGCTCGCGATGCTCCTCGTCATGCTCACGAGCGTGGCGGTTGTGAGCTGCGGCGGCGACTCGACCGGCCCGAAGACCGGCAACGGCAGCGTCACCTTCCAGTCGACGCTCACCGGAGTCACCACCACCACCGGCTCCGTCGCCAACCTCGCGGTGAGCGGCGCCACAATCACGATCAACAAGTAGCTCTCTGCCAGAGAAAAGCCGCGGCGTCCGGTTCGCAAACGGACGTCGCGGTTTTTTTCTTTTCTTGCTCCGGCCGGTTGCATTGATAGCGGAGCCTGAGCAACGTTGGAGCATGACCACAGCCCGCCGCACGAACACGTTCACCGAGTCGGTGATTCGTGAGATGACGCGCATTGCCAACGAGCATGGCGCGCTCAACCTCGCCCAGGGAATGCCCGACTTCCCGATGCCGCAGCCGCTCAAGGATGCCGCGTGCACGGCGATCCAGGCCGACATCAACCAGTACGCGATCACGTGGGGCACGCCCTCGCTGCGGATCGCGATCGCCGCCAAGTACCGGCGCTGGTACGGCATGGATGTCGACTCGGAGAAGAATGTCACCGTCACCTGCGGCGCCACGGAGGCGATGGCGGCGGTCTTCCTCGCGCTCGTCAATCCGGGCGACGAGGTGATCGTCTTCGAGCCGTACTACGAGAACTACGGCCCCGACGCGATTCTCGCCGAGGCGACGCCGGTGTTCGTGCCGCTCACGCAGCCGGGATGGCGGATAGACGAGGAGAAGCTGCGCGCCGCGTTTACGAGGAAGACGAAGGCGATCATCGTCAACACGCCGCACAATCCGACGGGGCGCGTCTTCACGCGCGACGAGATCTCGCTCATCGCCGAGCTGTGCGTGAAGCACGACGTGTACGCCTTCACCGATGAGATCTACGAGCACATCCGTTACGCCGGCGACCATCATGCCCTCGCGACGTGGCCCGGGATGGCGGAGCGCACGATCACCATCTCCGGCCTCTCCAAAACCTTCAGCTGCACCGGCTGGCGACTCGGCTACGCGATCGCACCGGAAGTCGAGTCGGTTGCGATTCGGAAGGTGCACGACTTTCTCACGGTGGGCGCACCCGCGCCGCTGCAGGAAGCGGGCGCCATCGGGATGGCCTTCGATGCCGACTACTACAATCATCTCTCGCTCGACTACCGCGCTCGCCGCGACATTTTGTGCGATGCGCTGCGCGAGGGCGGATTCGCCTTCACGGTTCCCGAGGGCGCGTACTACATCCTCGCCGACTTCTCGCAGCTGAGCGACCTCGGCGACGTCGAGTTCGCGAAGTGGCTCACACGCGATGTCGGCGTGGCGCCGGTGCCCGGGTCGAGCTTCTTCCGCGCCGGCGACGGCGGCCGCAAGCTCGTGCGCTTCGCCTTCTGCAAGAAGCACGAGACGCTCATCGCCGCGGGCGAGCGGCTCGCGAATCTCCAGGCGCGCGTGTGATTCAGGCCACGTCACGCGCAGAGATCACCACACCGGAAGTCATCGCCGACGAATCGGTGGTGGAGCTGTCGCTACGCCCGCAGCGGCTGGCCGAATTCATCGGGCAGCAGAAGGTGAAGGAGTCGCTCGCGATCTACATCGAGGCAGCTAGAGCGCGCAACGAGCCGCTCGATCACACGCTCTTCTACGGCCCGCCGGGGCTCGGCAAGACTACGCTCGCTGAGCTCATCGGCCGCGAGCTCGGCGTCAACATCCACACGACGAGTGGGCCAGCGCTCGAGAAAGCCGGCGATCTCGTCGGCACGCTCACCAACCTGCGCGCTCGCGACATCCTCTTCATCGACGAGATCCATCGCCTGCGTCCGATCATCGAGGAGTTTCTCTATCCCGCGATGGAGGACTACAAGATCGAGATTCGCCTGAGCGACGGCCCGAAGGCGCAGACGATCACGATGCAGATCGAGCCGTTTACGCTCATCGGCGCGACGACGCGCTTCGGGATGCTCACGTCGCCGATGCGCGCGCGCTTCGGCATCCCGCTGCGCCTCAACTTCTACCCGATGGAAGATCTCGAGCAGATCGTGCTGCGCTCGGCCGAGGTGCTGAAGGTCGAGATCGATGAAGGGGGCGCGATGGAGCTCGCGCGTCGCTCGCGCGGAACGCCGCGCGTCGCGAATCGGCTGCTCCGCCGCGTGCGCGACTACGCGCAGGTGAAGGGGAACGGCCGCATTACGCGCGATCTCGCGGACGCCGCGCTCGCGATGCTCGACGTCGACCAGTTCGGCCTCGACGACATGGATGCGCGCATCCTCAAAACGATAATCGAGAAATTCGACGGCGGCCCAGTGGGCGTGAAGACCATCGCCGCCGCAATTGGTGAGGATGATCTAACGATCGAAGAGGTGTACGAGCCCTTCCTCGTGCAGAACGGATTCCTCCAGCGAACCCCCCGTGGCCGCATGGCCACCCAGCTGGCATATCGCCACTTCGGTTTTTCGCCGCCACCTGCACTTCCGGGCCAACCGACGCTCTTCTGAATCGTCCTACAACACGGTGCGCCACTTGCGTGACCCGTCGGGTTCACGTGTTAGCACGTCTCCGGGAGTTGTATGGCCGTTTCCACCGAAGAACGCTGGAAAGAACACAACGAAACCGGCCGCCGGCACTTCGAGCGCGCCGAATTTGCGGAGGCCGAGCAGGCGTACATCGCGGCGCTCCGGCAAGCGACGTTACTGGGCGCGGTCACGCTGACCGAGCTCGGGCAAGTTGCGTTCAGCCTCCGCGATTTCACGCAAGCCGAAAGTTATTTTCGCCGCGCGCTGACCATCCGCGAGCAGGCACTCGGAACCGAGTCGGTGGATCTCATGCAGGCGCTCAACGATCTCGCCGCGCCGTACTACTCGCGCGGTGAGCTCGAGTTAGCGGAACGACTCTATCGCCGCGCGCTCACGATCGGCGAGGCGCAGCTCGGCGAGCTGAGTCCCGATCTGACGGTCACGCTCAGCAACATGGCGCGGTTGCATCAGCGGAAGACCGACTGGCGCGCCGCTGCGCCGCTGCTCGGACGGCTGCTCGCGATCAAGCAGCGCACGCTCGGCGAGTCGCATCCGCACGCGATCTCGCTGATGCTCGCGGTGGCGAATGCGCGGAGCTCGCTCGGCGAGCACGAGGTGGCGGAGGAGCTCGTGCGCCGCGCGCTCGCGCTGCAGGAGCGCGCGCAGGCCGGCGATGCGGAAATGGTGCGATCGCTCTCGGCGCTCGCAAAGATTTACACGGCGAGCGGGAAGATGCAGCTCGGCGGCGACATCGCCGACAAGGCCGCGCAGCGCCAGAAGCGCGTGGGCGCGGTGCCGCGCGCCAGGAACATGCGCGCGCGGCTCGATCGCGACACGCCGGATTTCTCGGCGGATGCGGCGCCGTCGCCCAAGGTGCGCGCGGCCCAGCCGTCGCCCGCGCCACCGACGCCCGTGGCCACGCGAACGCCCTCGCACACCCCCGGCGCGCACGCGGCGACCCCCGGCCGCTCCGGCACGCCGGCGAAGCCCAGCACGCCGCAGGCGCCTGGACTGATCAAGGCGTATGCACAGATGATCGAGTCCGCCGAGGATGCGAGACGGGGAAAACGGCGTTCGCTCTGGTCAAGAATCTTCGGTCGCTGACCGCGTGGCCGATGGTATTGGCGTGCGAAATCCGTAAGGTCACAAGCGGTCTCTTGACAGCACCGCGTACCGGACGGAACTATCCAGTATGCGGTGCGTCATGCTCGTCTGTCTGCTTGCAGCCGGCTCGCTCGCGGCGCAATCGGACACTCAGGAAAAGCGATTCGCGAGCGCAGACTCGCTTGCGTCTGAGGGCGACTCCGTCGGCGCCCTTCAGCTGCTCGACGCGGCCGTGCGCGCCAATGCCAGCGACGGTGAGGCCTGGCATCGCCGCGGCGTGCTCGCCTGGCGCATGTCGGGCGCGGAGAAGCGCACCGGCTTCATGAAGCGAAGCGCGAACGAGGCGCTGCTCAATCTCGCCGACTCGTCGCTCCGGCTCGCCACTCGCTACGCGCCGGGCTCGCCCGGCTACCTCGTCGACCTTGGGCGCTTCGACCTCACGTCGAACTCCGCCGCCACGCGCGGGCGCGCGAAGCCGCTCTTCGAAGAGGCGCTCAAGGCCGCTCGCAAGGGGAATGATCCGGCCGTGCTCTCGCGCGCCGCCGACGAGATGGGGATGACGTGGTGGCGACACTACGAGGATATTGCCGACCGCAACATCTACAGCGCCATCATCAGCAACGTGAAAGACCGCACCTTCACGAAGGATCCGCGGTCGATCGCGTACTTCGTCGATCGCCAGACGATTCGCGCGGCTGCGCAGGAGTGGTCCGGTGGCCTCGAGTATCTCAAGGCGTACGAGCTCTTCGCCGAAGCGCTCAGGGCGCAACCTGGAAATCCGAGTGCGCTCAAGCACATCTATCGCGCACTCGTCGACAGGCAGCGGTGGGTGGAGCTCGAGCATCTCGCGCGCGTGCGACTGATCGACGATCACACCGACGGGTGGGCGTGGCTCAGCCTCGGACTCGGCTCGCACAGGCTGGGCGACGAACATCAGTCGAGCCTCGCCTTCGATAGCGCGCTCGCGTATCTACCGCCGGTCGAGCGCGCGCGCTTCACGAATCTCTCGCGCATCGTGACGCCGAAAGACAGCTTGAGCCGCAATCGCCTTCCCACGTCCGAGCTGGAGAACGACGAGCGGATGTACTGGCTGATGGCGGATCCGTTGTGGGCTACGACGGAGAACGAGGGACGAAACGAGTTCCTCAGTCGCGTGGTGTTCGCCGAGCTGCGCTTCTCGGTGGAGGAATTCGGAATTCACGGCGTGGACACCGATCGCGGCGACGTGTACGTGCGCTACGGGCCGCCGCCGGCAGTCATCTCCTTTCCGCCGGACGCGCTCAAGCAGGGCGAGCATCGCATCCGCATCCTTTGGTGGTACAGCACGGACGAGACCTTCCTCTTCCGCCAGCTCCCGACGTATGGCGTCGCGACGCTCGATCCGGACGACGCGCGCGAGACCTCGAAGCTGCGCGACACCGTGCCGGTGGCGTGGACGAACGCGGGCGCCAAACCGCTCGCCGACACCATCAACGTGAGTCTCGCGCGCTTCCGGGCTGCCAATGATTCGTCCGACATCTACTTCGCGGCCGAGCTTCCCGTGAAGCACATGGTGGAGGATGTCGATCTCGCGAAGGGAGCGCTCGACGTGAATCTCGAGGCGTTCACCTGGCGAGCGAAGCCCGTGTACGCGTCGACGTTGCACGAGACGATCGACTTCGCGCACCCCGAGGTGAAGCAGATGCAATCGTGGCGATTGCGACTGCAGGCGGGAACGTTCCTCTATCGCGTGGAAGCGCTGCAGCCGGACGCCGGCCGCGGCGCCCGCTCGGCGAGCCGCGTCGAGCTGCTTCCCGCTGGCGGCTTCGGCATGAGCGACATCCTCGTCGCCGACTCGGTGTCGCCCACCGGCGGCGCGCCCGAGCGCTGGTCCGACTTCACGATTGCGCCGAGCGTGGGGCGCGTGCATCGCGGAAAATCGTTCGCGATGCTCTGGGAGACGTACGATTTGCAGAAGGCAGCGAATGGCGTAGCGTCGTACGACGTCACGATTACGCTCAAGCGCGAGAAGGGTGGCGGGCTCGGCGCCCTGGCCGCGAAGATCGTCGGCGGAGTGAAGAGTGCCATCGGCATGTCGGGCAGCGGAAGCGATCACATCTCGCTCACCTTCCCGAGGCAGGCATCGGGGCGCGCTACTGCCGTTGACTACGTCACGCTCGATCTCGGCGACGCGTCGCCCGGCAACTATCTGATCGCCGTCGAGGTCACGGATAAAGCCAATCACCGCCACGTGTCACGAGAGCGGCCGCTGACGATCGTGGAGTGACCGCGCCGGACGCGCACGTGCGCGGGACGCGTACGTCCGACTACGACTTCGACCTTCCGCCCGCGCAGATCGCGCAGCTTCCGCTGCCGCAGCGCGACGCGAGCCGGCTACTCACCGTCAATCGCGCGACCGGCGCGATCGCGCATCGGATGTTCTCGGAGCTCGCGACGATCATCGCGCCGGGCGATGCGCTCGTGCTCAACACCACGAAGGTGATGCGCGCGCGGCTGCTCGGCACGCGCGACTCCGGTGCGGCGGCGGAGATTCTCCTGCTGCGCCCTCTCGCGAACGGAACGTGGGAGGCGATGGTGAGCCCGGGCGGCAAGCTGCGCCCCGGCCGCTCGGTGCGGATAGCCGATGGGTTCGATGTGGAGATCGTGTCGCTCACGGAGCGGCGGACGCGCATCGTGCGGCTGCACGTCGAGGGCGATGTCGCTGCGGCGATCGAGCGGCACGGGCACATCCCGCTGCCGCCGTACATCGCGCGCGCGGACACGGCCGCGGATGCGGAGCGATACCAGACGGTGTACGCGCGGGAGAATGGGTCAGTGGCGGCGCCGACGGCCGGCCTGCACATGACGGACGCGCTGCTCGCGCAGCTCGATGCGCGCGGGGTGCGGCGCGTAGACGTGGTCCTTCACGTGGGCGCCGGAACGTTCAAGCCGGTGGAGGTAGAGGATCCGGCGCTGCATCCGATGCACGAGGAGCGCTACGAGCTCTCGGCGGAGAGCGCGCGGACGCTCAACCATATCCGCGAGACCGGCAACAAGATCTGGGCGCTGGGCACCACGAGCGCGCGGGCGCTCGAGAGTGCCGTTCGCGCGGACGGAACTTTCGCCGAGGCGCGGGGGGAGACACGGCTGTTCGTGCGCCCTCCCTATACGTTTCGCGGCGTAGACAAACTCATCACGAATTTTCATCTTCCGCGCTCGACGCTGCTGATGCTGGTCGCCGCGCTAGCCGGCTACGATCTCACGATGCGCGCGTACGGGGAGGCGGTGGATGCGGGGTACCGGTTTTATTCGTATGGCGACGCGATGGCGATCATTTGATCTGAGCGCGGGGCGGCGGAGCGGCGGCGGTGAGTAGCTCGCAGTTCGCCTTCACCATCGACGCGCGCGACGGGCGCGCGCGGAAGGGAGTCTTTCGCACGCCGCACGGCGAGGTCGATACGCCCGCGTTCATGGCGGTGGGCACGGGCGCGACGGTGAAGGCGCTCGACCCGAACGACCTGCGCGCAATGGGCGCGCAGATGATCCTCGCGAATGCGTATCACCTGCATCTGCGGCCGGGCGAGGATGTCGTGCGCGCGATGGGCGGCATCCAGCGCTTCATGGCGTGGGACGGCCCGATGCTCACCGACTCGGGCGGCTTCCAGGTGTTCTCGCTCGAGGGGATGCGCACCGTGAGCGAGGATGGCGTCGCCTTCCAATCGCACATTGATGGCTCGCGGCGGCTGTTCACGCCGGAGAGCGTGATGGCGCTCGAGCACACGCTCGGTGCAGACGTCATCATGCAATTCGATCACGTCATCCCGGGCGAGTCCGAGTACGCGAATGCGCTCGACGCGAGCGATCGCTCGCTCCGCTGGCTGGAGCGCTGCCTGCGCGAGCACAGGCGGCTCGAGAGCGTCGAGGCGGGCGCGGGGCTTCCGCAGACGCTCTTCCCGATCGTGCAGGGCGGCGCGCACGCGGAACTGCGGCGCGCGGCGGCGAGCGCGATTCGAGGGATGAACGACTGGGACGGCATCGCGATCGGCGGACTCTCCGTGGGCGAGCCCAAGCCGGCGATGTACGAGATGCTCGACATCATGAGCGACGCGCTGCCGGCGGAGAAGCCGCGCTACCTCATGGGCGTCGGCTTTCCCGAGGATCTCATCGAGGGCGCCAGGCGCGGGGTCGACCTGTTCGATTGTGTGGCGCCGACGCGGATGGGGCGCACGGGAACGGCGTTCACGAGCGAGGGGCGCCTCAACGTGCGGAACGTAAAGTTTCGGACCGACCCGGCCCCGCTCGACAGCCGCTGCGGCTGCTCCACCTGCGCGCGCTTTACCCGCGCATACATCCGGCACCTCTTCATATCGGAAGAGGCGCTCGGCATGCATCTTCTTTCCCTGCACAATGTACATTTCATCCTTGCGCTGATGCGCGATGTGCGGAGCGCCATTGCGGAAGGCTCGCTTGAAGCGTGGAGCGAGCGATGGCTCGACCGCTATCATCTTCGACCCCTGTCCACTCCATGAACGTTCTGCACGCATTTTTATTGATGCAGCCGACCCCGGGCTCGAATCCGATGTTCGGATTTGCATTCCAGATCGTGCTCATCATCGCGATTTTCTATTTCATCCTCCTGCGCCCCCAACAGAAGCAGCGGAAGGAGCAGGAGCAGAGCCTGCGCGAGATCAAGAAGGGCGACGAGGTCGTGACGGCGGGCGGCATCATCGGCGACGTGATCTTCATCAAGCAGGGCACGAAGGACGGCGAGGCCGTCGTCACGATGGAGGATCGCATCACGATCAAGAGCGCGGAGTCGCGGCTGATCGTCGAGCGTGGGCGGATCGCCAAGGTGCTGTCGAAGACCGGTGAAGGAGCCGCCGGCGCGTGACCCCGCTGGATATCTATGTCCTCGACGCGCCGATCCTCCGCCAGGAGACGACGGTGCTCACGGAGGTGACGGATGCGCATCGTCGCCTGATCGACGACATGTTCGAGACGATGCGCATCGCGCGCGGGATCGGGCTCGCGGCCACGCAGGTGGGGCGCCTCGAGCGCATCTGCGTGATCGACATCGACAAGGTGAAGTACGCGCTCGTGAATCCGGAGATCGTCGAGAGCGATGGCGAGCAGTCGGGTGAGGAGGGGTGTCTCTCGATCCCCGAGATCTACGGTGACGTGACGCGTGCGAAGCACGCGGTGGTACGCGCGCTCGACCGCAACGGCAAGCCGATCGAGATCGATGCGCACGATCTGCTCGCGCGCTGCCTGCAACACGAGATCGACCATCTGCATGGGCGGCTGTTCATCGACTATCTGAGCCTGCTCAAGCGAACGGCCGCGATCAAGAAGTGGCGGAAGCTTCGCGGCAAGGACAAGTCGCTCACGCGCACGATGCCGCCTCGCGAGACGGCGGAGCATCACGACCGGGACGAGGAGCTGTAGTGCGGCTGGTATTCTGGGGCACCTCGAGCTTCGCCGTCCCTGCGCTCCGCGCGCTGCTCGGCGAGGGCTTCGATGTCGTGGGCGTGGTGACGCAGCCTGATCGCGCGGTGGGGCGCTCGCGCTCAACGCTGGTGCCGTCGCCGGTCAAGAGTGTCGCGCTCGAAGATGCGCTCCCGCTTTTCCAGCCCGAGACGCCGAAGGACGAGGCGTTTCTCGCGCAGCTGCACGCGCTCGCGCCCGAGCTCAGCGTCGTCGTGTCGTACGGGCACATTCTGGGCGAGTCGCTCATCGCTCTGCCCATGCACGGAACCATCAACGTGCACGCGTCGCTCCTCCCTGCCCTCCGCGGCGCGGCGCCAATTCAGGGCGCCGTGCGCGCGGGGCTCGCGGAGACCGGCGTCACCGTCATGCGCATGGTGAAGGCGCTCGACGCCGGCCCGATCATGCTCCAGGCGCGCACTCCCGTCGCGCGCGACGAGACCGCCGGCGAGCTCGAGGCGCGCCTCTCCGAGCTCGGCGCGCTCGCGCTCATCGAGGCGCTCACGCTCATGTCGCTCGGCAAGCTTTCCGAAACGCCGCAGGACGACTCGAAGGCGACCTTCGCGCCAAAGATCCTGCGCGAGATGGCACGCGTGAACTGGAACGAGAGCGCCGACGCGATCGGCCGCCACGTGCGCGCGTACGATCCCAAGCCCGGCGCGTTCACGACGCACCGCGGCGGCGACATCAAGCTCTTCGGCGCCGTCGTCGCCGATGCGCCGGCCGAGAGCAGGCACGCGCCCGGCACTGTCGTCTCGATCGATAAGCGCGGGATGGTGATCAGCTGCGGCACCGGCGCGGTGATGATCCGCTGCGCGCAGCCCGCGGGGGGCACGCGCGTGGAGCCCGAGGAGTGGATGCGCGGGCGCGGCATCGAGGTTGGCGAGCGCTTCGGCGCGTAGATGCTCGACGTTCCGCGCATCCACGCCGTTACCGACGACCTGATCCTCGCCCACCCCGAGTTTACTTCCCGCGCACGCGGCGTCATGACCGCGCTCGGCCCGCGCGGCGCGGTGCATCTGCGCGCGCGCTATCTCACCGCCGCGCAGCTCTACGCGATCGCCCTCGCGCTCGGCGATGCGCAGGAGAGCACCGGATGCTGGCTCGTGGTGAACGAGCGCCTCGATGTCGCGCTCGCCGCGAAGACGCACGCGGCGCAGCTCACGACACGCTCGCTTACCGTCGCCGATGCGCGCGTCGTCGCCGGCGATCTCCCGCTCGGCGCGAGCATCCACAGCGTGCACGAGGCGCTCGAGGCAGAGCGCGACGGCGCGGACTGGATCGTCGCCGGGCACGTCTATCCGACGTCGTCGCACGCGGGGAAGGCCGAGCGCGGCGTTGAGCTGGTTGCCGAGGTAACGGCGAAGACGACGATCCCGTGCATCGCGATCGGCGGCGTTCGCCCCGCGAACGTTGGAACACTCCGTGACGCCGGGGCGTGGGGGGTCGCGGCGATCACCGGAATCTGGGGCGCGGCGTCTGCGGAAGCCGCCGCTACCGACTATCTTTCCCACTATGATGGAGCGCGCGGTCAGTCCTGATGGAGTGATCCCCGTCGTCAATGGCGAGGAACGCACGGTTGCGGCCGGCAGCACCATCGGCGACCTGCTGCGAGAGCTGTCCGTCAGCGCTGCAGCCGTCGTCGTGGAGCACAACCGCGAGATCGTGCGCGATCGCTCGCGCCTCGACAGCATGGTGCTCGCTACGGGCGATTCGGTCGAGATCGTTCACTTCGTCGGTGGCGGATGACCGAGTCCACGATGATCGCGGGCGCCACCGACACGCCGTTCGTCATCGCGGGGCGCACGCTGCGCTCGCGCTTGATGGTGGGCACCGGCAAGTACAAGTCGCCCGACGAGATGGTTCGCGCGATCGATGCGTCGGGTGCCGAGGTGGTAACGGTGGCGGTGCGGCGCGTGAATCTGAATCGCGACACCGACGATGGCGTGCTCCCGCATCTCGATCCCGCGCGCTACTTCCTGCTCTCGAACACCGCCGGCTGCTACAACGCCGCGGACGCCGTGCGCTACGCGCGCCTCGCGCGCGCTGCGGGCTTCAACGAGTGGGTGAAGCTCGAGGTCATCGGCGATCAGGACACGCTGCTCCCCGACACCGCCGCGCTGCTCGTGGCCACGAAGACACTCGTCGCCGATGGCTTCGTGGTGCTCGCGTACACGAACGATGATCTCATCACCGCGCTCCGCCTCGAGGACGCGGGCGCCGCCGCGGTGATGCCGCTCGCGTCGCCGATCGGCTCCGGACTCGGCGTGCTCAATCCGTACTCCATCCGCACGATCAAGCATCGCCTCTCCGTTCCCGTGATCGTCGACGCCGGCGTCGGCACGGCGAGCGACGCGTGCATCACGATGGAGCAGGGCGTGGACGGCATCCTGATGAATACCGCGCTCGCCGCAGCCGACGATCCCGTGCGCATGGCGCACGCGATGCGCCTTGCCGTCGACGCGGGGCGCCAGGCGCATCTCGCGGGGCGCATGCCGCGGCGCGAGGTCGCGGTGCCGTCTAGCCCAAGTGTGGGGATGCTCGAATGACGGATCGTCCACCGACGCTCGTCCGCCCCGTTGCCGGCGTCACCGACTCGCGACGGATCGCCGCCGATCTCTGCGCCGATCTTCGCCGCGGCCAGCTGCTCGACGTCGTCTTCGATCTGCGCGTCGGTCCGCTCGACGCGCGCGATCGACGCTGGACGCAGGAGCTCGTGTACGGGATGCTGCGCAAGCGGAGTATTCTCGATGCGTATTTGAGCGAGCGCGTGAAGGGCGGGCTCGTGCGACTCGATCCCGACCTGGGCGACCTGCTCCGTCTCGGCGCGTATCAGCTGCTCTCGATGCGCAGCGTGCCCGCGTACGCCGCGATCGCGCAGACGGTGGAGCTCGCGAAGCAGCGCCACGGCATCGGCGCGAGCAAGCTGGCCAATGCGGTGCTGCGCCGCGTCGATCGCGAGCGCGATGCGCTCGTGCTCCCCGTGCTCACCGATCCGGTCGACGCGCTCGCGCTCAATCACTCGCATCCGCGCTGGCTCGTGGCGCGTTGGGTCGCGCGCTGGGGCGCCGCGGAGACCGAGCAACTGCTCATCGCGAACAACACCGAGCCGTCGATCGTGCTGCGCCCGTACGGCATCGTGCGCGAGCAGCTCGAGACGATGCTCGAGAACGCGGGCGTCGATGTATCGGAGAGCCCGCTGCTGCGCGACAGCATCCAGCTTCCGCACGGCATCTCGCTCACGGAGCTCGGCGCCTTTCGCAAAGGGTTGTTCTTCGTGCAGGATCCCGCGTCGACGCTCGTCACGCAGTACGCCGACATTCCGCCCGACGCGCGCGTCGCCGATCTCTGCGCGGCGCCCGGTGGCAAGACGCTCGAGCTCTCGCGCACGGCGTCGGTCGTCGTCGCTGGCGATCGCAACCTGCATCGCACGCAGCGACTCATCGAGAATCTGCGCCGCGTCGAGGCGCGCAACATCTCGTCCGTCGTGATGGATGCGCGCAACCCCGCCGTGCGCGAGATGGACGCGGTGCTGATAGACGTCCCCTGCACCGGCACGGGGACGCTGCGCCGCCACCCCGATGCGCGCTGGCGCCTGCGCATCTCCGATCTCGCGGTGATGGCCGCGCTACAGCGCAGCATTCTGCGCGCGGCGGCTGCCGTCGTGAAGCCGGGCGGGCTGCTCATCTACAGCACCTGCTCGCTCGAGCCGGAAGAGAACGACGCGCAGATCGAGAGCTTCCTCGCCGACCGAAGCGACTGGCAGCTCGAGCCGCCCGCCGAAGGCGTCGTGCCGGCGAGCGTGCTCGATGCCGGGCGCCTCCGCGTGCTCCCGCAGCGCAGCGGCGTCGATGGCGCGTTCGCGGCGCGATTGCGGAGGGTGGGCGGGTGACGCTGCGCGGCTCCGCCCGCAGGTCGATCCCGTATCTCGTCGCCATCATGAGCGGATTCCTTCTCGCTTACTTGATCGTCGCCTTCTTCATCTTCCCAGCGCATCTCGTCACCACCGACACGAAGGTGCCGAACGTCGTCGGGCAGACGTTCGAGGCCGCATCGGCGCAGCTGCAGAAGGTCGGCTTCAAGTCGGCGAAAGGCGAAGAGCGCTTCACCGCCGGCAGCGCGTCCGGACAGGTGCTCGGTCAGAATCCACTTCCCGATGCAGTGATGCCGGCGGGCACGAAGGTCGTGCTCGATGTGAGCCAGGGCCAGCGCACCACGACCGTTCCGCAGCTCATCGGGCTGTCGCGGCAGGCGGCAGAGCTCGCGCTGCAGAACGCGGGGCTCGACGCGGGCGACGTCACGCAACGCGAGAGTCCGTCGCCGCGCGGGCAGGTGCTCTCGTCGTCGCCGAATGGCGGCGAGAAGACCCCGCTTCCATCCGAGGTCTCGTTCATCGTAAGCGGCGGCCCGTCGCAGCTCGCGATTCCCGATGTCACCGGACAGTCGTACGCGTCGGCCGCGCAGCTCCTGATGCAGGTGGGTTTTCGCGTCGCGCCGGCCGTGCCGGACACGCTCACGGCGGGCGCGCCCGAGGGCACGGTGACGAGTCAGGACCCCACCGGGAATGAGCCCGCGCCTCCGGGCATTACCGTGCGACTGCGCGTCGCCACTACGCCGAAGGCTCCGTGAGCTGCCGCATCGCGCCGTCGATCCTCAGCGCCGACTTCGGGCATCTCGCGGACGACGTCGCGCGCCTCGAGGCCGGCGGCGCCGACTGGATTCACGTCGACGTGATGGATGGTAGGTTCGTTCCGAACCTTTCCTTTGGCGCCATAGTCATCGAGACCGTTCGCAAGCTGACGAAGCTCCCGCTCGATGTGCATCTCATGGTCGTCGAGCCCGAGGGCTACTTCGACAGCTTCGCGAAGGCCGGCGCGAACAACCTGACGATTCACGCCGAGGTGGCGCCGCATCTGCATCGGCAGCTCGCGCGCATTCGCGAGCTCGGCTGCGGCGCGGGCGTCGCGCTCAATCCGTCGACGCCGGTCGAGACCGTGCGCGAGGTCGCAGCCGAGCTCGACGTACTACTCATCATGACGGTGAATCCCGGCTTCGGCGGACAGTCGTTCATTGCGACCTCGCCGGACAAGGTGCGTCGTGCGCGCGCGCTGCTTACGGAAACGAAGAGCCGCGCCGCGCTCGAGGTCGACGGCGGCATCAATCGCGAGACGATTGCGCAGGTGTGGCGCGCAGGTGCCGACACCTTCGTCGCGGGGAATGCAGTCTTCGCCGCGGCGGATCCGCGCGCCGAGATCGGTGCGCTGCGCGCGCTCTGCACGGAGCGCGCGTGACCGCGCGCCAGCAGTGGTCGATCGTCGCGGCGATCGTCCTCGTGCTTGGCGGCGCGCTCTTCGTCGCCTCGCGCATGCTCGGCGATCAGCTCTATCCCGTTTCGGTTGGCTCGAAGGCGCCGGAGTTCCACGCGACGACGGTCGACTCCGCGCCGCGCACACAATCGCTCGCGGACTACAAGGGGCAAGTGGTGCTCCTCAACATCTGGGGCACCTTCTGCGTCCCCTGCCGCGACGAGATGCCCGCGATCGAGAAGCTGCACCAGGCTCTTGGCGCGCAGGGGCTCAAGGTCGTCGCGATCAGCATGGATGATCCCGGCTTCGAGCAGCAGATCCGCGACTTCGCGAAGCAGTACTCGCTGACCTTTCAGATTCTCTACGATCCGTCGGGGAAGATCGTGAACGACTACCAGACCACCGGTGTACCAGAGACGTTCGTGATCGCGCGCGACGGCGTCATCCGGAAGAAGGTGATCGGGGCGTCCGACTGGAACAGCACGACGAATCGCGCGCTGATCGCTCAACTGCTCACCGAGCCGGGAAAGTAGCGTGGCAACTGTGTCGTCATCGCGAATGGTCTCGTTCAAGCGCCAGCTCACGTCGGCGGTGACCGAGCATCTGCCCGTGAAATTCTCGGCGCTCTTCTTCGCGATCGTGCTGTGGGTGATCGTGCGCTCGGAGGAGCCGTCGGAGGCGTGGATCGACGTGCACCTGGCGCTCACGCTCGATTCGACGGTGACGATGGCGTCGCAGCCGCCGGCGGTGCAGGCATTGGTGTCCGGGCGCGGACGCGAGCTGCTCAAGCTGTACAGCGCGCTGCCGCAGCTACGCCGCTCGATCGGCGTGGACGACACCGTCTTCGCGGTGCACCCCGCGGACGTGAACACGTCGAGCGAGGCGGACGTGAAGGTGCTCGACGTGCGGCCGCATCTCGTGCGCCTTCCGCTGGCACGCACCGCGCCGGTAACAGTGCGTCCCACGCGCGCGAATAGAATCTCGCCATGACGCGCGTGCTCGGCATCGAGACCTCGTGCGACGAGACGTCGGCCGCCGTGCTCGAAGGCAGCGGCAACGATGTGCATCAGCGCTCGCTCGTGATTCTCTCGCAGGATATCCATCGTGTGTTCGGCGGGGTGGTTCCCGAGATCGCGTCGCGCGCGCATCTGACGAGCATCGTGCCGGTGGTGGAGCGCGCGCTCGCGGATGCGCAGTGCACGCTCGATGACATCGAGCTGATCGCTGTAACGGAGGGTCCGGGACTCGTGGGCGCGCTGCTGGTCGGCGTCGCGTACGGGAAGGCGCTCGCGTACGCGCGCGGGATTCCAGTCGTCGGCGTGCACCACATGGAAGCGCACCTGTTCGCAGCGAACCTCGAGAACGTAGATGCTGAGCCGCCGTTCGTCGCGCTGCTCGTGTCGGGCGGGCACACGATGCTTCTGTGGGTGCCGCAGTGGGGAGAATACGAGCTGCTCGGTGA
>Ga0208078_1000168_pt1 | contig 17944 bp, 19 predicted proteins | sample NGESurdeep072012_3_FD_184468 | JGI IMG/M metagenome (GOLD analysis project Ga0208078, IMG submission 184468) | Arctic peat soil microbial communities from Barrow, Alaska - NGEE Surface sample 53-2 deep-072012 (SPAdes) | ecosystem: Environmental > Terrestrial > Soil > Wetlands > Peat ...
GCATCAAGTCTACTTCGATACACTCGGTTCCATGCAGGAAGACAGCGCTTCCTGGTGCGCCGTATTCGCCGGACTTTCAGTCCTGCGTCTCGTGGACGCGTATACCGATACCGGGTCCTCCATTGACCCGGCGAACTGGGCGCAGCTCCACAGCGTTCGCGCCGCGATCGAGCAAGTCGGCGAGGGCGATACCGTTCGGGGCGCGCTGACGTGTGTGCTCGAGGAAGTGACCAACCGCAGGGCGATCGACGAGACCGTTTGCAGGTCGCTCATGGCGTACGGGCGCACTTTGGACTACGCGGCAGCCTGGGGACTGGCGATCGATGTTTTCTCGACGGTTGCCAAGCTGACCCGTCCGGAAAAGAATGCCAAGCTCGCCGTCGAGGCCCATGTGGCCGTGGGCGGATCGGCCCGCCGCAATGGCGATTGGGACACCTCCGCTCGCGCCTACTCGCAGGCTGCCTTCATCGCCGACACACTGGGCGACCGTCAAGGCGTGCTGACGGTGCAGGTTGGTATCGCGAACACCTACATGGCCAAGGGTAACTTGCCGCAGGCGCAGACCATCCTCGACGACGTGCTCGTTCAGGCGCGCGATCAGGAATTGGCTGAAGTCCAGGCCATTGCCCTTCACAGCCGTGCATCGCTGGCGCATCGCAAGGGCGATCATTCCGAAGGCATCAAGCTCGCCCATGAGGCGTTTAACCTTACCACGAATCCCACTGAACGGGATGTCGTTCTTGATGACATCGCGGCCATGTTTACCGAGCTCGGTCTGCGCGATGCCGCGCGTGACACACACCTCATCCTCGCCGCGACGTCCCAGTCCAAAGCTGCTCGCGGCCAGGCCACGATCAACTTGATGGAATTGGCATCGCTTGATGACATGCCCGAAGCGTTCGACGCATACGCACGCGAACTCGCCCAAGCCCAGCTAGGGCCATGGCTTCGCGCGCACTACCTGCTTTACCTTGGCGAAGGCATGAACCGCCTCGGTCGTCGCGACGCATCCGAAGAGGCGCTCGCGGAAGCGATTTCGTTCGCCGAAGCCAACCAGCTTCACCAGGTCTCGTTCAACGCGCAGTCCGCACTTTCTGCGATTCGCAGCGCTTCCCGTCCGAGCAAGGCGTTCGTTGCGAGTCCTGCGTGGGTGCCCGAGGAGGTCAATGCCGTTGTTCGCGCAATCTCGGAACTGCGCAAGACGGCGGTGGCTGCCGCGTAAAGGACCTACGGACAGCCCCCGGTCCGGCTTCTGCTTAGTGGCCGATGCAGGTCGAGGAACCGCTCGTCACCGGGCACACATCGTTCTTCGGGGCGGTCATGTCTGAGCAAGCGGTGAGGACGACGGCGGCGATGATGGCGGCGGCGGCGAAAAGTCTGTTGCGGATCATTGGAAGAACTCCTGACAAAAGATGGGAGAGGCCGTTGGGGAACTAAGCACGCCTCAACGTACCTCCCTCCGCAAACACCGAAATGCCGTTTTCTTATCAGAAAATGCCTGTTTCCTACCAAAAACAGCACTTTTCCTATCATTTGCTCTCGCGCTGCCGAGTCTTTGGCGCCAGTTTCCATAGATCATGCGCCCGATCGCCCTGTGAGCGTTGCGGCGTTTCTGCCATCCCGACTGCTCACCCACGTCAAGCACGTCCTCGCTGATGAGCCCGAGATCTTTGTCGCCTCATCATGGCAGGAGCTTGAATCCTTCATCCGACGCAAGCCGATCAGTGTCGTAATCCTCGACCCGACGGCGGATGGGATCATGAACGTCAGCGCAGTTGCTGGACTCCTCAAGCGCTACCCATCCCTTCCATTGATTGCGTACGTCACGCTCCACGCACCCCAATTCAACGCTGTCGCGCAACTCGGCCGGCTCGGACTGAAGGAGGTCGTCCTTCACCACTTCGACGACGAGCCGGAGGGATTTCGCGAACGCGTCGAGCGCGTGGAAGGCAACGCGCTGACTCACGATGTCATTGAAGCGCTGCGCGACCGGCTCGTCCAACTTCCAAGGCAGCTCTCCGTCGCGGTCGAGAACCTCTTCGACCAACCCCATCGGTACACCAGCGCCCTCGACCTCGGCATGGAGGCCGGCATTGCCATCGTAAGCGTTTATCGGAACCTCGACGCCGCGCAGCTTGGCTCACCGAAACGCCTCCTCATCGCCGCAAAGGTTCTGCGAGGCTTCGGCTATCTGCGAGATCCCGGCTACTCGGTGCTCGATGTCTCGATCAAGCTCGGATACAAGACGGCACGCATCTTCTCAGAACATTGGGTGAGCGTGTTCGGCATTACGCCCGCACGCGTTCGCACCCGCCTTACTGACGAAGCCGCAATTGAAAGTGTGTTGCGGTGGCTTGGAGCCGGCGATGATGATTCGCTCCCGGAGGATCTGGGCCGCGTGCCGGGGCGCAAAGGGTCACGCCAACGGCACCGCCGGAAGCCTGAGCCGAGCTAGGCTTGTCCGGTGCGGCCTTCGATGGCGACTACCACGTGCGACCGATCCAATCGGTTGTTCATCTGGACGGAGGCGGTGCGCTGTCGGGCGGATCCAGGTGGTCAAAGGCGATGACTGACCCGTCCGTGAATGCATTGACCAGTATGCGGCCATCGCTCGTCACACGTCTGGCGGCAACCATATGATCCGCAAACCACCTTCCTCGACTGGTTCCCAGGTCGTCATATCGGACTCCGCTGCCACTCGATGAGGAGTGGATGAAGCGCCCGTTCCCCGCATAGATCGCGACGTGGCTGATCCGCCCTCCCTGGGCGAACAGCATCAGGTCGCCAACTGCGAGTGAGCGGGTCGATGGCTCGACTGCGATTCCCGCTCCCGCCATCTGCCGCGATGTGCGCGGCAGATGGACACCCTGAATTCCGTAGACGTATTGGACGAATCCCGAGCAATCGAAGCCGGTTCGCGGCGAAGTCCCGCCGTAGCGATACGGCACTCCGATGTACTGTTCCGCTGTCGGCACTACTCTGCGAGCGGCTCCGCTCGCAGAGGTGGTGCTGACGGGCCAGTTCGTGCGCGACGTCCGGGTCGGTGCCGGGCTACGGGGAGGTGCGTCCGCGGTGCGCCTCGAAAAGACCGAGGAACGTGAACGGCCTCCGCCGAAATGCAATCCGATTCCAACACGGTATTCGAGTCCGTGAACGAACTGGGAATCAACAGGGGTCGCTGGCGCTGCCAGATGGCGGGACCTGACTTCGCCGTTGATCGACAAGATGCGGCCAAGGGCGAGCTGAAGTCCGCCGCCGTAACTCCAGGTGCGGATGGCGTCAGTGAAAGTCGCGGGCTGGGCGCTGCTCTCGAGTCCCAGTCCGCCAAAAGCGTATGGCATGAAGCCTTCGCCGAGTCGGGCATTGACGGGCCCGAACATGAGATCGGCATTGGTCGCCCATACCAGATTGGACGGACCCTGATTGGCGGCAAATGCGTCAGTCGCGAGCGAGGAGATTCCCAACCCGCCGCTTCCCCGGATTCCCAGGTAGGGTGTGCCCACGCTGAGGGAGAGCCCCCCAATTGTTCTGGTTATGGGGGCGGCGTTATCGAGAGCTCCGTAGAACTCGACACCGCCGGCTACCTGCGCCACCAGAGCGCCAGGTAGTGACAAGTACGATAGGACTCCAGAGAGACCTATCAAGCGTCGCAGGTGCATAAAGCGACTCCACTGAAGAGGTTGGGCCTTAGTAGGGCATTAGAGGGACCAGTCCGTGCCATGCCGCTAAGCCCATGGTCTACAACGTCTTATGGCGTGCAGCCTCAACTGTAAACGCCCTATTGTCACCTTTCTCGGACAGATGTTGAGGTCAAAGGAACGATCAGACTTGACCGGGTACGATTAAACGACCCGATGTCCGTAGGGTCCGGCCTTAACGGCCGGCCGTGAAGGCCGGTCAAACATATGTTCGGCGAGATCCTCCTCTGGGACGCTCGTCCGGTCGTGGCAGTCACGGGTCGAGTGAGCCCGCCATCCCTCAAGCCTGGAGACACGAAATGCCAAAAGTTGAATGGCGCTCGATCCTGGCTTTGCTGACTGCTGGACTCATCGTCAGCACGGGCACGCCCATCGGGACGGCATCGATCGGGTCAATCGGCGACGTCGTTCAGACGGCCTCCGCCCGCATCGCTGATAACCTCTCCGACGATGGCCCCCACCTCGGCTTCGATACTTTCGCATATCCCGGGGACGATGCGATGCAGGCGTGGGCGACCGCCGACAAACCGTACAGGTGGGTTGGCTACTATTTATCCGCTCCCTGCCACAACGATGATTCCTGGGAAGGCAAGAGAGCCACGCTTTCCACCATGGGTTGGGGCATGGCGGTCATCTACGTCGGGCAGCAGACGTGGGGCAAAAGCCCCGGGCAGAAGGTCGCGGTCACGCGCTATGTCACCAAGCGCATTCGACAAGTGAAGACAAGCAACGGCAAGCGCGTTGTCAGCTACGTCAACAAGCGCGTACCCGTCAAAGTGCTGGTTATCCCGCGCGCATCTCCTGGATCGAGCTGCTCGACGCAGTTCGTGAACGCCGCACGCGGAACCGCCGATGCGAACGACGCGATCGCAAAGACCGCGGCCGAGGGGTTTGCGAATGGCACCGTGATCTTTCTCGACATCGAGCGAATGGAGTCGGTGCCGAGGGCGATGCGCGACTACTATGAGTCCTGGACCAAACGAGTGGTCGAGGACGGTCGCTTCCGCCCGGCCTACTACACTCACAGCTTCAACGCGGATCAGATTTACGGCGATGTGAAGCAAGTGCTCGCCGCGGCCGGTGTCTCGGGTGATCCACCGTTCTGGATTGCGAGCGAGCGCGGGTTCTCCATCGACAAGGCACCGACAGAGGTCGGCCACGCATTCGCCCAGGTCTGGCAGGGTCTGCTGGACGTTGTCGAGACCCACAACGGCGTAAGGCTGCCGATCGACGTCAACGTCGCGCAGCTCCCGTCGCCCTCCGAGGATTATCGGGCCGGAGAGTAGCTGGACCAATCAGCGTCCGAGGCTACTCGGGACCTGAGGATTCCAGCTATTTGACGCGAGTGATGAAATCCTCGCGCTTCGGCGGACGGAAAATCAAGTCGACCGCGAGCCAGGTCGTCTTGGCGAAAGGATAACAAAACACGGCGCCAAGGATCGACAGCACGACACCGCCGTATTGCAAGGCATTCCAGGGCGGATTGGGCCAGGTGGCGACCACCACCGTGAGAAATGCGAGCGCGAGCAATATCTCGACCGCAATGAGGTTGAGCGTGTACGCGCCTATGAAATAATCCGCTTCACCGCGCGCGAGCAGGATTCCGCAGCGCGGGCAGCGCTCCCTCATTTCGAAGAATCCGGTGAACAAGCCGCCGTGACCACAGTTCGGACATCGGAGCAGGAGCGCGCGTCCCAGCAGGCGCCAGGGTGACTGGCGCGAAATGTCTGGATGCGCTGGGTCGCCCCCGGGTCTCGCTTGCTCTTCCATCGTCACTCGTGACCCTCAGATGTCTCAATGACCACGCACGGGGTGGGGCTGGTACGGCTCTTCAACGGCGCGGATGTGCTCGTCGCTCAGCGCGACATCGAGTGAGCGAACCGCGCTCTCGAGATGCTCGATCTTGGTGGCACCGACGATTGGGGCCGCAACGCCCGGTTTCTTCAGCAGCCACGCCAGGGCCACTTCGGAGGGTGCGACTCCAAGCTCGGTCGCCACTCTGCGCACGGCTTCGATCACCTTCAAATCCGAAGGAGAGTCATAGAGGTCGACGGCGTACGTATCGCTGTCGGCCCGGGTCGTCCCCTCGATCGGCGACGGGGTGGTGCGGGCGAGTCGTCCTCGGGCCAGCGGCGACCAGGGGACGACCCCCACGCCTTCCTCGAGGCAGAGTGGAATCATCTCACGTTCTTCCTCGCGATAAACGAGGTTGTAGTGATTCTGCATCGAGATGAAGCGCGCCCAGCCACGTCTCTCCGAAACACTGAGCGCGCGCGCCATCTGCCACGCGTACCCGGAGCTCGCTCCGATGTAGCGTACCTTGCCCTGGTGCACGAGGTGGTCCAGCGCCGCGAGGGTCTCCTCAATCGGCACTCTGCTCTTGAAGCGGTGAATCTGGTAGAGATCGATCGTCTCGACGCCCAGGCGGCGGAGACTCGCCTCGCAAGCCTGCACGATGTGCTTGCGCGAGATCCCTCCCATGTTCGGCCCTTCGCCCATCGGGAAATGGACTTTGGTCGCGAGGACGATCTCGTCCATTTTCGCCATCTCCCGGAGCGCGCGTCCCGTGACCTCTTCGCTCACGCCCATCGAATACATGTCGGCCGTGTCGAAGAAGTTGATGCCGAGCTCGAGTGCTTTCTTGTAGAAGGGGCGCGCATCGACTTCGTCGAGAATCCACGGCCGCCACTTCGGGGTCCCGTAAGTCATGCAGCCGAGACAGATACGCGAGACTTCGAGTCCGCTGCGGCCCAGCTGGGTGTACTTCATCTCTAATTCTCCACGTCGAGACGTTGGCGCTCGGCTGACATCCACAGAACTGAAGCAGGGAGCCGATAGCGACCAAAGCTAGTCGGCTGGGAGCTTTCATACAGGCGTTCGACGTGCCCGAGAGACTGGAGACGCGGACTCTTTACCTCACCGGAAAGCTCTTAGCTATAAAGCTGCTATGCTTGTGGCTCCCTGCTTCGGTTCTGTGAATGCCTCCTAGGCGCCCCGAACTCTACGCCCAGGCGCGAGCCTCAACCCTTTCCTGGCAACGGTTGTCAGAAGGTCGACGATGGAGCTGGCTGCCTACGAGTTTCGGAGCTCGGTGAACGATACCCAACTCATCACGCGCGTGGTTGCCGGCGATGCGGCCGCCGAGCGTGAGCTGTACGAGACATACGTCGATCGCATTTACCGGCTGGCGTTTCGTCTGGCGGGTGATGACGAGCTCGCGCGGGATTTCACGCAGGCAACGTTCATCCGGGCGTTTGAAAAGATTGGAAGTTTTCGCGGCGAATCGTCTCTCTCGACCTGGCTTCATTCGATCGGTGTCTCGGTGGCGCTGAACGGGTTACGGAAGACGAAGCGCCTCAGGAATCGTGAAGCGCCGATGGAAGAAGGATTGACGGTCGGAGTAACGCAGAGGGAGGCCGATCCCGATCTGAAGGAGAGATTGGCGCGAGCTATCGACGCGCTGGCGGACAAATACAGGACGGTATTCGTGATGCACGACGTAGAGGGTTACACACACGAGGAAATCAGCGGGACGCTCAGCATTCCGATTGGGACCTCGAAATCACACCTCTTTCAGGCACGAAGCAAGTTGCGCGTGGCGCTGGCGGATTTTGCACCGGAGTGGGTGTCATGACTGAAGACAATTTCGAGGAATTCCTGAAGAAGGCGGCTCAAGGCTACAACGTGCCGCCGGCTCGTGCTCCCCGCGAGGACATGTGGAGCGCGATCCAGGCGCAGCGCGCGGCGGGACCGCGTGTCGTGTACGGCGGAGGATCACCGATGCGCGAATCGTCCGGGCGGAGATTCGGCTCTAGGATCTGGCTGAGCGCGGCCGCGGCAGCTGTTCTCCTGCTCGCGACTGGGGTCGGCCTCGGTCGGTGGAGCGCGTCTTCGAACGCGCACAGGTCGGTAGCGGTGGTCAATCCGCCGAAGACCGATTCGTCCTTTCCTTTGATCGCTGGGCCATCGGCCAGCGTCGCACCTGGAAATCCGGCGGCCGTTGCATTGACACCGACGGGCGGCAGATCGACGACATCGTCGCCAGGTGTCGCACTCCCGAACGGACGCGACTCGCAAAAGGACCGTACCGGGAACGGAAACCAGGTCGCGCTCAGCGGACCTTCGACCAATTCCGCTGCCAGCTCCGCCTACCAGCTCACGGCGGTGCGGCATCTCAGTGAGGCCGAGGCGCTTCTGACTTCGTTCAGAACACGCTCGGCGACAGATCAGCAAATGGACGCGCAGCTCGGATCATGGGCGCGTCAGCTTTTGAGCAACACCCGACTGTTACTGGATTCTCCCATCGCCAACGATCCGCAGCGTCGTCCGCTGCTGGAAGATCTCGAGCTCGTGCTCGTGCAGATCGTCCAGTTATCGCCCGGAAGCACGCCCCAGGATCGAGACCTGATCGAGAAGACGTTGCAGCACGACCATGTAATGACAAGGCTGCGCACCGCGATTCCCGCGGGCATGCAGCGCGGTAGTTGAGGCCACTTTCAATGACAATGAGAACACTACTCACGGCAGCAGCAATAATTTCCTCGGCGGGATTCGGAGTCAGCCAGTCTCCTGTCAGCCATCATTCATTCCACTCTTCCGTCGCGCCGCTGGCACTGTCCAACGCCGACGCGCAGCTCAGCGAGGCATTGGCCTCCCTGGACCAGGAGGCCAGCCCGCTGCCGCCCGAGGCTTGGGCGAAAGCAGATCCCGCAGATTCGTTGTACCGGCTCGCGCGTGAAGCGCTCTCGCGTGGTGACTACAAGCGCGCAGCGGAGATATTTCATCGGATCCCCGAGCGGTATCCACAATCCGCGTACGCCGGACAGGCCCTCTACTACGAGGCGTTCGCGCTCTACCGTAGTGGTGGTGACGACGATCTGAGGACCGCGCGCGACCGGTTGAATCAGCTGAACCAGCGTTTCCCCGCGATCGCGAAGAAGGATGGAGCACTTCTCCAGACCCGCGTGTGTGGCGAGCTGGCTAAGCGGGGCGACGAGTCGTGCGCCGCCTCTATAACAACGACGGCCGGGGGTGGCAGCGATGACAGTGGAGGCGAGACGCCTCCCACCAGAGCCGGATCGCAAGGCCGGAACTGCTCCCCAGATGCGGACGAGGACAGTGACGATCGCATCGCCGCGCTCAATGCGCTGCTCCAGATGGACGCTGATCAGGCGATGCCGATTCTGCAAAAGGTTCTCGCGCGTCGCGATGCCTGCTCGGTGGCGTTGCGCCGGAAGGCAGTATTCCTGGTCTCGCAGAAGAGAACCGACCAGACGGCGAACATCCTTATGAGTGTCGCGCGCGGCGACCCTGACCAGGAGGTTCGCGAGCAGGCGGTGTTCTGGCTGTCGCAGGTGCCGGGATCGACGGGACTGCTCGAGGAGATCCTGAAGGGCAATGGCGACGAGAGCATCAAGGACAAGGCGCTGTTCGCCCTGTCTCAGCAAAACGAGCCGAGGTCGCAAGAGATTCTGCGTGACTTCGCCGGGCGCGAGAACGAGAACAGCGATCTGCGGGAGAAGGCCATCTTCTGGCTCGGCCAGCGCCATGGGACCGAGAACACGGAGTTCCTGCGCGGTCTCTATTCGCGGCTTACCAACTCTGACCTGAAGGAGAAGATCCTGTTCTCGCTCTCACAGCAGAAGGGAGCCGGGAACGAACAGTGGCTCATGAATATCGCCGTCAATCCGAAGGAGGACATCGAGCTGCGTAAGAAGGCCCTCTTCTGGGCGGGGCAGTCGGGCGTTCCGATATCGGAAATGTCGAAGCTCTACGACCGCATGGGCGACAGCGAGATGCGCGAGCAGGTCATCTTCGTTCTCTCACAGCGCCAGCGTGATCCGGCGGCGATGGACAAGCTGTTCGATATCGCCAAGACCGAAAAGGATCCGGAGCTGCGGAAGAAGGCAATCTTCTGGCTTGGGCAGTCGCGCGATCCACGCGTGCAACAGTTTCTCATTGATCTGATCGACAGATGACAACACTCCGAATGACATCGCTCGCGGGGACGACGGCAGTCGTCCTCGCAGCTCTGGCCGGTATCGCGCGAGTCGCGCCGGCGCAGAGCATCGCCAGCCAGGTGGCTCGCGTCTCGAACGGCACCGTTCGCATGACGTTCGCGGCGAAGCCGGGAATCTGCGGCAGCGGGAACTCGATCAGGCATTCCAATGGCCGCGGCAGCACGTCATGGGGCAACGAGAACAACTCGGGCGACGTTGAATGGGAAAGCGATTGCAGCCTTGGCCCAGCACGGGTGGTGCTCGATCGCCGGAATGGCGAGCTGACCGATCTTCGCTTTTACGTCGGCGGGCGCTGGCGTCCGGCCGGCGCCGACGTTGTCGATCTCGGCACGGTGCCGGCGCGCGAAGCGGCCGATTATCTCGTCTCGATCGCCCAGAGCGAGAAGGGAAGCATGGGTGAAAAAGCGATCTTTCCCGCTACGATCGCGGATAGCGCCACCATCTGGCCGGCGCTGATCAAGGTCGCGCGCAATCCCGATTTGCCGCGCGGTACCCGGACGCAGTCCGTGTTCTGGCTTGGTCAGGCGGCGGGTGATGCGGCAACGGCGAATCTCAATTCCCTCGTGCTTGACAACAGCGTCGATCGGGAGGTGCGCGAACAGGCGGTGTTCGCGCTGTCTCAGCGTCCTCGCGATGAAGGTGTTCCGGCTCTCATCGCCGTTGCGCGCACCAACAAGGACCCGGAGATACGCAAGAAGGCACTGTTCTGGCTTGGCCAGTCGCACGATCCGCGTGCTCTGGACTTGTTCGAGGAGCTGCTGACGAAGAAATAGAGCTCAGGTCGCGAGGAATGATTGCAAAGGGGGGTGCTCCCAAATAGCATCCCTCTTCTGCATCCAAGGCAATCGTGGATTTTACTCACATCTCGACTCAGCTCTCATCCAGTCCGCTCACTGCGCTTCCGATTCTGTTCATCGCGGGTGTGTTGACGAGCCTGGCACCCTGCATCTACCCGATGATTCCGATCACCGCGGCGATAGTTGGAGGCAGCGCGGTCGGCGGCGCGCCTCGCGCTCGCTCCCGGACCGTGTTTCTGACACTCGCCTATGTACTCGGGCTCTCCCTCGCGTACGCGTCGGTGGGCCTGTTCGCGGGACTCACCGGCACTCTGTTCGGGTCGGTGAGCACGAACCCGTGGCTGTACTTCGCGATGGCCAATCTTCTCCTGATCGCGGCGCTGGCCATGCTCGACGTCTTCCCGGTACGTGTACCAGTCTGGCTCCTGACGCGCGCAGCCACCGCGGGCGAAGGAGGAAGTCTTTACGGGGTGTTCGTCATGGGCGCTGCGTCCGGACTCGTCGCCGCCCCGTGCTCGGCGCCCGTAATGGCTGCGGTGCTGACCTGGGTAACCGCGACTAAGAGTGGAGTGCTTGGATTCATCTATCTGTTCGTGTTCTCCCTCGGAATGTGCACGCTGCTGGTGCTGGTCGGACTTTTCAGTGGAACGCTCGCCCGCCTTCCAAGAGCAGGGCAGTGGATGGTATGGATCAAGCGCCTGTTCGCATTGATCATGTTGGCTGTTGCGGAGTATTACCTTGTGCAGATGGGACTCCTCCTCATCTGAGCGACTCCCTACATCGAAAACAAAATCCGAACCTGATGATCAATCGACAGCTGTTCTCGTCGTCGAAGCTCTTGCTCGCGCTACTTCTCTCCGCGGTGTCATTGGCATCCACACCAGCGTTAGCGCAAGATCTCGGCATCGAAGTCGGCGCGCAGGCGCCGGTGGTCACCGTACAGTCTCTCGACGGCAAGCCGATCAATCTCGGAGCCTACATCGGCAAGACGCCGATGCTGATCGAGTTCTGGGCGACGTGGTGCCCCAACTGCAAGGAGCTGATGCCGGCGCTGCTCGACGCCGAGAAAAAGTTTGGGACGAAGGTGAAGTTCGTGGCGCTCGCGGTAGCGATCAACCAATCGCCTGAGAGAGTGCGGAGGTGGCTAGTCGCGAATCCGATGCCGCATGAAACGTTCTATGATCTCGATGGCAAAGCGGCGGGCGCATTCGATGCTCCCGCCACGTCGTACGTCGTCGTGCTCGACAAAACGGGTCGCGTCGTCTACACGGGCCTGGGCGGAAAGCAGGATCTCGAGGCAGCGCTGAAGAAGGCGCTGTAGAAAAAAAGAGCCGCGGATAAATCCGCGGCTCTTTTTCTTATTTGGTCGAATCCGGCTTGGGTGGAGGAGCTAGACTGTCCACCACCGCGGCGAGATCGGTGTACGCTGAAGGTGTGAGAACCTTGAACGGCTTGGTCACGTAGGCGATACGTCCGTCGGGACGCACAACAAACAGCGACCGGTTGTCCAATTTGTTTTTGGCATCGAAGGCGGCGTACGACTGGCCGACCTTTCCGCCGGGGTCGCTGGCGAAGAGAACGGGGAAGTCCTCGTCGCGCGCCCAGGACGCGAGCGCGGTGTCGGGATCGACGCTGATACCGATGACGACGACGTTTCGTCCGTTGTTGAAGAGCGTGGCGTACTGATCACGGTACGCCTCCATTTGGATGGTTCAGCCCTTTGTTCGCGCCTGATAGAAGAAGGCTAGGACAACAGTGCGCCCGCGATAGTCGGAGAGTCTGACGGGCGTCTTGAGGAGCCCGTACCTGTCGGCGCCATAGAGGGTGAAGTCGGGCGCGACATCGTTGACCACGGGACCAGCGGGGACCGCCGCGGCAGGAGGCGCAGGCTGCTGCGCGCGCGCAACGTGACCAGCAATCACAAGCGACGCCGCTGTAGCAATTGTCAGATTCGCGAATCTTGCTCGAATGAGCATGCTCAAATCCCCCGTGCGATATTTCGAAGAACCTCAAACCAAACTGAACGGGATGCGAGTCGTCAGCGGCGTAGTCGCCAGTTGACAGTTCACGGCCCCGGACGTCACGGAGTCTACATCCCGAACCATTCCATTGCTAGCCATTTTATGTTGGAATGCACCTCATTCACCAAGCTCGACTGTCGCATCGTGGGAAACCAGCGTTCGCTCGCAAGCGTCCAGTTGTTGCTCCGGCTGACAGTGCTCGCATCGCTCCTTCCTCGAGCGGTCAGCGCACAGGGCGGTCAACACTCTTCTGACGTTTTCGAGATAGGCGCGCAAGCAATCGGAGTCGTGACCCACGAATCGCCCGCGATTCACGGTCGTGCTCTCACCGAGGGCTATCTGACTCAACCGATGATCATGGGGCAGCTCGATCCCTGGGGCAGTTTGCTCTCGCTAAAAGGAACGCTCAATTTCGAGGGAGCCACCATCAAGCGCGGGGAGCTCAACGCCGGCATTTATGGCGAGGGATACATCGATCGCCGTCATCCGCACACTTATCTGCACGAGATGGTGCTCACATCGGAGCGAAGGTTTGGTGGGGACGGCACGAGTGGCGTGTCCATTACGGTGGGGAAGGGCTTCGCGCCCTTTGGCACCGATGACCCAATGGCGCGGCCGTTCGAGAAGTATCCGATCAACCACCACCTCGCTCAAATCCTCGAGCGCGCCGTCGCGATCGGCGCGCTGCGCGCCGGCAGCTGGATCTTCGAGGGAGGAGCGTTCAACGGAGATGAGCCAACGAGTCCGGGAGACACGCCAAACCGGAACCGATATTGGGATTCGTGGTCCGGTCGGGTCACGTTCGTTCCCTGGCCGCAGGGAGAATTCCAGACCAGCTACGCGCGAGTGAAATCGCCCGAGAATCCGGACGGGGGCGGCGCCGATCAGCGCAAGCAAAGCGCATCGATCCGCCTTGAAGATGCGCAGCATTCCGGCTACGCCCTGCTCGAGTGGGCGCATACCGGGGACTACGTCGGATCGACGCGCAGCTTCGCCTACACATCGCTTCTGGCGGAAACCTGGGCACGCTACGATCGCCTGAACGGGGCGCTCAGAATCGAGCGCACCGAGCGGCCAGACGAGCAACGTCTCGTCGACGCCTTCAGAACTCAGGTTCCTGCTACCGATCTCAGCATCGCGGGCCGCTCGCGCTGGACGATCATCACGGCGCGCGCTGCCGCATCCCTCGTGAACAACAGAGCAATCTCTTTCGAGCCGTTCGCCGAATTGGCGCGAGCTCGTGTCACCCCAACGCTGCGGCCGTCGGGATTCGACCCACGTCAGTTCTATGGATCCGATCGTATATGGAGCGTATCGGTCGGCGCCAAGCTGGCGTTCGGGATGTCTCACATGCGAATGGGCCGGTACGGTGCCGCGATTGCAAGGAAGCCGGAGGGCGGAATGAGCGGCATGAAGATGGAGGACATGTAGAATGCGCTTTCCCGTTTTCGCGGGCGCGATCTTCGCGCTGGCGTGTGGATCCGATAACCCGGTGACGCAACCAACCGGCTCCCATGATCTCACCGTATTTGGAGAGGGCCTGGTCTCGGACAGGTATACCGGAGAGATCTGGGTGCGGGGGAGCGTCGCCTACACGACCACCTGGGGAAATCGCAGCGCGCCCGGGAACGCGGTTTACATCTGGGATGTCTCCGGCGAGGTGCCGGCGCTCGTCGACTCCCTGATCGTTCCCAACGCCGCCACACTCGGTGACGTTCAGGCGAGCGACGACGGACAACTGCTCGTCGTCGCGACCGAGTTCTCGCCAGGCTCGATCATGATCTACAGCCTCGCCAATCCGGTCAAGCCTCAGCTCATCTCACGCTACAGCACCGCGCTCACTGACCCCGGAGTACATACGGCGGAGGTACAGCGAGTAAACGGCAAACTCTACGCGTTTCTGTGCATCGACCCGCGCGCAGGGTCGCCCGCCCGTCTCGTGATCGTCGATCTGTCCGATCCGGCCGCACCCACTCAGGTCTTCACCGCTGCGATGGGAGTCCCGTTCGTGCATGATGTCTTTGTACGGGATGGAATTCTCATCACGGCGCTTTGGAATCAAGGAATTACGATCTGGGACATTGGCGGCGCGAGCGGCGGGACCGTCGCGAATCCGATTCCGCTCGGCAACGTGATCACTGCCGGAGGTCAGGCCCACAACGTCTGGTGGTTTCACAACGGCGTGACCGGAGAGAAGCGGTTTGCTTTCGTCGGCCAGGAGGGACCTGGGGTCGTCGGCGTCAGCTCGAGCGGCGACATCCACGTCGTCGATGTCAGCAACTTCGCGGCGCCGCGCGAGGTTGCGTTCTTCCACGTCGATGGCGCGGGCACGCACAACTTCTCGGTCGACGAGAGCCGCGGCATTCTCTACGCCGCGTACTACAATGGGGGCGTGAGGGCGATCGACGTTAACGGCGACCTGTCGAGCTGTGACGCCGTCGACAAGAGTCCGGACGGGAGATGCGACCTCGCCAAAATGGGTCGAGAGCTGGCGCATGGCCCCAGCGGGCCCGGGCCGGTCTACATCTGGGGGGTGCAGGTCGTCGGATTGCGCGTTTACGCATCTGACATGCTCAACGGCATCTGGAAGTTGGCTCCCGCATCCTTCCCGGCGGACTGAAACCGGGTCCGCTTCAAACCGTAAGGGGGGCAGGGGTTGTCTAACCCGGTCACACCCGAACGGAGCTCGTAAATGAAGCGACAGTTTCGCGGTGCAGCCTTCGCGGCGGCACCTTTTCTAATCGGCTCGACAGCGTTTGCGCAAGAGTCCAGCCGGTATACGGCGCCGAGGAATGCGGTAGTCGACGCGACCGGTGCCAGAACGGTCGAAGTCGATGCGGCCGCGGGATCGCTCCGCGTCGAAGGCAAAGCTGGCCTGCGGCAGGTGCAGGTAACAGGCACCGCGCGGTCATCTTCGCAGCAATTCCTCGCCAGGATCAAGCTTATCGCCGAGCGGCGAGGGGATGTCGTGTTCATCAAGGCGGACATTCCCGACAGGGAGCGGGATTACAACTACGACAACTTCTCCGCCGCGCTCGATCTCGTGATCGAGGTTCCGCAGGGCATCAACGCCGATATCTCTGACGGCAGCGGCGACACGAAGATCACGAACGTCGGCTCGCTGGAAGCAACCGATGGCTCGGGGTCGTTTTCCGTGATCGGTGCCGCGGGATCGGTTCGCATTACAGACGGCTCGGGCGATCTCACGATCGAGAACGTCGGCGGCGATGTGACCGTGAACGACGGCTCAGGCGATATCAACGTCCGCAACGTGACCGGGTCGTTCACGGTCGAGAGCGATGGGTCGGGCGGGATCTACGCCACCGACGTGCGCGGCTCGGTGATCGTGCAGAACGATGGATCGGGAAGCATCGAAGTGAACAAGGTCGGCAAGGACTTCAGGGTCGAATCGAAGGGCGGTGGCAGCATCGACTACGCCGACGTGTCTGGCCGTGTTGACATTCCGGAGCGCCGTCGCGATCGGCATCGCGGAGGCGAAGAGCGGTAGTCTTTTGTTGATGGGACGGTGGTGGCGCGACTGCGTGCACGTTTATTGCCGCACATCGCCCCAAACTGTGCGGGGAAACGGATTACGCGATTGAGCGTCTCCTCAGGAATTTTCTTCCCGCCTTCAATGGAGAACTAAATGCGCTTTCTGGCAATCAGCTTCTGTGCTCTTGCTTTACTGCCCGCTGCATCCGGTGCCCAGCAGTCCGCTCAAAACTCAGTAAAAGGCCCGACGGTGCAGGCGGCGTCGGTCGGTTTTCGCGTGAGCGATGCGAAAGTTGACGCATCGACCAAGGTTACCGCGGCCCCGATTCGTCCCCATGAGGGACAGGATGTGGCGCTCATGGTGGTAGGCGTAGGTGCGATGATCGTAGGCGCGCTAGTTCAGCACACCGCTGGAACCATCATCGTGATCGGCGGCGCCGGCATGGCGTTGTACGGGCTCTACAACTACCTCGAGTAGGGCGATCGAGGGGGGCTCCACTAGGCTTCGCCTTCGATGTGCAGTGTTCCCGAGCTGACGAGGACCGAGGAGCCGCCGACTCTTATCGCGGCGAGTTGTCCCCGCTTCAGATCGACCTCCAGCTCGAGCCTGCTCGGCCGGCCCATCTCGACTCCCTGATCGACACTCCAGCGGAGCGTTCCGTCGCGCGTCTCCGATCGCAGTGCCAGGAAGCCGGCCAGCGCCGCGCACGCGCTCCCCGTTGCCGGATCCTCACCGATGCCATATCCGGGCGCGAACATTCGCGCACGGATATGGCCGCCTTCGAAGATGTTGCTCCAGTCGTCCGCGCTGAACACGAACATTTCGGGCGCCCAGTAGTCGCGCAGCCCCTGTTCCCATTTCGCGATATCCACCTTCACCCAGGAGAGCATCTCGGGCCTTTGGATTGGGATAAAGAGAAAGGGAACGCCGCACGACACCGCTTCCGGCTCGATCATGTCGTCCGCCACTATATGGCTCGGCTCGAGCGAGAGGATCTCGCACAGCGTTTCCGGCGGAGGCGGCGGATCGTTGATTTCGGGGAGCTTCGCGGACGTGAGCTGCGCGAATACGGGCTTTCCATCTTTGGCCCGAATGAGGACGGACACGGGTCCCACACCCTCTTCGAGAACGATTCGCGTTTCGTCGCCATTGAGGGAGATATCGCCGATCGACGCCAGGACGAAAGCGCAGCCCACCGTCGGATGTCCCGCGAATGGCAACTCCGATCCGGGGGTGAAGATGCGCACGCGGCGGGTATTGATGCTCTGCTGCGGCGGAAAAACGAAGACTGTTTCCGAGTAGTTGAACTCGCGGGCGATGGCCAGCATCTGCGTTTCCGACAGACCGCGCGCGTCCGGGATCACGGCAAGCGGGTTTCCACCGTGAAGGTGATCAGTGAAGACGTCGGCGGTGTGAAAGGCGTAGGTCATTCGCCCAAGAATGTGCGAAGACCCGGGCTTCCCGGCTACCAGCCGAGCTACACGCTAGGCCAGTCGGCGGAGGGAGCCATATCTTTCATTGACGGCACCTCCAATAGGGGTTAGGTTTAAACCCTGAAGCGCAACGATTGCGCATCGGAGCCAGCGAACTGTAGAGGGACCTGGGAATTTGCCAGGTCTTTTTTGGTTTTCTGGCGATCAAATGCGGCCATTTCGGCCGCGAACAAACAGTAGTCGGACAGGTACCGCAAAAACGGCACTCCGACACAATTGAATGAGGATGTACCGCAAATGCGTACCACCGGCAAAGTAAAATGGTTCAACGACGCCAAGGGCTTTGGCTTCATCACCCCCGAGAACGGACAGAAGGATTGCTTCGTTCATCACTCCGCCATTCAGGGCAACGGCTTCAAGTCGTTGGCTGAGGGCGAGCGCGTTGAATTCGACGTCGTGCAGGGCCAGAAGGGCCCCGCGGC
>Ga0208078_1000169_pt1 | contig 17791 bp, 14 predicted proteins | sample NGESurdeep072012_3_FD_184468 | JGI IMG/M metagenome (GOLD analysis project Ga0208078, IMG submission 184468) | Arctic peat soil microbial communities from Barrow, Alaska - NGEE Surface sample 53-2 deep-072012 (SPAdes) | ecosystem: Environmental > Terrestrial > Soil > Wetlands > Peat ...
GCGTGCTCTTCGTTGAGCGAGCGAGTGAGATCTTCCAGTGCGCGAACGGCTTCCTCGCGGGCGCGCCGTTCCGCCAGCCGCGCGAACGCGAGGGCGAAAAGGTCCACCGCTGGAGCGACCTTTTCCGACAGCCTGTGGCCGAAGCGCGTCTTCGGCTCCGAGAGGGCGAGCACTCCCGTTAGCTCGCCGTCGACCAACAGCCCGCGCAAGAGCAGCACGCCCGCCTCCGGATTTGCTCCGACGCCGAGCAGCTTCTGATAGTCGCCGGACTCACTGGCGAGATCGGCAAACTGCTTTCCTGCCGCGAGCGCGCGGCGTATGGCGGTGGGAAGATGATCGAGGGCTACCTCTATCTGCGCGGTCCGCAATCCCTCATGGGCCGGCACCAGGCGCTCCGACAGGATCTCGCGCTTGGCGTCATAGATGAACAGCGCGACGTGCCCGTTGCGCTCGTGCTCAAAGACGTCCTGGGCAAGCGCGTTCAATGCTTCCGCCACATTTCCGACGGAAGAGAGAGCTGTTGATAGTGCGGCGAGAGTTCGAGGTGCCATCGTGCTAAATCAGGAGTGGAGCGCGAGCGCGCGGGAGGCCGTCCCACATTGACGAGCCGACAGGCGAAAGTCAATCATCTTCAATGGGTTACGTTCCTTGACAGTGAGTCTTCAGGGGGTAATTTCACGCGATGCTGTCGCGTTCCGTGCAACTCGTGTTGCACTACGATGGCGCGGGCTTTTCCGGTTGGCAGCGGCAGGCCGATGAGCGGACGGTTCAGGGTGAACTCGAGGCGGCAGTGTCTCGGCTGTGCGGGACACCCATCGCCGTCGTGGGCGCCGGGCGAACAGATGCGGGAGTACACGCGCGCGGGCAGGCCGCGGGATTGCGCGTGCCTGACAAATGGAGCGCGCTCGCTCTCCGACGATCGATGAACGCCATTCTTCCGGACGATGTATGGATTGCGGCAGCCTTCGAAATGCGTGATGAGTTTCACCCGCGCTACAGCGCGGTCTCTCGCAGCTACAGCTACTACATAGGCACAGACGATCTCGCATCCTCGCCGTTTCGGCGAAATCGTGAGTTGGTTTGGAAAAAACCGCTCGGTTTCGACCGTTTGTCGAATGCTGCGCGGTCCATCGAGGGCGAGCACCGGTTTCGCGCCTTCGCGGTCAAGGGTACGGCGCCGGAAAACGACGATCACAGGTGCACGGTATCGCGCGCGGCCTGGCGCGAGCGCGAAGGAGGACTGGTCTTCGACATTCAGGCCGACCGCTTTCTCCATCATATGGTGCGCTTCCTCGTCGGCACGATGCTGGACATCGGCGAAGGTCGGCGCGAAGTGGCCGTGATGGGGCAATTGCTCGCGCAGGACGACAACAGCCAGGTCTCTCAGCCTGCTCCGCCGCACGCTCTCTTCCTCGAGCGAGTGGACTATCCGAACGACCTTTACCTGAGAACGGAATGAACATCTATCTCGAGAGCGTGAATCTCGATGAGATCAGAAACACCGCGGCGGCGGGGCTCGCCGACGGCGTCGCGTTCACAGACACAGCCTCCGGCGGCGACGCGCTCGATGCCAACACCAGGGAGCGCCTCGAGGAGATCTCGCGCGAGTTTGCCTTCCCCATTTGCGTTCCGGTTGGGGCGGTAACGTCAGGCGACATCTACGCCGAGGCGCGCGAGCTGGCGAAGGTCTCCGATCATATCGTGGTTCAGATTCCCCTTGTCGAGGACTCGCTCGTTCCAATGGCACGGCTCACGGCCGAGGGCGTGGTGGTTTGCGCGACCTTCGTCTTCAGCGCTGCCCAGGCGATCATTGCCGCGAAGGCGGGAGCGGCCGCGGTGCGGATCACTCTGGACGAGCTCGAGAACTACGGCCAGTCGGGCACGCGAACTCTCGCCGAGATCAAGAGCGCGCTCGAGGCGGGTGAGGAGGAGTGCGACGTCATGGCCGCGTCCCCTCGCTCAGCGCTGGAGTTCGCGGAATGCGCCCTGGCCGGAGCGGACATCGTTTGCATTACGCCGCAAGCGCTGCGAAACCTCGTGGTCCATCCGCTCAGCGACCGCGGCATCGACAAGTTTCTGAGCCAGCTGGCCAGGCGGCCCAAGTCCCGCTCGTCCACATGACAATGCGGTTCGCGCGCTTCTTTAGCGCAATTGCGCTCGCCGCGTGTCAGGGCGCGTCCAGCACTCCCTCTGCGGCGCAGTCAGCAAAGATCGAGACAACGACCAGCGCGGTGAGCGCATCGCGCCGCACTGCAATCACGGAGGCCGTGGCGCGTGTTGCGCCGTCGGTCGTCACCGTACAGACGGAGGTCGTCGAGCGAGTTCCCGCTGACGTGTTCGAGCAGTTCTTTGGCGGCCGCTCGGGGCAGCGTGCCGCTGCCGGGCTCGGCTCCGGATTCATCGTGCGCTCTGACGGCGCGGTCGTGACCAACGCGCACGTCGTCGCGGGCGCGACGCGCATTTCCGTGGCAATGAAGGACGGGACGAACTATCCAGCGCGCCTCATCGGAATCGACGAGACGAACGATCTGGCTGTCCTCAAGATCGATGCGAAGAATCTTCCCGTCGCGCCGCTCGGAACTTCGAGCAACCTGCTGATCGGCGAGTGGGCGATCGCGATCGGCAATCCTTATGGATTCATCCTCGCCAACTCGGAGCCCAGCGTCACCGTGGGCGTCGTGAGCGGCACCGGCCGGAATCTCGCGGCCCAGAGCGAGGGCGCGGGCGTGTACGTGGACATGATTCAGACGGACGCTTCTATCAACCCCGGGAACTCGGGTGGTCCGCTGGTCAACGCGGCCGGCGAAGTCATCGGGGTCAACAGCTCCATTTTTTCGCCGAGCGGCGGGTCGGTGGGAATCGGCTTCGCGATTCCAATCAATCGCGCGCGCCGGGTCACGGAAGACCTTCTCGCCCACGGCGTCATCCGACGCCCATGGATCGGGATCCAGCCGCAGCTATCGCGCAGTCCCGCCACCGGCGGCTCCAATGCGGGCGTCGTCGTTGCGTCAGTCGTCCCCGGATCGCCGGCGGACCGCGCCGGGATTCGTCCCGGTGATCTGATGCTACGGTCGCAGAATCGGACGCTCCACAATCCATACGACTGGTACGCCGAGCTTCTGGAGCTCCGCGTGGGTGAGAGCGACTCGATCGTCGTCAAGCGCGGAGCGCGCGAGATTCCCATCAGCGTCGCCGTGGTGGATCTGCCGGACGTGAACGCTCCGCGAGTGACGGTTCTCCGCGAGATCGAGCTGATCACGCTGACGCCTCCGATCCGCGCGCAGTATCAGCTGCAGAGCCGTCAGGGCGCGCTCGTGACCAGAGCGAGCGATCGCGTGCAGCAACAGATCGGACTTCAATCCGGTGACGTGATCGTCCAGATCAACCGCACGCCGATCGCCAACGCTCAGGACGTGAATCGGATTCTCACGACCTTTGGACGCGGCGGGATCAGGTTGTACTTCGAGCGCGGCGGGCAGATCTACGCCACTGAATTCAGCCTGCAATAGTGTCAACCCACCGGTATAGCTCACCGCTCGCGGAACGATACGCCTCGCAAGCGATGCTGGAGCTCTGGTCGCCGGCTACGCGTCATGGCCTCTGGCGGCGTCTCTGGCTGGCGCTGGCGGAGGCGGAGCGCGAGCTGGGCGTCGCGATTCCGGAGGAAGCGATCCGGCAGATGCACGCCAATCTCGACAAGATCGACTTCGACGCGGTGGCCGCCTACGAGAAGCGCTTCCGGCACGACGTGATGGCGCACGTCTACGCGTTCGGTGACGTCGCGCCCGCGGCCAAGCCGTTCATTCATCTCGGGGCGACAAGCGCGTATGTAACCGACAACGCTGATCTGATCCTGATGCGGCGGGGACTCGATCTTCTTCGTGGTCGCGTGCTCGAGGTGCTGCGCTCGCTAACGGCTTTCGCCGAACAGTGGCGCGATCAGCCGACTCTGGGCTACACGCATCTCCAGCCAGCCCAGCTGACTACGGTCGGCAAACGAGCGACGCTCTGGATGCAGGACCTCGCTCTCGACATCGCGGACATCGACTACCGGCGGCGGACGCTTCCATTCCGCGGCGTGAAGGGAACGACGGGAACGCAGGCCAGCTTCCTCGAGTTGTTCGGGGGAGATCACGAGAAGGTTCGCCGTCTCGACCAACTGGTGACGGAGAGGGTGTCGTTCCCCGCTTCGCTGCCGGTTACCGGGCAGACTTACACGCGAAAGCTCGACGCATTCGTGCTGTCGGTCGTAGCGGGAATCGCCGCCAGCGCGGCAAAGTTCAGCGGCGACATTCGCATGCTTCAGTCCTTCGGCGAGATGGAGGAGCCATTCGAGAGCGAGCAGGTAGGCTCGTCGGCAATGGCGTACAAACGAAATCCCATGCGCGCGGAGCGGATCGCGTCGCTGGCTCGCTTCGTCAACTCCCTCGAGGGGAACGCGAATGCGACGCACGCCGTTCAGTACTTCGAGCGAACGCTGGACGACAGCGCCAACCGTCGCCTCGTGATTCCCGAAATGTTCCTGGCCACTGACGCGATACTACTGTTGATGGCCAACATCTCCCGCGGCCTCGAGGTTCACCCCGCGGTGATCGCGCGGCGAGTAGCGGCCGAGCTTCCATTCATGGCGACGGAGGAGCTGATAGTGCGCGCGGTGCGTGCGGGAGGCGACAGGCAGGTCGCGCACGAGGTGATCAGAAAACACAGCCAGGCCACCGCGCGCGCGCTCAAGGATGGCGCCGAATCCAACGACCTGCTGGAACGGCTTTCGAAAGACAAATCCTTCGGGGTGAAGCTCAAGGATCTGGAAGGCGCGATCGACCCGAAACGGTTCGTTGGGCGAGCGCCCGAACAAGTCGACGAGTTCCTGCGCGACGTGATGACGCCGCTTTTCGCCGGCGAAACCGCTAGGCCCGCTCGGCCTGATGAGCTGAGGGTCTGATGCTGATGCAGGCGAGCGCTCTTCCGCTCAGGCCGTTCCGACGCGGCAAGGTGCGCGACGTCTACGAGGTCGACGCTGAGCGGCTCCTTCTCGTGGCGACCGATCGCGTCAGCGCCTTCGACGTCGTGATGGGCGAGACCATCCCCCGCAAGGGCGCTGTCCTCACCCAGATCACGGCGTGGTGGCTGCGCCAGCTCGAGGACAAGGTCGAGCACCACATGCTGTCGGCGAGCACCGCCGAGATCGTCCGGGAAGTTCCTCAGCTACGCGATCACGAGCAGGAGCTCGAGGGTCGCGCGATGCTTTGCCGGCGCACGACGGTTTTCCCCGTAGAGTGCGTCGTGCGCGGCTATCTCTCGGGCTCCGCGTGGAAGGAATATCGCGAAGGCGGCACGCTCGCCGGCGAGGCGCTGGGCAAGGGGCTGCGCGAATCCGATCGCCTCGATCCTCCGGTCTTCAGTCCCGCGACGAAAGCCGACGAGGGGCACGACGAGAACATCACCGTCGACCGCATGCGGACGCTGATTGGTGACTCATGGGCAGGTGAGCTGGAAAGACTTTCGCGCGAGATCTACGAGGCTGGCCGCGCGATCGCGGCCCGGCGCGGGATCATCATTGCGGACACGAAATTCGAGTTTGGGCGCGCCAGGAGCACTGGGGGCCAGGGGGTGGAGAAGGTTATATTGGTGGATGAAGTGCTCACACCCGACAGCTCACGCTTCTGGCCGGCCGACAGCTACGAGCCGGGCCACGGGCAGCCCAGCTTCGACAAGCAACCGCTTCGCGACTATCTGGACGCGGAGAAGCGCGCCGGACGATGGGACGGGAACTATCCTCCGCCGCGGCTTCCGAAAGACGTGATTGAGGCCACGAGCGAGCGCTACCTCGACATTTTTCGTCGCTTGACCGGACACTCACTCGACCCCAACGGCTCACATTGAACTTCGCGCGCGAAGGGCTCCTCTTCATTGCGATCGCTGCTGTCGTCGCCGCCGGCGGCTTCGGTTTCGCAATCAGCCGGCGCTCTTGGGGACTCTGGCTTGCTGCGTTGGTTCTGCTCCTTCTGGCACTGTGGGTCGCTTACTTCTTCCGAGATCCCGAGCGCACGGGAGAACGCGGCACCTCGCTCATCGTCGCGCCGGCGGACGGCAAGCTGATCATGATCACCGATGTCGACGAGCCGACCTTCATTGGGGGCCGCGCGGTCCGGCTGTCGATCTTCATGAACGTCTTCAACGTGCACGTGAACCGGTACCCGGTAGATGGCGTCGTCAAATTCATCCACTACAACAAGGGCAAGTTCTTCAATGCCGCGGCGGAGAAATCGAGCCTCGAGAACGAGCAGATGTCGGTCGGGGTCGAGACGGGCAGGTACCGCGTGCTCATAAGGCAGATCGCGGGACTCATCGCGCGCCGGATTGTCACCTACAGCAAACTCGGTGAGAAGGTGAAGCAGGGCGACCGGATGGGAATCATCAGGTTCGGCTCGCGAGTGGATGTCTTCCTTCCAGTCGGATCAACCGTGCGGGCGAAGCTGGGCGATGCCACGACCGCGGGTGTAACGATTCTCGGGGATCTGCCAAAATGATGCTCGCGTCCGATCACTCGAAACGCGAACGCCTGAGGGGAGACACCGATCGACCTCGCAACCGCGGTGTGATCATTCTTCCGAACGGATTCACGCTGATGAGTCTGTTCTTCGGGATGTTTGCGATCGTCGCCGCCTCGCGGAGCGAGTTCGATACCGCTGGCCTTTACGTAGTGTTTGCCGGCATCTGCGATGCGCTCGATGGCCGGGTCGCGCGCGCGACTGGAACGGGATCGCGTTTCGGATCGGAGCTCGACTCTCTTGTCGATGCCATAGCGTTCGGACTCGCGCCGGCAATGATCATGTACTTTGCCGTCCTGAACCGAAGTGGCTGGGACTGGATCTTCGCCTTCCTCTTTACTGCTTGCGCTGTGATCAGACTCGCGCGCTTCAACGTGGAGCAAGCGGGGCGCGCCAAGAAATACTTCCATGGTCTTCCAAGCCCGGCCGCCGGAATCACGCTGGCGACGTACTACTGGTTCAGCCAGACGCCACTGTACAACGAGACGATCCTGGGAGATCTCAACTGGACGACCGGACTTCGCGGATTGATGCTGCTGCTGGCGTTCCTCATGATCAGCAACGTGTCGTACCCCGCCGTGCCGACGATTGGATTCAGAAAGATCAGCGAGATACTCGGCACGCTGGTTGTCATCGCCACGTTCATCGGGGTGTTGTTCCTGAGGAAGGAGTTCTACTTCCCGGCGCTCATCTGCTACGTGTTGTACGGTCTGGCCAAGACGGTGATCTTCGGGCTGATGGACAGGCGTCCGCGCGGTGACTCGCCAGTGATCGACGACGACGACGAGCCCTTGCTGCTCACGGCGGCGGGAGTCGTGGATACGGGCGAAGCCGTTCGTCAGCGATCGCACCGCCGGAAGAGAAGACGCCGCCCCCCTGGTCCGGGTGAATCACCGCGCGGCGGTCCCGGCAATTTCTCGCCGCCGTCCGGTCCGAGCGGAGGCGCGCCCTGATGTCCAAGTTCCGCATCGCGGTTCACATCACTCCGCGCAAAGGCTTGCTCGATCCGCAGGGGAACGCCGTGAGGGACGCGCTGCGCACGCTCGGCTTCAACGCGGTGAAAGACGTTCACGTCGGGCGCTACATCCTTGTCGAGACCGACGCCTACGATGCGCTCACCGCGGAAGACGCGGTCACCGACATGTGCGCCAAGCTCCTGGCGAATCCGGTGACGGAAGATTTCGAGATCGAATCGGCGGTCCCCGCATGAAGTTCGGCATCGTCACTTTCCCCGGGTCCAACTGCGACTACGACGCGTTCCAGGCGGTCACCGACATCCTCGGTGAAGAAGCGACGTACCTCTGGCACAAGGATCACGACCTTCAGGGTTCGGACGTGATCATCCTGCCCGGCGGTTTCAGCTATGGTGATTATCTCCGCGCCGGCGCAATCGCCCGCTTCAGCCCCATCATGCGAGAAGTGGCCGCGCACGCGAAAACCGGAGGCCCTGTGGTCGGGATCTGCAACGGCTTCCAGATCGCGTGCGAGGCCGGCTTGCTGCCAGGCGCGTTGATGCGGAACTCACACCTTCAGTTCGTTTCCGCCGAAGTCAGGGTTCGCGTCGAGAACAGCGACACCATGTTCACGAATCTTTACGACCGCGGGGAAATCCTTCGCATGCCGGTGGCGCACGGAGACGGCCGTTACGTCGCGCCCGCCGATGTTCTCGAAGAGCTCGAGGCCGAGGGACGCGTTGTCTTCAGATACGCGGACGCCGGCGGCAACATCAACGCGGATGCCAATCCGAACGGATCCGAGCGCAACATCGCGGGAATCATCAGCGAGGGCGGAAACGTGCTCGGCATGATGCCGCATCCGGAGCGGGCCTGCAGTCCCCTGCTCGGCTCCAACGACGGGGTGCGACTGCTCGAGTCGATCCTCGCCAGAGTGGCCGCGTGATGTCCGACGTGAAACCACGGCCCGGGGATCCTGTGATCACGCCGGCGCTCATCGCGGAGCACGGCCTGACAAAGCTGGAATACGAGCGACTGGTCGGAATGCTCGGTCGCGCACCTACCTTTACCGAGCTCGGAATCGTCAGCGCCCTGTGGAGCGAGCACTGCTCGTACAAGCACTCGCGCCCCATTCTGAAGACACTGCCGACCACCGCCCCGTACGTGCTGCAGGGTCCGGGCGAAAACGCAGGCGTGATATCGATCGGCGATGGCCTCGCGGTGGCGTTCAAGATCGAGTCGCACAACCATCCGTCGGCGGTCGAGCCGTACCAGGGAGCGGCGACCGGCGTCGGCGGAATTCTGCGCGACGTTTTCACTATGGGCGCGCGCCCGATCGCGATGCTCAACTCGCTCCGGTTTGGCTCCCTCGACGATTCCCGGGTGCGGTACCTCTTCTCCGGAGTCGTGAAGGGCATCGGCGATTACGGCAATTGCGTCGGCATTCCGACAGTCGCCGGCGAGATCGTCTTCGATCCTGCATACGCGAACAACCCGCTGGTCAATGCGATGTGTGTCGGCCTCCTGCACGAGGAGGATCTCATTCGCGCCAAGGCCGAGGGCGTCGGCAATCCGATCATGGCCGTTGGCGCGCGCACCGGGCGTGACGGCATTCACGGGGCGTCGTTCGCATCCGAAGATCTCTCCGAGGCAACCGACGCGAAGCGGCCTCGCATTCAGGTGGGAGATCCTTTTACCGAGAAGCTTCTTCTCGAAGCGAGCCTCGAGCTGATCAAGAGCGGACACATCGTGGCGATTCAGGACATGGGCGCCGCGGGCCTGACGTCTTCATCGGCTGAGATGGCGGAGCGCGGGGATGTCGGCGTGACGATTGACGTCACCAAGGTTCCGACGCGCGAGAGTGGAATGTCGCCCTACGAGATTTTGCTCAGCGAGTCGCAGGAGCGGATGCTGGTGGTCGCGAAGAAGGGGCGTGAGAACGCCGTTCGCGACATTCTCTCCAAATGGGATCTCACAGCGGCGGTCATCGGCGAAGTAATCGCCGAGCCCGTGTACAGAGTTACCGAGGGTGACCGGGTCGTCGCCGAATTTCCGGGATCGAGGCTGGTGACGGACTGTCCGTCGTATTCGCCCGAGGCGCGCGAGTCGAGCGCGATCGCTGGTTTGCGCGCGGTCGATCCGTTCTCCATCGCCGAGCGCACTGAAGAGAGAGATCCCGCCTGGACGCTCGAGCAGCTACTCTCGGCCCCCACGATCGCGAGCAAGGCGTGGGCGTACCGCCAGTACGACTCCACCGTCCGGACCAATACCGTGATTGGACCGGGCGGAGATGCCGCCGTTCTTCGAATTCGAGGGACGAATAAGGCCATCGCGGTGAAGACGGACTGCAATGGGCGATACGTATATCTGGATCCGCGCGTGGGCGGACGCATCGCCGTGGCGGAAGCGGCGCGCAACGTCGCCTGCACCGGTGCGCGCCCGATGGCAATCACCAACTGTCTCAACTTCGGAAATCCGACTCGCCCTGAAGTCTTCTTCCAGCTCAAGGAAGCCGTGGCAGGAATGGGCGAGGCGTGTCGCGCGCTCGGGACCCCGGTCACCGGGGGAAATGTCTCTCTGTACAACGAGAGTCCGTCTGGCGCCGTGTATCCCACGCCGGTAATCGGAATGGTCGGCCTGATCGACGACTTGTCGCACATTACGCGCGCAACGTTTCAGAAGGATGGCGACACAATCCTCCTGCTCGGCGAGCTCGGCGGCGAGCTCGGGGGTAGCGAGTATCTCGCCACGATTCACGGAAAGGTGATTGGCGCGCCACCACGATGCGACGTCGAGCGGGAAAAGGCGCTGATTGACGCGTTGCTCGAGGCGATTCGCGCCGGCGTGGTCAGCTCCGCACACGATTGCAGTGACGGCGGACTCGCGGTCGCGCTCGCGGAATGCTGCATTGCGAATCCGGAGCACGAGAGCGGGGCGGACATCGATCTATCGAGTCATTCGGCTCTCCAGGATCGCGCGATTCTGTTCGGCGAAAGCCAGGGACGCGTAGTCGTATCGAGCCCGGCTCCCGAGCGCGTGCTTGCAATCGCGGCGAAGGCGGGAGTTCCCTGCTCGCAGATCGGAAGAGTGGTACTCGAATCGGACACGCTCGCGATCAAGCTGCCGAAGAGATCGATGAGGAGCCCCCTCTCACGACTGCGTCGCGCCTATCACGAGACCATCCCGAAAATCATGGCGCGCACGCCCGAGCACGCGACCTTCGACGAGCTGGCGCCCGTGGCGGCCCACTAATATGTGCGGAATCTTCGGGATCTACGGCGCCGAGAACGCGGCGGCGATGGCCCATCTCGGCCTGTACTCGCTTCAGCATCGCGGACAGGAATCCTCGGGCATCGTTGCCGTCGATCGTGAGCAGGGCGCGAGAGCCATCAAAAGAATGGGTCTCGTATCAGAGGCTTTCGCCGTGCCCGACGTCCAGGCCTTGCGCGGAAACATCGCGATCGGCCACACACGCTACAGCACGGCCGGCTCTTCCACCATCGAGAATGCCCAGCCTATGCTGGCGAGGTTTCGCGACGGGCACATCGGCCTTGCCCACAACGGGAACCTGACGAACGCCAGCGAGCTCCGTCGGGAGCTCGAGGACGCCGGCTCGATTTTCACCACGACGATGGATTCCGAGGTGCTGGTGCACAGAATGGCAAGATCATCATCAGTTAAGCCGGAGCATCGGCTCGCCGATGCGCTGAAGGGAGTAGAGGGAGCCTATTGTCTCACGGTCGTCGTTGGAAACACGCTGCTGGCGGCGCGCGATCCGCGCGGGTGGCGGCCACTGGTGATGGGCAAGCTCGGCGACGCTACGGTCTTCGCGTCGGAGAGCTGCGCTCTCGATCTCCTCGGAGCGACGCTCGAGCGCGAAGTGGAGCGCGGTGAGATCATCGCCATCGATGAAAGCGGGATGCGCTCCATCTTCCCTCTCGAGAAGATGGACTCCAAAAAGTGCGTCTTCGAGTACGTCTACTTCTCGCGTCCCGACAGCCAGGTATTTGGCGGCTCGGTGGACAGGGCGCGGCGAGAGCTTGGTCGCCGTCTGGCGCGCGACTTCCCCGCCCCGACGGCGGATCTCGTCTTTAGCGTTCCGGATTCGTCCAACTCGGCCGCGCTCGGTTTCGCCGAAGAGTCGGGACTTCCGCTCGAGCTGGCGCTGATTCGAAATCACTACGTCGGGCGGACGTTCCTTCAGCCGACTCAGGCCGGACGCGACGCGAAGGTGAAAGTGAAGTACAACGCGGTTCGCGAAGTGCTCCGTGGCAAAAGCGTGGTCATGGTGGACGACTCCATCGTTCGCGGCACGACCACGCGCGGCCTTGTGAACATGGTACGTGCTGCTGGCGCGCGTGAAGTGCATCTCCGAGTCAGCTCGTCGCCGGTCACGGGGCCATGCTACTACGGCATCGATACGCCGACCCGCGAGGAGCTGATCGCGGCCAACATGAGCATCGACGAGATCACGACCGCGGTGGGCGCCGATACCCTCGGATACCTCACGCTCGACGGGATGCTCGAATCGGTGCCTGGTGGCCCATCGGGATTCTGTCATGCCTGCTTCTCCGGCGACTATCCAACGCCACCACCTGCCGACCCGGAGAAGCTCCGCTTCGGCTGTGGCTGCTGACGCTAATGCCGCAGTCGGTCTTTTTCTTCGGCAATGGATCCGCCGAGGGGACGCGCGACATGACGAGCGTCCTCGGCAGCAAGGGCGCGAACCTCGCCGAGATGACGAATCTCGGCGTTCCTGTTCCGGCCGGGTTCACGATCGCGTGCAGCGAATGCATCGAGTACCTCGGTAGCGGAAAGTATTCCGACAAGCTCCGCGCGGAGGTAGAAGGCAACGTCGCGCGGCTCGAGAAAGAGACCGGCAGGAAGCTCGGCGATCCGAAGAATCCGCTGCTGGTCTCGGTAAGATCAGGAGCACCCGTCTCCATGCCGGGAATGATGGAGACGATTCTCAACCTCGGCCTCAACGATCGGGCGGTGACAGCGCTCGCCGAGCAGAGCCGGAACGCGCGATTCGCGTACGACTCGTTCCGCCGCTTCATCCAGATGTACTCGGACGTAGTGCTCGGCATCTCTATCCACGACTTCGAGCACCTACTGAAGGCGAAGCGGATGACCGAGGGCGCGACGTCCGACGCCGATCTCAGCGAAGGCGTTTTGAAGATTCTGGTCGAGGAATACAAGTCGCTCGTCCGGAATCGCACCGGCGCCGACTTTCCGCGCGATCCGGTCGTGCAGCTCTGGGGCGCGATCGAAGCCGTGTGGAAATCCTGGACGCTCAAGAAAGCACGGGATTACCGGCGCGTAAATGGCATCGCGGAAGATCTGGGAACAGGGGTCAGCGTCGTCGCGATGGTGTTCGGCAATCTGGGAGAAGACTCAGGAACCGGCGTCGCGTTTACGCGCAATCCATCGACGGGGGAGAGACGCTTCTACGGTGAGTTCCTGGTCAACGCTCAGGGCGAGGATGTCGTCGCCGGAATCAGAACTCCGCTCGAGATCGATGATATGGCGGAGAAGCTTCCCGGCGCGTACAAGGAGCTGATGGACACGCAGGACCGGCTCGAGCGCCACTACCACGACATGCAGGACCTGGAGTTCACGGTCGAGCGCGGCAAGCTCTATCTCCTCCAGACACGCACCGGCAAGCGCACCGCCGCCGCCGCCGTGCGCATCGCGCGCGATATGGTGGGCGAAGGATTGATTGACAAGATCGAAGCTGTGCGGCGTGTTCCGGCCGCGGACCTCGACCAGCTGCTGCACCCGATCATCGACCCATCAATTCGTGCGACACCTCTTTGCGTCGGTCTTCCCGCGAGCCCGGGGGCCGCGAGTGGGCGCGCGGTATTCGACCCCGATACGGCTGCGCAGCGCGCGCTTGCCGGCGAGAACGTGATTCTGGTCCGCGATGAAACGACCCCCGAGGATTTCCACGGTATTGTCGCTGCGCGCGCCGTACTCACCGCGCGTGGAGGCATGACGAGTCACGCCGCCGTCGTGGCGAGGGGAATGGGAAAATGCGCCATCGTCGGCTGCAAGGACATTCATGTCGATCTCGAGCGCAAATCCTTCAGCGTCAACGGAACCGACGTCGCGGAGGGCGACTGGCTGACGCTCGATGGCGCGACGGGCCGCGTCTTCGCGGGCGATCTGGCGACAATCCCGAGTGAAGTCGTGCGAGTCACGAACGGGACCCTCGCACGCTCCCAGGCCCCGCTCTTCCAGGCGTACGCCGAGCTGCTCGGCTGGGCCGACGAGGTTCGCACCCTCCGCGTGCGCGCCAACGCCGACACTCCGCGCGACGCGCGCATCGCGCGCAGCTTTGGCGCTGAAGGCATCGGCTTGTGCAGAACCGAGCACATGTTCTTCGAAGGCGACCGGATCACGGCGATGCGCGAGATGATCGTCGCGCGCGAAGAGGGTGGACGCAGGCGGGCGCTCAACAAGCTGCTGCCGATGCAGCGCACCGATTTCGAGGGTATCTTCGAGGCTATGGATGGGCTACCGGTGACGATCCGGCTGCTGGACCCGCCCTTGCACGAGTTCCTGCCGCACGGCGGAGAAGAGGCCAAACTGCTTGCTCGCACTCTCGACATCCCCCGTGCCGACCTGAATCGCATCATAGAGTCTCTTCGGGAGACCAATCCGATGCTCGGGCACCGCGGGTGCAGGCTCGGCATTTCTTACCCGGAGATTACAGAAATGCAGGGTCGGGCGATTCTCGAGGCCGCGGTACGCGCGATGCGACGTGGAATCGTGGTAAAACCGGAGATCATGATTCCGCTCGTCGCGACGGTGAAGGAGTTCGACAATCAGCGCGCTATCATAGAGGACGTTGCCGAGCGTGTGCTCGGCGCAATGGGAGAAAAGATCCCGTATCTGATCGGGACGATGATCGAGCTACCGCGCGCCGCGCTCACAGCCGGGCAGATCGCGCAGTCCGCCGAATTCTTCTCATTTGGAACAAATGACCTGACGCAGACTACACTGGGGCTCAGTCGCGACGATGCGGGCCGGTTCCTTCCCTCTTACATTGATCGGGGTATTTTTCCAGACGACCCATTCCAGGTGCTTGACACCGAAGGGGTGGGTAGACTCGTAGGGATCGCTGTTGAGGATGGACGACGAGTTCGTCCTAAGATAAAGCTGGGGATCTGCGGTGAGCACGGCGGAGAGCCGCGATCCATTTCTTTCTTTCATTCGCTTGGTCTCGACTATGTATCGTGCTCACCATTCAGAGTTCCAATCGCGCGCCTAGCCGCTGCACATGCCGCTCTTAACGCGTAGGCTCGCACACTCGCGCCGCATCGAGCTGATGCCGGCGGGATCGCTCCCGATGGCGCGCAATCAGCATGCGCGTCCACTACGCATCGCGTTGGTGACGGAGTACTACTATCCCCACCTCGGCGGCATCTGCGAGCACGTGCACTTCTTCGCCCGCGAGGCGCGCCGCTACGGCCACCACGTCGACATCATTACGTCGAACATTCCGGGCGCGCGGGACGAGCCACACGTCATTCGCATCGGCAAGAGCCAGCCGGTGTACGCCAATGGATCGCAGGCGCGATTCACGTGGGGTCTCGAGCTGAGAAAGAACCTGCGACGGATATTCAGCCTCGGGCAGTACGACATCATTCACGTCCATTCCCCGCTCAGCCCCGTCCTCCCGGTCATGGCGATCGAGGAAGCAGACTGCCCGGTCGTCGGCACGTTTCACACCTACTTCGATCGGTCGATCGCCTACGCCATTGGGAACAGATACTTTCAGAAGCGCCTCGATCAGCTCCATGCGGCAATCGCGGTGTCCCACTCGACGACGATAGCTCTCAATCGATACTTCGAGGCAAACTGGACGATCGTCCCCAACGGAATCGACACCGACGTCTTCAACCCGCACGTTCCCCGCCCCGCCGCTTTGCGCTCCGATGTCCCCGTCATCCTCTTCCTCGGAAGATTCGATCCCCGCAACGGACTCACCACTCTCATAGAGTCGTTCCAGAAGGTCCGGGGCAGAAACCGCGAGGCTCAGCTCGTGGTCGTCGGCGATGGCCCGCTCCGCAAGCACTACTACCGCGCTGCCGGTGGCGATCCCGACATCACCTTCGTAGGCTCGGTTCTCGGAGAGCGCCCTGGTTACTACGCGCACAGCGCGATGTACGCCTGCCCGACCACCAAGGCATCGTTCGGAATCACCCTGCTCGAGTCGATGGCTTGCGAGACGCCGGTCGTCTGCTCCGACATCTACGGCTTCCGCGACGTCGTGAAGCACGAGCGAGAGGCACTAATGGTGCAGAGTGGTGACAGGGATGCACTCGCTGATGCACTGGTGAGACTCCTCGATGACGAGACGCTCAGGGCGCGACTCGGAAAGCGCGGGCGCCAGGAGGCGGAGCAGTACTCCTGGTCCAAAGTGACTGAGGCGGTGCTCGATATTTACACAGCCGTACTGGGACGGGCTACACGCGAATGATCGGCTACGCAGCGCTGGGAGTTTCGGTAATAGGCGGAGCGGTGCACGGTGCGTTTCACCGCAACAGTCCGCTGTTCGGCCGCGCGCTTGGCAGAATTGCCGGTGATCGGAAAGTGGTGGCGCTCACATTCGATGACGGCCCGAACCCCGATGCGACGCCGCTGATTCTCGACACCCTCGCGGAGAAGGGAGTGCCCGCAACTTTCTTCGTGCTGGGGAGTCACGCCGAGCGTTGGCCGGAGCTCGTTCGTCGCATCTCTCAGGAAGGCCACCAGCTCGGCAATCACGGGTATTTTCACCGCAAGCTGCAGTTCAAGAGCCCGTTCTACGTCAGCCGCGACATCCGTCTCGGCATTCGAGCAATCAAGCGAGCGGGCGCTCCAGCGCCCCGATACTTTCGCGCTCCTCACGGCTTCCGGAGTCCGTGGACGACACCGATCGCGAGCTCGTATGGCGAGCGCACAATCGGCTGGTCACTCGGCGTCTGGGACAGCGATCGCCCCGGAGTCGACGAGATCGTGCGGCGCACGCTTGAAGGCGTTTCTCCGGGCTCAATCGTGCTGCTGCACGACGGCGACGGCTACAATCCGGACGGCGACCGGATGCAGACTGCCGCCGCGCTTCCCCATATCATCGACCGCCTGAAAGAACAGGGCTACGAGTTCGCGACTCTGCCCACGGAATGAGTCCAGGGCTGAAGAAAGGGATTCGCTGGGCGCTCTCCGCCACGATTCTCGTCTTCCTCATTTATTTCGCGACAAAGATCAACTGGCACCAAGCGTGGAGCGCGATGCGGCACGCATCGCTCCCGCTCCTCGCCGCGGCCATCGGCGTCAACTTTCTCTCGGTGCTGATCAAGGGCGTCCGCTGGTGGCTCTTCCTGCGCCCGATCGGGATCACGTCTCTCTCTCTGGCGGTGCGCGCGACGGTAGCGGGCGCCGGCCTCAACAATGTTCTCGTCGCGAGCGGTGGAGACGCAGCCCGCGTGGTGTTCGTGTCACGCGCGACCGGTGTCCCCAGCTCCACGGTGCTCGCCTCGATGGCGCTCGAGAAGCTGTTCGACCCGATTGGATTCGTGATTCTGCTGGTGTTCGGCGTCCTCGCGTTCCAGCTCCCGCCGCAGTTCGAGCGGTGGAAGGTGCCGGCGGAGATACTGCTCGTCGTCATAGTTCTCCTGCTCGCGTTCTTCGTCTACGCCACCAGGCACATCAAGCCGGAGCACGTCCCTGAGCGTCGCGCCAGACCGCGCACCGTGTGGGGGAGAACCCGCGCGTATTTCAAGAGCTTCGGACAGACAGCTGGACGTCTGGCAACGGGACCCCGCTTCCTCGCGGCAATCCTGCTGTCGCTAGGGGCGTGGGCGTGCCAGCTGTGGACATTCGAGCTCGCGGCCGCGGCCGCGCACGTCCCGATACCGCTCGCGGGAAGTCTGGCCTGCCTCCTCGGCATCAACGTCGGGCTGATCATCCGGGCAACTCCGGGCAACGTCGGATTTTTTCAGTTCGTGTACGCACTGATGGCCGAGCAGTTCGGAGTGCCGAGCAACGACGCAATTGCGGTCTCTCTGCTGATTCAGACGTTACAGATTCTTCCGCTGACGCTGCTCGGCATCGTGCTCGCGCCCGAGTTCATATTCCGGCGCGGCAAGAAGGACAAGGAGACCGAGGCGATCGCGAAGAAGATCGAGACGGAGAGGCTCGCGCACCACGGCCCGCTCTCGACGGCCGAAGAAGTTCTTCAACGCGCGGACAAGGCGGGGGTCGCCCCGTCGCCGAAGAAGCCTTGACAGCAACGGCAAC
>Ga0208078_1000170_pt1 | contig 17758 bp, 15 predicted proteins | sample NGESurdeep072012_3_FD_184468 | JGI IMG/M metagenome (GOLD analysis project Ga0208078, IMG submission 184468) | Arctic peat soil microbial communities from Barrow, Alaska - NGEE Surface sample 53-2 deep-072012 (SPAdes) | ecosystem: Environmental > Terrestrial > Soil > Wetlands > Peat ...
ACCAGGTCATGCTCAAGGTGACGGTCGCCGAAGTGCGCCGCGACGTCATCAAGCAGCTCGGCATCAATCTTTCCGGCACCTTTAATTACGGCACCGCCGTGGTGAATCTCAACACCCAAAACCCATTCTCCGCCAGCGGCCAAGCGCTCAGCGGCAGTGCGCTCACCGGGCAATTCAATAACGTCACCGCGACGCTGCAGGCGATGGACCGCGCCGGGGTGTTGCGCACGCTGGCCGAACCGAACTTGACCGCGATCTCGGGTGAGACCGCGAGTTTCGTCGCTGGCGGCACCTTCCCGGTTCCCAGCGGACTGCAATGCAGCCCTCCGCCCGTCGTGCAATGCCAAACATCGATCGACTTCAAGAAGTTCGGCGTGAGCCTGGTCTTTACGCCAGTGGTGCTGTCGGAAGGCCGCATCAGCCTCAAGGTGATGACCGAAGTGTCCGATCTGTCGACCGATAACGCCGTGACTCTGGTGCAAGGCGGCCAGACGCTGACCATCCCCTCAATCACCACCCGCCGCGCCGAAACCACCGTTGAAATTCCGTCGGGCGGATCGCTGGCCTTGGCCGGCATGATCCAGCAAAAGACCAAGCAGTCGATCAGCGGCGTTCCTGGGCTGATGCAGGTGCCGGTCCTCGGCACCCTGTTCAGGAGCCGCGACTATATTAACAACCAGACCGAACTGATGGTGCTCGTAACACCCTACATCGTGCACGCGGTGGCGCAGAAGCAGTTGTCGCGGCCGGACGACGGCTTTTCCGACCCCAACGATCAGTCGACCGCGCTGCTGGGACGCCTGAACCGCATCTATGGCCGCGCCGGCAAGGCCGAGCCGCCGCCGAGCGACTACCACGGAAAATACGGATTCATTCTCGATTGAGGGGCATGGGAGGATCGATGATACGCGTTCTCAAAACGACCGCTAAACGCCGGGGCGCCACGGCGCTGCGCGCGCTGGTAGTCGTCGGTCTCGCCACCTCGTTGGCCGGCTGCTACACGCAACGGGTCGCGCAACAGCCGCCCTATCCCGACGATTATCACCAACGTCATCCGATCAGCCTGAAGGAAGGCGAGAAAACCCTCGAGGTTTTCGTGGGCCGCAATCGCGGCGGCCTCACCGCAAGTCAGCGCGCCGATGTGCTTTCGTTCGCGCAACTCTGGCGGCGCGAGGCCACCAGCGGCATCATCGTGGACGTTCCGCGTGGCCGGCCGTCCGATCGCGCCGCCGCCGAGTCGCTACGCGAGGTGCAGTCCATTTTCGCCGCCTCCGGCGTGCCGCGCAACGCCATCTACGTACGCGGCTATAAGCCGGCGGGCTTTACGCTCGCCAGCATCAAGATCAACTACGCCAAGATCGTCGCCACCGCCGGCCCATGCGGGCTTTGGCCACACGATCTCGGCGTCGGCCCGGACGAAAACTATCTTGAAAACCGTCCGTATTGGAATCTCGGCTGCGCCAGCCAGCGCAATCTTGCCGCCATGGTCGACAATCCCGCGGACCTGGTTCAGCCGCGCGGCGAAACGCCGGCCTATTCACCGCGCCGTTCGGTGGCGATCGATCACTACCGCAAGGGTGAGAATCCGTCAGGTGCTTATGTCGACTACGACAAAGCCAAAATCAGCGATCTGGGCAAATGATCAAACACGCATCTCAAGTCGCCATGGCCGACAACGAGGCGATGCCGGCGGCAGCCGACAGCGCCGCCGACGAACACATCGCGCCCGCACCACGGGTCTCGATCCAGGCCTTCTGCGAGACGGTCGAAACCGCCGCCGCCGTCCAGGCAGCCGGCGAAGACCGCCGTCTCAGCAAGGCGCATTTGAAAATACAGATGGGCGGCATCGCCGCCGCGGCCGAGGCCTATCGCAGCTCGCCGACGCCGAACGTCATCATGATCGAGTCGGAAAACCACTCCGACGAGATCCTGCACGGCCTCGATCAACTCGCCGAAGTCTGCGATGCCGGCACGCGCGTGCTCGTGATCGGCCGCGTCAACGACGTGACGCTCTATCGCGAGCTCACGCGGCGCGGCGTCAGCGAATATCTGATCGCGCCGGTCGGCACCATCGACATCGTGCGCGCGGTCTGCGGACTGTTCTCGCACCCCGACGCCAAACCGGTCGGCCGCATCATTGCCGTGGTCGGCGCCAAGGGCGGCGTCGGCGCGTCCACCATCGCGCATAACATCGGCTGGGCGATCGCGCGCGATCTCGCGCTCGATTCGGTCGTGACCGACCTCGACCTTGCCTTCGGCACCGCCGGGCTGGACTACAATCAGGACCCGCCGCAAGGCATTGCCGACGCAGTGTTCTCGCCCGACCGCGTCGACTCGGCCTTCGTCGACCGCCTGCTGTCCAAATGCACCGACCATCTGAGCCTGCTGGCCGCGCCGGCGACGCTCGACCGGGTCTACGATTTCGGCGCCGACGCGTTCGATCCGATCCTCGATTCGCTGCGCGGCACGATCCCCTGCGTCGTGCTCGACGTTCCTCACATATGGTCCGGCTGGACCAAGCGGCTGCTGGTCGGCGCCGACGAGATCCTAGTTGTCGCCGGTCCTGATCTGGCCAACCTGCGCAATGCCAAGAACCTAGTCGATCTTCTGCGCGCCGCGCGACCGAACGACCACCACCCGTATTACTGCCTCAATCAGGTCGGCGTGCCGAAACGGCCGGAGATCACGCCGGCGGATTTCGCCAAAGCGCTGGAAGACCAGCCGCTCGCGGTGATCCCGTTCGAGCCGCAGATTTTCGGGACCGCCGCCAACAACGGCCAGATGATCGCCGAGGTGTCGTCGGGCCATAAAACGGCGGAGATGTTCCGCCAATTGGCGCAGGTGCTGACCGGGCGCGCCGAGGCGAAACGATCCCGCGGCGGAATGCTGACGCCCTTCCTCGCCAAGCTGATGAAGCGGGGCGCATGATTCCGAAAAAGCATGTCCCGGACGTGATCCGGGGTGGATCCCGGTTTTCGGAAAAGATCGTGCGCCAGGAAAAACCTAGCTCGGCCCCGATTCAGTGTGAACTGATCGGAAGCTGAATATTGTTTGGAGGCCGTTCTCGTGTTCGGTAGGCGTAGTGGAACTTCGGAAGCGCGCGCTGCGGTGCCGGCGCCGGCAGCGGCGGACGCCGCGCCGGCAAAGCAATCGGGCGCGGTGCCGAAGGCGGGCACCGGCGCGTCGATGGAAACCGGCCGCGCGCCGATGCCGTCGGACGGGCTGGGCGCGCCGCTGGTCTCGGCGCCGGCCGCGAACCGCACGGCCTCGCCGATCAACACAATCCCGACTTCGGTCGACTCCCGCCGCTCCGAAACCTATTACGAGGTCAAGGGCATCATCTTCGGCGCGCTGATCGAGGCGATCGATCTGGCGCAGCTCGCGCGGCTCGATGCCGAGAGCGCGCGCGAGGAAATCCGCGACATCGTCAACGAGATCATCGCGATCAAGAACATCGTGATGTCGATCTCCGAGCAGGAGGAACTGCTCGACGATATCTGCAACGACGTGCTCGGTTTCGGTCCGCTCGAGCCGCTGCTCTCGCGCGACGACATCTCCGACATCATGGTGAACGGTTCCGGCACGGTGTACATCGAAGTCAAGGGCAAGATCCAGAAGACCGGCATCCGTTTCCGCGACAATCAGCAACTGCTCAACATCTGCCAGCGCATCGTCAGCCAGATCGGCCGCCGGGTCGACGAATCCTCGCCGATCTGCGACGCGCGCTTGCCGGACGGCTCCCGCGTCAACGCCATCGTGCCGCCGCTGGCGATCGATGGCCCCGCGCTCACCATCCGCAAATTCAAAAAAGACAAGCTGACGCTCGATCAGTTGGTCAAGTTCGCCACCATCACCGAGCAGGGCGCGGAAATCCTGCGCATCATCGGCCGCAGCCGGGTGAACACCCTGGTTTCCGGCGGCACCGGTTCTGGCAAGACCACGCTGCTCAACTGTCTCACCCAGTTCATCGACGACGACGAGCGCATCATCACTTGCGAAGACGCCGCCGAATTGCAACTGCAACAGCCGCACGTGGTGCGTCTGGAAACGCGGCCGCCCAACCTGGAAGGCGAAGGCCAGGTCACCATGCGCGACCTGGTGCGTAACTGCCTGCGCATGCGGCCGGAACGCATTATCGTCGGCGAAGTGCGCGGACCCGAGGCGTTCGACCTACTGCAAGCCATGAACACCGGCCACGACGGCTCGATGGGCACGCTGCACGCCAACAATCCGCGCGAGGCGCTCTCGCGCCTGGAATCGATGATCACCATGGGCGGCTTCTCGCTGCCCTCGCGCACCATTCGCGAGATGATTACCGCCTCGGTCGACGTGGTGATCCAGGTCGCCCGCCTGCGCGACGGCACGCGCAAGATCACCCACATCACCGAGGTGATGGGGATGGAAGGCGACGTCATCATCACCCAGGACCTGTTCGTGTTCGACATGACCGGCGAGGACGCGCAAGGCAATATCCTCGGCCGCCATCGCTCGACCGGCATCGGCCGGCCGCGCTTCTGGGATCGCGCCCGCTACTACGGCGAGGAAAAGCGCTTGGCAAGCGCGCTCGACGCCGCGGAAGCCGCCAACGAAGCCATGCGGGCCTGAGCCGGGGACACCATGCAAACGATCGCCATGTTCTTTCTGGCGTCCGTCGCAGTCGGCGGCGTGGCTTGGGTTTTCCTCTATCCGATCCTGTCCGGCGAGCGCAAAGCCGAACAGCGCATGGCCAACGTCGCCAAGGCGGAGCCGGCGGCGCGCGTCACGCGCGGGCACCAGAAATCCCGCCGCGATATCATCGAAACCACGCTCAAGGAATTCGATGAGCGCCACAAGAAGAGCAAACGCGTCCCGCTCTCGGTCCGCATCGCGCAGGCCGGTTTGTTCTGGTCGAAGCGGCAATTCTTCCTTCTTTCGGCCGGCATCGGTGTGGTGATGTTCTTGCTCGGCCTTTTCACCGGCGGCGGCATCCCTGTCGGTGCCGCGCTCGGCTTTGCCGGCGCCCTCGGTTTGCCGCGCTGGCTGTTGTCCTATTTGAAGAAGCGGCGCGAGAATAAATTTCTCGATGCGTTCCCGGACGCAGTCGACATCATCGTGCGCGGCGTCAAGGCCGGCCTGCCGCTGCTCGACTGCCTGAAGATGATCACGATCGATGCGCCGGAGCCGGTGAAGTCCGAATTCCGCGCCATCGTCGAAACCCAAGCCATCGGCATGCTGCTGGGCGACGCCTGCGGCAAGCTTTACGAACAGATGCCAGTGCCGGAAGCAAATTTCTTCGGCATCGTCATCGCGATCCAGCAGAGGTCCGGCGGCAATCTTGCGGAAGCACTTGGCAATCTTTCGCGCGTGCTGCGCGACCGCAAGAAGATGAAGGCCAAGATTCAGGCGATGTCGATGGAGGCGAAAGCCTCGGCCTCCATCATCGGCGCGCTGCCGCTCGCGGTGATGACGCTGGTCTGGATCACCAGCCCGCAATACATCTCGCTACTGTGGACCGAGCCGCTCGGCCGCATGATGCTCGCCGCTTCCCTCCTGTGGATGTCGATGGGCGTGATGGTGATGAAGAAAATGATCAATTTCGATTTCTAGCGCATGATCCTGAAATGTGGATACCGGTTTTCGGAAAAAACCATGCGCCTCGTAAGGATGTAGGATACCGATGCTCGATTTCCTGATCGACTCGATCAATGTCAAGACACTGACGATGGTGAGCGCCGCCATCGCTGCGATCGCTACTGTCTTGACCTTTACGATGCCCATGCTGCTCGCCGATTCGCTCGGCAAGCGCATGAAGGCGGTCGCAGTCGAGCGCGAGAAGATTCGTGCGCGCGAACGCGAGCGCATGGCGCAGGTGCAACAGAAGGTCAATCTGCGCCCCTCGACGAAGCAATCCATTCAAGCGATCGTCAACCGCTTCAATCTGAAAAAATGGGTCGGGCAGGAAGAGGCGCGGCTCAAGCTGGTGCAGGCCGGCTATCGCGGCCAGGCGCCTTACATCACCTATCTGTTCTTCCGCATGGTGACGCCGGCGGCGAGCGCGTTGTTCGCCGCGGTCTACCTGTTCGTCGTGCTCGATTTCCAGCAGCCGGCGATGGTCAAGCTCGGCATGTGTATTGCCGCCGCCTATATCGGCATGCATGCGCCGCTGATGTTCCTCAAGAACCGGATCGCGCGCCGCCAATTGTCGATCCGGCGCGCCTTTCCCGACACGCTCGATCTGCTGCTGATCTGCGTGGAATCCGGCATGTCGATCGAGATTGCGTTCAAAAAGGTGAGCGACGAAGTCGGCGCGCAATCAGTGGCGCTGGCCGAGGAACTCACGCTCACCACCGCCGAACTGTCCTATCTGCCGGACCGCCGCCAGGCCTATGAGAACCTCGCCAAGCGCACCGATCTGGATGGCGTGAAATCGGTTTGCATGGCGTTGCAGCAAGCGGAGCGTTACGGCACGCCGCTGGCGAACATGCTGCGCGTGATGGCGCAGGAAAACCGCGACATGCGCATGGCGGAAGCCGAGAAGAAGGCCGCCGGCCTGCCGCCGAAGCTGACGGTGCCGATGATCCTGTTCTTCCTGCCGGTGCTGTTCATCGTCATTCTCGGTCCGGCCGCGATCAAGATCATGGCCTTGCGCTGACGCCGGCGGCGTAGCGATCAAATCGTCAAGACTGTAGGCTTTTGAAGTTCGCGGTCAGGTCCCGGCGTCGGGCGAGGGCAGGTAGTGCTGCCCGCCCTTTTTCGACCAATCGCTGCGCTGCGCAAGCATCTGTCGCAGATAGGTGACATTGGCGGCGGCCTCGTCTGGCGGCAGATCGGCGCGGGCGATCTTCTCGGCTTCCGCGAAGCTGCCTTGCAGGCCGACCACCAGCGCGAGATTCTGCCGCACCTTCGGTGCCGCATCGGGCCGCGTCACGGCTAGCCGCAGCGTGGCCTCGGCGCGTCTCAGGTCCTTCGTCAGCGCGTAGGACAGGCCGAGATTGGACAAGACCGATGGGTCGTTCGGCACGATCTTGAGGGCGGCCGAATAGTGCCGCTGTGCCTCGGCGTGGCGGCCCAGTTGATCGAGCACCGCGCCCTGCGCGTTGAGGATACGCCAGTCCGGATTGTCCGGCGTGTGCGCCCGGCTCAGGACGTCGAGCGCCTGGTTGTAGTCGCCGGCCTCGGCCAGCGCGCGGCCATAGGCACCGAGCAGCGGCATGTTGTGCGGATTGCGGATCGTGGCCTGCTCCAGGACGGCGACCGCCTGGGCGCGCTGGTCGGTGGCGCGCAGGGCCCGGGCGTAGCCCATGGCCACATCGGCGTCGTTGGGATTTTCGCGATAGTGGGCGCCCCAGATCTCGAGCGAGCGCCGCCATTCGGTATCGCTGCGCGGGGAATTGCCGGCGGCGATCGAGCCGGTGATGTCGTCGCCGGTGGTCTTGCAGCCGGCTGCCGACAGGGCCAGCACGGCCACGACAGCGGCCGAGGCAAGCAGGCGGGCGGCGCGGGCCGTTCTAGGACGCATGGGATTCCGGGGCTGGCGTTCCAGCGGCATTTCCCGAGCAATAAAACGTTAACCCTAACGAGTGGTTAACTTGTAAACTGGCGGTCCCTGCAGGTTTAAGATGATCCCCATGGATATCGGCCTCTCCCAAGACGAAATCGCGCTCCAGCAGCGCGCCCGCGCCTTCTCGCAAGGCGTGGTGCGCCCGCGCGCGGCGCAAATCGACCGCGACGAACAATACCCGTGGGACATCGTGAAGGGGCTGGCCGAGGCCGGGTTCCTCGGCATGACCATGCCGAAAGCGCTCGGCGGCCAGGACCGTTCGTTCCTCGACGCCGTGCTGGTGATCGAGGAAATGGCGAAATCCTGCACGGTCACCGCGCGCATCGTGGTCGAGACCAATATGGGCGCGATCTCGACGGTGATGGCCTATGGCAGCGAAGCGCAGAAAAAGCTCGCGGCGCGGCTGGTGCTGGAGGGCGACAAGCCCGCCATCTGCATCACCGAGCCGGATGCCGGCAGCGACGCGCTCGCCATGACCACGCGCGCCGACAAGCGCGGCGACATTTATGTCATCAACGGCAAGAAGCACTGGATCACCGGCGCCGGAGTGTCGCGCCTGCATCTGATCTTCGCGCGCGTGTTCGACGAGCGCGGGCAAGCGCTCGGCATCGGCGGCTTCCTCGCGGTGCGCGACGAGGCCAAAGAAGGCAACAAGGGCCTGCGCGTGGCGCGGCGCGAGCAGACCATGGGCCTGCGTGGCATGCCGGAAGGCGAGCTGGTGTTCGAGAATCTCGAAGTGCCGGCCAGTATGGCGGTGCTGCCGCCATCCGGCCTGCGGCGCGGCTTCGCCGACCTGATGAACGCCTATAACAGCCAGCGCGTCGGCGCCGGCACCGTGGCGATGGGCATCGCCGCCGGCGCACTCGAGCATGCGCTGGAATGGGCAAAGACGCGCGAGCAGTTCGGCCGCAAAATCGGCGAATTCCAGGGCCTGCAATGGATGCTGGCCGACATGCAAACCCAGCTCACCGCGGCGCGGCTTATGCTCTACGCGGCGGCGCGCTCGCGCGGGCCGGACGGCAGCACCTTCCCCGATCCGATGCTGGCGGCGCAGGCGAAAATCTTCGCCTCCGAGAGCGCGATCAAAATCGTCAACGACGCGCTGCAATTTTTCGGCGCGCGCGGCTATTCGCGCGAGCTGCCGCTGGAGCGCATGGCGCGCGACGTGCGCATGTTCACCATCGGCGGCGGCACCGCGCAGGTGCTGCGCACGCTGGTGGCCGGGAAGATGCTGGGCTGGAAACTGCCGCAGACGCGCGAAGGCTATGCGCCGAAACCGCCCATACGCGACGCCGCGGAGTAGCCATGCATCCGATCTTCGCAAGTGCCGACGAGCTTTCGGTACCGATCCTGTTCGTCACCGCCGCCGCTTTCGACAAAGCAACCGAGAGCATCGACGACCGCGCGCGCATGTTCTTGCACGCCGCCGGATATGAGCCCAAGCCCGGGCGCTATCTCGCGGTGCCGGCGGTGGACGGCAAATTGGCCGGCGTGCTGTTCGGCCTGGAAAACGCCGACGAGCCGGTGAAAGACCTGTTCCGGCCCGGGCAACTGTCCACCCTGCTGCCGCCGGGCACTTACCGTTTCGCCAACGCGCCGCATGACGCGCGGCTGGCGGCGCTGGCCTTCGCGCTCAGCGCCTATCGATTCACCCGCTACCGCAAGGCGGAGGTGCGCAACGTACGGCTGGTGGTCCCTGAGGGTGTGGACGGCGAGGATCTCAGCCGCATCCTGGAAGGCGTGACGCTGGCGCGCGATCTCATCAACACGCCGTCCAACGACATGGGCCCGGCCGAGCTGGAGGACGCCGCCCGCGCGCTCGCCAAGCAGCATGGCGCAACCGTGGAAGTCACCTCTGGCGACGCGCTCGCCAAGCAATTCCCGCTGGTCGCCGCGGTCGGCGCCGGCTCGGCGCGCAGCGCCCGGCTGATCGACATCGCCTGGGGCAAGGACGGCGACCCGAAGATCACGCTGGTCGGCAAGGGCGTGTGCTTCGACACCGGCGGGCTCGACATCAAGAACGACGCCGGCATGCTCAACATGAAGAAGGACATGGCCGGCGGCGCCACCGCCTTGGCGCTGGCGCACATGATCATGGCGCGCAAGCTCAAGGTGCGGCTGCGCGTGATCATCCCGGCGGTGGAGAATTCCATCTCCGGCACCAGCTTCCGCCCGCGCGACATCTACACATCGCGCAAAGGCATCAGCGTCGAGATCGGCAATACCGACGCCGAGGGCCGATTGGTACTGGCGGACGCGCTCACGCTCGCCGACGAGGACCAGCCGGTGCTGGTCGTCGATTTCGCCACGCTCACAGGTGCTGCAAGAGTGGCGCTCGGGCCCGAGGTGCCGCCGTTTTTCACCGACGACGATGCGCTTGCCGATGAAGTCGCGCGCTGCGCGGTATCCGAGAACGATCCGCTCTGGCGCATGCCGCTGTGGCGGCCCTATGAGCCGATGCTCGATTCCAAGATAGCCGATACCAACAATGTCAGCAGCGGCGGCCAGGGCGGCGCCATCACCGCGGCGCTGTTCCTGCGCAAGTTCGTCGCCGCCAAATCCTGGCTGCATCTCGACATCTTCGCCTGGACGCCGGCGGCCAAGCCCGGGCGGCCGGAAGGTGCCGAGTTGCAGTCGGCGCGCGCGCTTTATGCGCTGCTCTGCGCACGTTACTCTTAAGACATGGTCGCGCTCGACCCCCGCATCAATCCGTTCCGCCCCGAAATCGCGGCGAAATATCTGCAGGGCCAGGTCGAGGCCGCGCGCTTCGTCGAAGGCGCGCGCCACGAGGTGGTCGAGCCGATCGCCGGCCTGTGGCGCACGGCGTCGCACGAGGCACGGCTCGACACCCAGGCGCTGCTGGGCGAGTGTGTGATCGTCTACGAGACGACCGACGAGGGTTGGGCCTGGGGCCAGATCGAGACCGACGGCTATGTCGGCTGGTTGTCGGCCAATGCGCTCGGTAAAACCGGCCGGGCGCCCACCCACAAGGTCGCAACTCCGCGCACGCTCGGCTTTCCCGGGCCGGACATCAAGCTGCCGCCGGCGGTGGCGCTGCCGATGGGGGCGCGGCTCGCCATCGTACGGCAGGACGAGCGTTTCGCCGTGACGGCGAACGGCTGGCATCTGCCGGCCGTGCACCTGGCGCCGATCAAGGCGCGGCTGCCGGATTTCGTCGCCGTCGCCGAAGAATTTCTCCACGCGCCTTATCTCTGGGGTGGCAAGACATCGCTCGGTATTGACTGCTCGGGGCTGGTGCAGGTCGCGCTGCAAGCCGCCGGCCACGCCTGCCCGCGCGACAGCGACATGCAGGAAATGGCGCTCGGGAAATTGTCATCGCTCGGCGAGCTGCGGCGCGGCGATCTGGTGTTCTGGAAAGGCCACGTCGCTATCGCGCGCGACGGCGAAACCCTGCTGCACGCCAATGCGCATGCCATGGCGGTGGCGATCGAGCCGGCCACCGATGCCATCGCGCGCATCAAAGCGGCGGGCTGCGATGTCACCAGCGTGAAGCGGATTTAGCGCGCGCCCAGCAATTCGCCAATGCGGTTGCGATTGAGCGCCAGCCATTGCAAGGCGATGGAGAGCGGGCCGTTGCGCATTTTGCCTGCGCTGAGCCCCGCAAGCGCGGCGTCGATGGAGACGCGGAAAGTTTTTATCTGCTCGCCTTCCGCCGCCGCCCCCGCGCGTTCCGGGACCCGCGACGCATCGACGGCAGCGAGAAAAACCGTGACCTCCTCGTCGGTCAGCCCCGGCGTCGTCAGGTAACTGAACAGCTCGACCAGTACGGTCGGCGCGACCGCGATCTCCTCCGTGCATTCGCGGCGCGCCGCTTCAAGCAGCGACTCGCCCGCCTCGACCCGTCCGGCGACCGCCTCGATCATATCGCCGCGGCCATTGGCGAGATGGGCCGTCAGGCGAAATTGCCGTATCAGCACGATTTCATCGCGCACAAGATCGATCGGTAGCACAGCCACCACTTTGCCGGCGAGCAAGATGTCGCGCGTCTGCGTGTGGGTGGCGCCGTCTGTGCCTGTCAGCGTCAGGCGATAGCGTTGGTAATCGCAGTAGCCTTTGGCGAGCAACTCGGGTTGCGAGACCGCGACATCGGCGGGAAGATCGGCGAGTTCGCGGTCGCGCATGTCCGCCGCCTACTGCTCCACGACGTCCCCGGGCGCGATTTCCAGCTTGAAGGCGGCGGCGAGCAGCGCGCGGGTGTAATCGCTCTTCGGCGCCTTGAACAAATCGGCCGCCGCGCCCTCTTCCACCATCTTGCCGTGACGTAGCACCAGCAGCCTGCTTGCCAGCGCGGCGACCACGCGCAGATCGTGCGAGATGAACATGTAGGTCAAGTCGCGCTTCCTTTGCAGATTGCGCAACAGATCGACCATCTGCGCCTGAATGATCATGTCGAGCGCGCTGGTCGGCTCATCCAGCAAGATAAAGGTCGGCTCCAGCACCAGGGCGCGGGCGAGCGCGATGCGCTGGCGCTGCCCGCCGGAGAATTCATGCGGATAGCGGAAGCGCGTTTGCGTATCGAGCCCGACCTCGGTAAGCGCCGCCATCACGCGGCGCTCGCGTTCACCCCTCGCAAGATGCGAGTGATGCACCTTCAGGCCTTCCTCGATGATGTCGGACACCGACATGCGCGGCGATAGCGAGCCGTAGGGGTCCTGGAACACGATCTGCATGTTGCGGCGGTATGGCCGCATCTGCTTGAACTTGAGGCCCTGGATGGTGTCGCCCATGAATACCACCGGGCCGTCGGACGAGATCAGCCGCAGGATGGCGAGCCCGAGCGTGGTCTTTCCCGAGCCGGATTCGCCGACCACGCCGAGCGTCTCGCCTTTACGCACCTCGACGCTGATGCCGTCCACCGCCTTGATGTGGCCGACCACCTTGCGCAGCACGCCGCGCTTGATCGGGAACCAAACCTTGAGATCCGTGGTCGAGACCACCACCGGCGCGGTGGGCCGCGGCGGCGCCGGATCGGGCTTCGGCTCGGCGGCGAGCAGCGCGCGCGTGTAAGGATGCTCCGGCGCGGTGAACACGCGCTCGACCGGGCCACGCTCGACGATCTTTCCGGTGTTCATCACGCAGACCCGATCGGCGAGCTTGCGCACGATGCCGAGATCGTGGGTGATGAACAGCATCGACATGCCGAGCCGCTTCTGGATGTCCTTGAGCAGCTTCAGGATTTGCGCCTGCACCGTGACGTCGAGCGCGGTGGTCGGCTCATCGGCGATCAGCAGATCGGGCTCGTTCGCGAGCGCCATGGCGATCATCACGCGCTGGCGCTGGCCGCCCGAGAGCTGATGCGGATAGCTCGCCAGCCGCCCCTTCGGATCGGGGATGCCGACCTGATCGAGCAATTCGAGGATGCGGGTACGCGCCTTCTCGCCCGCAAGCCCCTGGTGGATCAGAAGAATCTCTCTAATCTGCTTCTCGATGGTGTGCAGCGGATTGAGCGAGGTCATCGGCTCCTGGAAGATGATGGTGATGTCGTTGCCGCGCACGTGGCGGATCTCGTTCTCCGGCATGGTCAGCAGCTCGCGCCCCTTGAAGCTAATCGAGCCCGAGGGGTGATGCGCGGCCGGATAAGGCAGCAGCTTCATCACCGACAGCGCGGTGACCGATTTGCCGGAGCCCGACTCGCCGACCAGCGCCAGCGTCTCGCCTTTGGCGATGTCGAACGACACCCGATCGACCGCCAGCACCTCGCGCGCGCCGGTGCCGAACGCGACCGAAAGATCGCGGATGGAAAGAAGTTTTTCAGCCGAAGCGTTCATCGGAACGTCTTTCTCGGATCGAAGGCGTCGCGCACCGCCTCGCCGATGAAGATCAAGAGCGAGAGCATGACGGCGATCGAGAAGAACCCGGTGAGGCCGAGCCATGGCGCCTGCACGTTGGCTTTGCCTTGGCTTAACAATTCGCCGAGCGAGGGCGAGCCGGGCGGCAGGCCGAAGCCGAGGAAGTCGAGCGCGGTCAGCGTCATCACCGACGACGACAGGATGAACGGCAGAAACGTCATGGTCGCCACCATGGCGTTCGGCAGCAGATGGCGGAAGATGATGACCGCGTTCGATACGCCGAGCGCGCGCGCCGCCATGATGTATTCAAAATTGCGCCCGCGCAGGAATTCGGCGCGCACCAGGCCAACCAGCGAGACCCAGGAGAACAGCAGCAGGATGCCGAGCAAAACGAAGAAACCCGGCGCCAGCACCGAGGAAATGATCAGCAGCAGATAGAGCGAGGGGATCGAGGTCCAGATTTCGATGAAGCGCTGGAACAGGAGATCGATCCAGCCGCCGAAATAACCCTGCACCGCGCCGGCGGCGACGCCGATGATCGACGACACGATGGTCAGCGCCAGTCCGAACAGCACCGAAATGCGGAAACCGTAGATCAGCCGCGCCACTACGTCGCGGCCGCCATCGTCGGTGCCGAGCCAGTTCGCTTCGAGATCGTCGCAGTTGGCGAAGCCGTGGGTGGCGGCGAATTCGCAATCCTTTTGACTCAACAGCCAGGTCGGCTTGGATGGGAACGGCGACGGCGGCTTGCTCACCTGCGTGTTGTAGGAAAAACGGACCAGCGGCCAGACCACGATGCCGCCTTCCTTATTGATCAGGCCCATCAGATAGTCGTCACGATAATCGGCGGCGGTGTCGAACAGATTCGGGTCGGGTTGCTTGGCGAAGGCCGTGTCCGGATAGGTCACAACCGCCGGGAAATATGAATGGCCGTTGACGTGGATGTAGACCGGCTTGTCGTTGGCGATGAATTCCGCGAACAGCGAGATCAGAAACAGCGCCAGGAAAACCCACAACGACCAATAGCCGCGCCGGTTGACCTTGAAGTTGTCCCAGCGCCGCCGGTTGAGCGGCGACAGCGCGAAACGGCGGAAAATCACCGGCTGGAGACTGCCAACGGGCGTGTCGACAGCGACTTCCGAAAAATCCTCGCGGTTCGGCGCGTCCACCTCAGACCTCCCGCGTCTCGAAGTCGATGCGCGGATCGATCCAAGTGTAGGTCAGATCGGAGACCAGGTTCACCACCACGCCGATGAGCGCGAAGATGTAGAGCGTGGCGAACACCACCGGATAGTCGCGGTTGAGCACGCTCTCGAAGCCGAGCAGGCCGAGGCCGTCGAGCGAGAAGATGGTCTCGATCAGCAGCGAGCCGGTGAAGAACGCGTGCACGAAGGCGCTGGGAAATCCGGCGATCACGATCAGCATGGCGTTGCGGAAGATGTGCCCGTACAGCACCTGGTTTTGGGTGCACCCTTTGGCGCGCGCGGTGAGCACGTACTGCTTGCGGATCTCCTCCAGGAACGAGTTCTTGGTCAGCAGCGTCATGGTAGCGAAGGCCGACAACGCCATCGAGATGATCGGTAGCGTGAGGTGCCAGAAATAATCGCCGATCTTGGCGTACCACGGCAGTTGCCAGAAATTCTCCGACACCAGTCCGCGCAGCGGAAAAATGTCGAAGAACGAGCCGCCGGCGAACAGGATAATCAGCAATATCGCGAACAGGAAGCCGGGTATGGCGTAGCCGACGATGACCACGCTCGAGGTCCACACGTCGAAGCGCGAGCCGGCGTCGACCGCCTTGCGGATACCGAGCGGAATCGAAATCAGATAGGTGAGCAGCGTCATCCAGATGCCGAGCGAGATCGAGACCGGCAGCTTCTCCTTGATCAGCTGCAACACGCGGATATCGCGGAAATAGCTGTTGCCGAAATCGAAGCGGATGTAGTTCCACAGCATCAGGCCGAAGCGCTCATAGGCCGGCTTGTCGAAGCCGAACTGCTTTTCAAGCTTTTTGATAAATTCGGGATCGAGCCCCTGCGCGCCGCGGTATTTCGACGTCACGGCGTCGACGCCCGATCCGCCCTGCGCCAGACCGCGGCTGCCGAAGTCGCCGCCGGGCGAGCCGGAAATGCGCGAGGTCGCGCCGGTGTCGGCGCCGGTGAGCTTGGCGATCACCTGCTCGACCGGGCCGCCCGGCGCGAACTGCACCACGACGAACGCTACCAGCATGATGCCGAACAAGGTCGGCACCATGAACAGCAAGCGGCGGATGATGTAGGCGCTCATGAGACTGTTATGGATGCCTGTGCTGATCTCGTCATGCCCTGCCGCGCGCCGGGCATCCACGTCTTATGACATATCGGCAGCATAAAGACATGGATGACACGCGCAACTCGGGCCTGCACGAGTTGTGCAAAATGTAATGAAGTCTCGCAAGTTGGGCATACTCGACTTGCGGTGACAAGTCCGGCCATGACGCCCAGCTAGCCTCTCTGTTCCAGCTTCGCCGCCTTGTCGCGGTCATACCACCAGGTTTCCGGGATGCCCCGGAAATAGCGCGGTTTGGCGGCCGGGTGGCCGAACACGTCCCAAAAAGCGATCCAGTGCGACGCTTTGTACCAGTGCGGAATCCAGTAGCGACCGGCGCGGATGACGCGGTCGAGCGCCTGGCAGGCGGTGGTGAGCTCGGCGCGCGTCTTGGCCGCAATGATGATGTCGACCAACGCGTCCACCGCCGGATCGGCGACGCCGGCGAGATTCTGCGACCCCTTGGTCGCCGCGGCAGCCGAGGAAAAATAGGTGCGCAGCGAATCGCCCGGCGTTGCCGAAAAGCTGAACCGCTCTACCGTGATGTCGAAGTCGAAGCTGTCGACGCGGGCGCGGTACTGCACCGGATCGACGACACGCAAGGTGGCGTCGATGCCGAGCGTGGCGAGATTCTTGATGTAGGGCAGATGGTGCGGCGTGAATGTCGGCTCGTCGAGCAGGAACTCAATGGTGATCGGCTTTCCACCGGGCATGACGCGCTTGCGACCCTTGAGCACAAAGCCGGCGTCGCTGAGCAGTTGCGCGCCGCGCCGCAGCCAGCGGCGGTCCTGCCCCGAGCCGTCGGTCACCGGCGGAACATAGGGCTCGCCGAACACTTCGTCCGGCAACTTGCCGCGGAACGGCTCGAGCAGCGCGAGCTGCGCCGCATCCGGCTTGCCCTGCGCCATCATCGGCGAGTTCTGGAACACCGACACCGTGCGGTCGTAGGAGCCGTACATGATGTTCTTGTTGGTCCATTCGAAATCGAAGGCGTCGATCAGCACCTCGCGCAAGCGAAGGTCCTTGAATTGCGGACGCCGCATGTTCATGAACCAGCCCTGCGCGCCGGATGGCGTATCGTCGGGCAGCACGGCGCGCTTGACGCGGCCGTTCTTGAAGGCGGGAAAATCGTAGCGCGTCGCCCAGGTGCGCGAGGTGAACTCCTCGCGGAACAGATAGCTCTTGGCGGTGAAGCCTTCGAAGCCGACCTCGCGGTCGCGGTAGTATTCGAAACGCACCACGTCGAAATTGTTCTGCCCGCGCGACACCGGCAGATCAGCGCCCCACCAATCTTTGACGCGCTCGAATTCGATGAAATGCCCGGCCTCGAAGCGGCCGACCTTGTAGGCGCCGCTGCCGAGCGGAATTTCCAGCGTCGACTGGTCGAACGGCTGCTTGGAATAATAGGCGCGCGAGAAAATCGGCAGTCCGGCGACGAACAGCGGCACGTCGCGGCCTCGTTTTTCGGCGAAACGCACCACCACGGTGCGGTCGTCAGGCGCCTCGGCGCCTTTGAAGTCGCGCAAGAGCGCGGTAATGATCGGATGGCCCTTGTCCTTTAACGTCGCCAGCGACCAGACCACGTCATGCGCGGTGAACGGCGTGCCGTCGTGGAATTTTGCCTCCGATCTCAGCGTGAAGCGATAGGTCAGCCCATTATCGGAAATGCGCACCGACCGCGCGGCCTGCCCATACATGGCGTCGGGCTCGTCGCCCGAGCGCACCATCAAGGTCGCGAAGGTGAGCTCCATGCCCTGCGCGGCGTCGCCTTTCAGAATGAAGCTGTTGAGCGAATTGAAGGTTTGGAACGACTGGTTGTATTGCCGGTTTGGGCCGATCTGCGAGAACACGCCGCCCTTGGGCGCGTCCGGATTGACGTATTTGAAGTATGGAAAGTCCGCCGGATAGGCGAGATCGCCGAAGGCCGACATGCCGTGCCGCTCGGCGTCTTGCGCAGCCGCCGACGAATTAAATTTCGCCGCGGCGATCGCACCCGCCGACAACGCAAGGGCATGCCGACGGGTGATCACGACCGCTGCGGCACCTTGGCCGCCTTGTCCGCGTCCCACCACCAGATGGTCGGGAACGCCGACAGCCCGTA